>OJST01000044.1_pt1 | contig 42104 bp, 42 predicted proteins | sample 1599491 | NCBI WGS metagenome assembly OJST01 (sample SAMN04436635, study PRJEB24849) | human gut metagenome | biome: human gut; feature: NICU; material: stool | host: Homo sapiens | place: USA: Saint Louis, MO | collected 2010-02-10
ATCGGCACGCTGCGGCAGGTTCGGGTCCAGTTCGAAGCTGGCCAGCACCGAGCCGGTCGGGATGATGTCGCCGGCACCGCCGGACAGCTTCAGCACCTTGCCGGAGAACGGCGAGGGCACTTCCACCACGGCCTTGGCGGTCTCCATCGACACCAGCGGCTCGTCCAGCTTGATCACATCGCCTTCCTTGACGAACCACTCGACGATGGTCGCGTCCGGCAGGCCTTCGCCCAGGTCGGGCAGGTTGAAGTTCTTGGTCTGGCTCATTTGCAGTTCTCTTCCAGCAGTTCCAGTTCGCGGGCCGGCAGCCAACCCGTCGCGCCATTGGCGCGCTCGGACCACCACCACCCGCCGTGTTCGTGATGAAGCTTCACCATCTCGCCGCTTTCCACATCCAGCTCGCGGGCGTCGTAGTCGCACAGCGCTTCGGCGCGACCCTCGTCCAGCAGCTGCAACCAGGCGATGGGCGCCCATCCAGCGCGCCCATCGTTGGTGCGTACCCAGGCAAACGCCGGCCATTCCTCGTCACGGACACCTACTTCGACGATCTGGCCGGTGTGGAACCGGAGCGGGTTGGGATACTGGCTGCGGTAAGCCCCCAGAAGGCGGGCCCGCATGTCAGCCGGCCGCCACCGCGCGCTTGGCCGCAGCCACGATCCGCTCAACGCTCGGCAGGTACTTCATTTCCAGGCGGAACAGCGGAATGTGGGTGTCGTAGCCAGTGACGCGCTCGACCGGGGCCAGCAGGTCGTAGATCGATTCCTCGGCCAGGCGCGCGGCGATCTCGGCGCCGAAGCCCGCGGTCTTCGGAGCCTCCTGCACGATCACGCAGCGGCCGGTCTTGGCCACCGATTCGGCGATGGTGGCGAAGTCCAGCGGACGCAGTGTGGCCACGTCGATGACTTCGGCACTGATGCCTTCGCCGGCCAGCTTGTCGGCCGCTTCCAGCGCTTCCTTCACCTGCGCGCCCCAGGTCACCAGGGTCACGTCGGTGCCGTCGCGCAGCACGAAGCAGACGTCCAGCGGCAAGGCTTCGCCGTCGTTGACGACCACTTCCTTGTACTGGCGGTAGATGCGCTTGGGCTCCATGTAGATCACCGGATCCGGTTCGCGGATCGCGGCCAGCAGCAGGCCATAGGCACGCTGCGGCGACGACGGCAGCACCACGCGCAGGCCCGGCACGTTGGTGAAGATCGCCTCGTTGGCTTCGCTGTGGTGTTCCGGCGCGCGGATGCCACCGCCCCACGGCACGCGCAGCACCATCGGGCAGTGCAGGCGGCCACGCGTGCGATAACGCAGGCGGGCGGCGTGGCAGACGATATGGTCGACCATCGGGTACATGAAGCCATCGAACTGGGCTTCGGCCACCGGCTTCATGCCCTGCGCGGCAAGACCAATCGTCAGGCCGGCGATGGTGGTTTCATCCAGCGGGGTGTCGAGGATGCGGTCCGAGCCGAAGCGCTGCTGCAGACCGGCAGTGGCGCGGAACACGCCGCCGTTGACGCCCACGTCTTCGCCCAGCACCAGCACCGACGGGTCGTGTTCCAGCTCCCAGGCCAGCGCCTGGGTGATGGCTTCGATGAGGGTGATCGGGGTGGTGGTCATGCTCTCTTCTCCGCGCGCGACCGCAGCGCTGTCGGCGGCGTTGGTGTGCGCGCCGGGCGCGCCGTTCTTGATCTCATCCATGGCGCTTCTCCAGGGCGATCGCCTGGGCACGCTGGGCCAGCAGGTCCGGCGGCGGATCGGCATACAGGAAGTCGAACATCGCCTCGACCGGCTGCACCGGCGTGTTGAGGTACAGGTTCACTTCCTCGTCCACGCGCGTGCCGCACTCGGCGACCCAGGCGGTCTCTTCGTCTTCGCTCCACACACCGGCGTTGATCAGGTACTTGCGCAGGCGCAGCATCGGCTCGCGCTTCCAGGCATCCTTCACTTCGGCGTCGTCGCGGTAGCGGCGCGCGTCATCGGCGGTGGTGTGGTCGGACAGGCGGTAGGTCATCAGTTCCAGCACGGTGCCGCCGTCGCCGGCCAGCGCACGTTCGCGCGCCTGCTCCATGGCCGCCAGCACCGCGATCAGGTCGTTGCCATCCACCTGCAGGCAGTGCAGGCCGCCGGCCAGGCCTTTCTGCGCCAGCGTTTCGGCACCGGTCTGGGCCGAACGCGGGACCGAGATGGCCCAACCGTTGTTGACGATGCACAGGATCAGCGGGAGCTTGTAGGCGCCGGCCGAATTCAGTGCTGCGTAGAAGTCGGTCTTGGAGCTGCCGCCGTCGCCGCACACGGCCACCGCGATCTGCGGTTCCTTGTTGAGCTTGAACTTCAGCGCCGCGCCTGCGGCATGCAGGCACTGGGTGGAGATCGGCACGCAGAACGGGAAGTCCTTGGCCGCGTTGCCGCCGTAATCGTTGCCGCGTTCGTCGCCGCCCCAGTACATCAGCACGTCGTGCGGGCGCACGCCACGCATGAACATCGCGCCATACTCGCGGTACGAAGGCGCGAACACGTCGTCCTTCTGCATCGCCGCGCCGATACCCACGTGCGCGGCTTCGTGGCCCAGGCAGGCGGCATAGGTGCCGAGCTTGCCGGTGCGTTGCAGTGCGATAGATTTGCTGTCGAACGTACGTACGAACAGCATCTGCTTGAACAGCGGTACCAGGACCTTGGGGTCGCGCAGCGACGCAGGCAGGTCATCGCGGACGAGTTTGCCGTCCGTATCCAGGTACTGCAGGTATTCGATCTTGAATTCAGCGGCAACCGTCATTGCGTACTGCACCTTCGACAGAGAAGTTACAAATGATATGAATCGCCATGTTAAGGAACGCGTACGGAATAGCCTTCCTGCGCCGCAACACGGGGATTCCCCGTTTTACCCCTGCCGGCGGGTGGGGGGCCAATAACAACAACGTATTCAGTCGTTGCTGCAAAGCATCAGAATACGCCTCAGGCTGACCGCCAGTACAACGGCCTGGACGGTTCCACGCGCAGGCCTGGGATCGGCCGATGCTCCACGGCCAACCGCACGCCCCGGTATGGACCCGGCGGCTGCCAGCGCGGCGGCAACGCGCTACCCTTGCCGCCCCCGATCTGGTCCCGCCCATGTCCGTCGACAACAACCAACGCGATCTCGAAGCCGGCATCCACACCGACCTGCAGGGACGCCTCACCTACGGCGGCTACCTGCGGCTGGACCAGCTGCTCAGCGCGCAGCAGCCGCTGTCCAGCCCGCCGCACCATGACGAGATGCTCTTCATCATCCAGCACCAGACCTCGGAACTGTGGCTGAAGCTGCTGGGCCATGAGCTGCGTGCCGCAATCGGCTTCCTGCAGCGCGATGAAGTCTGGCAGTGCCGCAAGGTGCTGGCGCGCAGCAAGCAGGTGCTGCGCCAGCTGACCGAGCAGTGGTCGGTGCTGGAAACACTGACCCCGTCCGAATACATCGGCTTCCGCGACGTGCTGGGCCCGTCGTCGGGCTTCCAGTCGCTGCAGTACCGCTACATCGAGTTCCTGCTGGGCAACAAGAACGCGCAGATGCTGCAGGTGTTCGAGCACGACCCGGCCGGGCAGGCGCAGCTGCGCACCGTGCTGGAGGCGCCCAGCCTGTACGAGGAATTCCTGAAGTACCTGGCCCGCTTCGGCCATGCCGTGCCGGCGGTCTACGAGGCCCACGACTGGACCCAGCCGCACGTGGCCGACGACGCCCTGCAGCCGGTCTTCGAACGCATCTACCAGGACACCGACCGCTACTGGCGCGAGTACGCGCTGTGCGAGGACCTCGTGGACCTGGAGACCGCCTTCCAGCTGTGGCGCTTCCGCCACATGCGCACGGTGATGCGGGTGATCGGCTTCAAGCGCGGCACCGGTGGCTCGTCCGGCGTGGGCTTCCTGGCCAAGGCACTGGAGCTGACCTTCTTCCCCGAGCTGTTCCAGGTGCGCACCAGCCTGCAGGCCGCGCCCCCGGCCGAACAGGCCTGATCCGTATTCAGCTTGGATCCCGGCCGGCGGCTGGATCGTTTCAAATGCAAGTTCAGCGAGCAGGCTGGCACCTGCCTCAAACGGCGTGTATTTGACGTGAACGCCAGAAGTCGGTGATCCTCGCGCGTTGCTCCAACTGCACAGCGGACGTGCTCGTCATCCACCGAACCAGGAAATCCGCATGAGCGTAAACGCCACTGCGAACACCCCAGAGCCGGCGCTGCCGGACTTCAAGACCACGCTGGGCCACCCGCGCCCGTTGTGGATGCTGTTCATGACCGAGTTCTGGGAACGCTTTGCGTTCTACGGCATCCGCTGGGCCTTGGTGCTGTACATCGTCGCCCAGTTCTACAACGGCAGCGCTGCCGGTGAAGGCGACGCCAGCCGCATCTACGGCGCCTACCTGGCCCTGGTGTACGCCGCGGCGATCTTCGGTGGCTACGTGGCCGACCGGGTACTGGGCTACCAGCGCTCGATCCTGACCGGCGCGATCATCATGGCCGCCGGCCTGTTCATGATCTCGCTGCCGCAGGAGCACATCTTCAAGCTCGGCCTGGCCACGATCATCGTCGGCAACGGCCTGTTCAAGCCCAACATCTCGACGATGGTCGGCAAGCTGTACGGGCTGAAGGACGAGCGCCGCGATTCGGGCTTCACCATCTTCTACATGGGCATCAACATCGGCGCGATGATCGCCCCGGTGCTGACCGAGTACCTGGCCCGCAAGGTGTTCGGTACCGACGCGATGCCGTCCTACAAGGTCGTGTTCATCGCCTCGGGCGTGGGCATGCTGATCTCGCTGGTGTGGTTCTACATCGGTCGTGCCGGCCTGAAGGGCATCGGTGCACCGCCGGCCGGCGCTGAAGGTTTCGGCCGCATCATCATGGTGCTGGCCGGTGCCGTGGTCGCCATCCCGGTCGCGTACTTCCTGCTGGCCACCGGCGCCACCGCGCTGGCCTGGATCCTGGGTGCGATGTTCACCGCGCTGGCCGTCCTGCTGCTGGTCGAGGGCATCCGCGAAGGCAAGGTGCAGCGCGACCGCGTGATCGCCATGCTGATCATCTTCGCCTTCAACGTGATGTTCTGGATGTTCTTCGAACAGGCCGGCAGCTCGTTCACCTTCCTGGCCGAGAACATCGTCAACCGCCAGTTCGGTGACTGGACCTTCCCGACCGCGTGGTTCCAGTCGGTCAACTCGGTGGCGATCATCACCCTGGCCCCGGTGATCGCCTGGATCTGGGTGGCCATGGGCCGCGCCAATCCGTCCATCCCGCGCAAGTTCGGCCTGGGCCTGCTGTTCAACGGCGCCGCCTTCGCGCTGCTGATGTTCGCCCTGTCGCAGATGGTCGTGGACGGCAAGATCCCGTTCTGGACCCTGTTCATGGTCTACGTCATCCAGTCGGTGGGTGAGCTGTGCCTGTCGCCGATCGGCCTGTCGATGGTGACCAAGCTGGCCCCGGTGCGCCTGGTCGGCTTCGGCATGGGCGGCTGGTTCCTGTCCACGGGCATCGGCAACAACCTGTCGGGCATCTTCGCTGGCGTGGTCAGTGGTGAAGGCGGCATGACGGTCGAGTCGGCCCTGAAGGGGTATACCTTCGGGTTCTGGGCCCTGATCGGCTCCGGCGTGGTGCTGTTCCTGATCGCCCCGCTGATCAACAAGCTGATGCACGGCGTCAAGTAATGATGAGAGGGTAGAAGGCATGCGTAGCAAGCTCGGTACTGCGGCAGTGGTGGTCTGTGCGGCGCTGATAGGCGCCTGTTCCCAACCGCAACCGCCTGCCACCGCCGAGCCCACGCAGCCTCTGGATACCCGACCCACCGAGCCACCGGTCGCTGACCCCAGCGAACCGGTGGCCTCGGGCAACACCCCGGTGGCGGCGGACATCGCCGCCATCGCCGGGCTCGGTGCGCAGTTCGACCCGGCTCGCAACCCCGCCGATGACCTGGCCACCGCCAAGGTGGAAGCCCAGCGGGGCAAGAAGCGCATCCTGCTGGAGGTCGGCAACGCCGCCTGTGAGCGCTGCCGCGCGCTGGACGATGTGGTGGAAGGCAACGGCGACCTGCGTCGCTTCCGCGATGCCCACTACGTGTGGGTGAAGGTCAACGCCAGCGACGAGCAGCCCAACACCGCGTTCTTCGCCCAGTTCCCGGTGATGGAGCGCGACTACCCGCACCTGCTGGTGCTCGATGCCGATGGAAGCCTGTTGGTCTCGCAGGCCACCGGCGAACTGCGCAGGGGCCAAGCCTTCCAGCCGGCACGGGTGAGCGCGTTCCTGAAACAATGGGCACCTGACAAACCGGAATAGGGGTAGTGCCGGCCGCTGGCCGGCAGGGGTGGTGGTGGGTGGGTGCCGACCGCTGACCGCCATCCCCGGTGTGTGCCGACCGTTGACCGCCATCCCCGGTGGGTGCCGACCGTTGGTCGGCACAGAAGTGCATCCACGCATCACGTGGATCTACTGTGGTTGCGGTCACATTCCCGGAATCGGCATCTCAATATCGCAACGCGCTCGCCGTTACCGGCAAGGACCTCAGTCGACATCCCGTCGATGCAACCTTCCGGAACGCCCATGCACAGCGACCACGCCGAACGACTGCCCGAACCCGCCAGTGAGTTGGCCGAGGGTGGAGCAGGCGAGGGCGTAACCCTGCCGCCGCAGGAGGCGCTGCTGGATGACACCGGAACCGGCGAGGCCACCGTCGACCTGGCGCCGCCGCGCCATCGCCTGCCGCAGATCGCGCTGCCCGACAACGTGGTGCTGAAGGGGGCGGTGCAGAAGCTGGTCGAGCAGAAGTCCCGGCTTGATGCGCTGGCCGCCGACGGTCAGCTGGCCGGGCTGCTGCCACCGGAGTGGCAGGGGCACGGCGTGCGTGCGATCGAGCTGTCCACCTTCATCCAGGGCGTGCTGCCGTTCCTGCAACCCGGCGAACGTGGCGAAACCGCGCCCGCGCGCCTGCCGGTGCGCCATGTGCTGGGAGACGACAGCCGCTGGGGCCTGGAGGATGTCGCCGAACCGAAATCGCTGGCCTGGTACCTGGCCAGTGACGAACGCGCCACCGCTGGCAGCAAGGACGTGGCCGAGGCCTATCTGGTGGGTGCGCTGGGACTGGCGTGGATGCAGGAAGGGCGCAGCCGCCCCGGCTTCCTGCGCGCGATGGGGCAGGACAGCCTGGCCGCGCGGGTGACCATGCTCGGCTACCCGCCGGCCAACGAACTGGCGCTGTACAGCGTCACCGCGCATGGGCAGCAACAGATCTGGTGCGTGCATGGCCGCCGTCGCATGCGCCCGCTGGTGGCGCCTTGGCTGAGCGTGCCGGTGCTGACCGCGTATGGCGTGCCGGCGCCGGTCGCGTGGCCGTCCAGTTTCCCGCCGGTGGAGGCCGTGGCCGAGCTGCTGGCGACCGCACGGCAGGGGCGCGCGCTGCCGGAAGTGGACCTGGCCAAGGCGGTGGCGAAGATCGCCGAGGACGCTGCCTCGGAAGCCTGGCAACCGGTCAGCCTGCTGCAGCTCAATACCTGGTCACCGCGTTGGCATTTCTTCCTGGGCACCTTCGTCGGCCTGCCGTCGCTGCTGCTCGTGGCGGCGGCGCTGGCGCTGCCGGGGGCGGTCGAAGCAGCCACGGTTGCGGCTTCCCTCGGCTTCGCCGGTGGTGCCATCGCGGCGCTCGCGGTGCCGTGGATCCATGCACGGCGCAAGCATCTGAGCTGAAAAAAGGGGACGGAGGGGATTAAGCCGCAATCAGCACAGATGTGCCCAAAACGACTTAATCCCCTCCGTCCCCTTTTTCTTTCAGACTCCTTCGCCCATCCGCTCCAGGCCTTCGCCGGCCAGGCGCAGGATCAGCTTCTCCAGCACCTGCTCTTCCTCTTCGCTCAGCACCGACATCAGCTTGCGGGTGATTTCGATCACCATCGGCGCGATGGTCTCGTACACCTCGAAGCCGGCTGCCGACAGCGCCAGCACCGAGCGGCGGCGGTCGTCGCCGTGGGTTTCGCGCTTGATGAAGCCGCGCTCCAGCAGGCGGGCCACGGCACGGCTGACCGCCACCTTGTCCATCGCCGTGCGGTCGGAGACCTCGCTGGCCGAGGAGCCCGGGTACAGCGCCAGGATGGTGATCACCCGCCATTCGGGAATCGCCAGACCGTAACGATCGCCGTATAGCTTGGCGATGTTGCCGCTGACCCGGTTGGACAGCACGCTCAGCCGGTACGGCAGGAACTGTTCCAGGTCGAGCAGGACGTGCGAGGAACGCAGGCGGGTCGAAACGGGATCGGCGGGGCTCATGTTGCGGTGCACCTTGCTGGTGGTTTCAAGTGTAACTATAAGGGGTAGGTCCAGACCCTGCATTCTCGCCGGGTCCCTACCTGCCCGCACCTGGTTTGTACCGATGCGGTACCGATTCGGAGCCACGCCATGAATACCGCAGTCCCGACCGCCTCGCATCCCAACCCCGGCATGCAGGTCACCACCTTCGAGAACCCGATGGGCATCGACGGCTTCGAGTTCGTCGAATTCGCCGCCCCGGCCGGCCGTGGCCAGGAGCTGCACGAGTACTTCCGGAAGATGGGCTTCAGCGCGGTGCTCAAGCACAAGCAGCGTCCGATTACCGTCTATCGCCAGGGCGACGTCAACTTCCTGGTCAACGAGGACCCCGATTCGTTCGCCGCCGACTTCGCCGAGAAGCACGGTCCGTGCGCCTGCGGCTTCGCCATCCGCTTCAAGAAGCCGGGCCAGGAGGTCTACCAGACCGCGCTGGGCAACGGCGCCGAAGCCATCGCCTTCAAGCCGGACAGCAAGGCGGTCAGCGCGCCAGTCATCAAGGGCATCGGCGACTGCATGCTGTACCTGGTCGATCGCTACGGCAGCGCCGGCAGCATCTACGACGGCGACTACGAGCCGATCGCCGGTGCCGACCTGCACCCGGTAGGCTTCGGCCTGACCTTCATCGACCACCTGACCCACAACCTGTATTTCGGCAACATGCAGCAGTGGTCGGACTACTACGAGCGCCTGTTCAACTTCCGCGAGATCCGCTACTTCGACATCAAGGGCCTGAAGACCGGCCTGGTGTCCAAGGCGATGACCGCGCCGGATGGCATCGTGCGCATCCCGCTGAACGAATCGTCCGACCCGAAGAGCCAGATCAACGAGTACCTGGACGCGTACAAGGGCGAGGGCATCCAGCACATCGCCTGCTTCACCGAGAACATCTACGAGACCGTCGAAGCGATGCGCGCGCAGGGCGTGGACTTCCTCGATACGCCGGAGACCTACTTCGACGTGATCGACCAGCGCGTGCCGAACCACGGTGAAGACGTGCCGCGCCTGGCGAAGAACAAGATCCTGATCGATGCCGATCCGGAAACCCACCAGCGCAAGCTGCTGCAGATCTTCACCCAGAACTGCATCGGCCCGATCTTCTTCGAGATCATCCAGCGCAAGGGCAACGAAGGCTTCGGCGAAGGCAACTTCACCGCACTGTTCGAGAGCATCGAGCGCGACCAGATCCGCCGCGGCGTGCTGTAAGGTCTGCAGGCAATGTCGGCGTCCCGCCGGCATTGCCTGTCCGAATGGTCGTGCCGGCCGCTGGCCGGCAATCTCTGGAGTTCCCATGTCCCCCGCCATCACCGCCCGCGGCTACCAGTCCGGCTTCGGCAACGAATTCGCCACCGAGGCCGTTGCCGGCGCGCTGCCGGTCGGGCAGAACTCACCGCAGAAGGTGGCCCACGGCCTGTACGCCGAACAGTTGACCGGGACCGCCTTCACCGCGCCGCGTGGCAGCAACCGCCGCAGCTGGCTGTACCGGATCCGCCCGGCGGTGACCCATGGCGAGTTCACCCCGTTCGCGCAGTCGCAGCTGCAGTGTGATTTCGGCACTCAGCCGGCCTCGCCAAACCAGCTGCGCTGGAGCCCACTGCCGCTGCCGGAGCTGCCGACCGATTTTGTCGAAGGCCTGTACACGATGGGTGGCAACGGCTCGCCCGATGCGCATGCCGGCGTGGGCATCCACCTATACGCTGCCAACCGCGACATGGTCGGCCGCTACTTCTACGACGCCGACGGCGAGCTGCTGATCGTGCCGCAGCTGGGCGCGCTGCGCCTGCTGACCGAGCTGGGCGTGATCGAGATCGAGCCGCAGCAGATCGCGGTGATCCCGCGCGGCGTGCGTTTCCGCGTTGAACTGCCCGATGGCCCGAGCCGCGGCTATATCTGCGAGAACTACGGTGCGCTGCTGAAGCTGCCCGACCTCGGCCCGATCGGATCCAACGGCCTGGCCAATCCGCGCGACTTCGAGACCCCGCATGCGGCGTTCGAGGATGTGGATGGCGATTTCGAGCTGATCGCCAAGTTCGAGGGCCGCCTGTGGCGTGCACCGATCGACCATTCGCCGCTGGACGTGGTGGCCTGGCACGGCAACTACGCGCCGTACCGTTACGACCTGCGTCGCTTCAACACCATCGGTTCGATCAGCTACGACCACCCGGATCCGTCGATCTTCCTGGTGCTGCATTCGCCCAGCGACACCCCGGGCACCAGCAACATGGACTTTGCGATCTTCCCGCCGCGCTGGCTGGTGGCGCAGAACACGTTCCGTCCGCCGTGGTTCCACCGCAACATCGCCAGCGAGTTCATGGGCCTGGTGCATGGCGCCTACGATGCCAAGGCCGAAGGCTTCGTCCCGGGTGGCGCCTCGCTGCACAACTGCATGAGTGGTCACGGCCCGGACGCGCCGACCTTCGACAAGGCGTCCAATGCCGATCTGTCCAAGGCCGATGTGATCAAGGACACGATGGCCTTCATGTTCGAGACCCGCGCAGTGATCCGCCCGACCGCACAGGCGCTGGCCGCTGGCCACCGCCAGGGCGATTACCAGCAGTGCTGGAACGGCCTGCGCAACAACTTCCGCTGACCCTAGAAAGGGGACGGAGGGGATTAAGCCGCAATCAGCACACGTGTGCCTGAAACGACTTAATTCCCTCCGTCCCCTTCTTCTTCAGGCGACCTCGGCGAACGCGTCGCAATGCTCCAATGGCAACGCCTCCAGCAGGCGCTGCCGTACGCGCTGGCAATAGCCATCCGAAGTGAGCGTGGGCAGCAGCTGCATTGCCGACTGCAGTCGCTGCAGCACCTCGTCCTCCGCACGCGCCTGCTGCAGGTCGCGGAACAGCGCCGCCGCCTGTGGATGCCGCTGCATTTCCAGGATGCCCAGCACGTAGATGCGTGCTGCCACCAGTGAGCGCCGGCGTTCGACCGCGGGTGCAGCAGGTGTGGCTGCCGGCGGCGTGGGCACCGGCGCCACCGCGGCTGCGGTCGACGGTGCTGGGGTCGTGGCGCCTGTGCCGGTGCTCAGGTACCCCGCCTGTACCAGCTGGATGACCATCGCCGGTGCTTCCTGGCCGAGCAGACCGGTCAGGTCGGCGACGGTACGCTGGCCGTCGCACAGGATCAGCAGCCGGCGCTGGCGCATGTCCAGCGGCGCGCGGTGGGCCTGCAGCGCGGTTCGGGCGAGATCGGTCTTGCGCGGTTGCATGGAAGGGACGGCCAGGTCGGTGCTCGCCGAGCCTGAACGAAGGCGATGAAACCGCGATGACAATGCAGCGCCTGCACACCGGATGGGCTAGCGTGCAGCCATCCTTGTGCCAGGGAACCGCACCGATGAAGCACCTTCCGCTTGCTGGTCTGTTGCTCCTTTCGCTCACCGCCTGCGGTGCTGGCCCCGACAAGCAGGGGGCGGCCGGCAGCGGCAGCGACACTCCGGCGGAAACCGCCTCGGCGACCGGACCCGCGCAGTCGACGGATCCCGACCTGGCCGCCCGTCCAGCCAATGACCGTCGCGAGGACAGTCCCGCGCGCCTGGATGGCTTCGCTGGGGCGAAGCTGGGTGCCGGCATCGCCGAGGTCCGTGCCGGCTTCGGCACGCCGCTGCAGGGTCTGGGCACCGATGCGGCCGGCGAGCCGCTGCCGGCTGACGACAGCAACGACGGCTGCTACTTCCTGCGCCCGCAGGATGCCGAAGATCCGCGCCTGATGATCGAGGGCCGCAAGCTGGTGCGCTACGACGTGCGCAGCGCCGCCATCACCGCACCGGGCGGTGGCAAGGTCGGCATGACCCTGGGTGAGCTGCAGGTGCTGTATCCCGAGCGCGCGGACGTCGGCCCCGACAAGTATGACGAGAAGGCCCAGCACCTGCGCGTGCGCCCGGCGCAGGAGGGCGGGGCGGTGATCGACTTCGCACTCGGTGCCGATGGCCGGGTGGGTGCCTGGCGCGTCGGACAGACCCCGCAGGTCGATTATGCGGAAGGCTGTGGCTGATCCTTGATCCACGGCCCAGCCGCGCGTACGGGCCAGGCGTAGAATCGCGCCACGACCGCTGGGGGAGTGCTCGATGATCGCCATTGCCATTGCCTGGTTCCTGCTCGGCCTGCTGCTGCTGGCGTTGGGCGGGGACTCCATCGTCAAGGCCGTGTCCGGCCTGGCCCAGCGTTTCGGCGCCAGCCCCTTCACTGCCGGGCTGTTGCTGCTCGGGGTGACCACCTCGTTGCCGGAACTGGCAGTCAACGCGCGCGCCCTGGCGGTGGGCCAACCGGAGCTGGCACTGGGCAACGCGGTGGGCAGCAGCATCGTCAACCTGGGCGTGACCCTGGCGGTGGCGGCCATGGCTGCGCCCCTGCTGCTGCGCGCGCGCCTGCAGACGGTGCTGTGGTGGTCGCTGCTGGCGGCGGGTGTGCTGCTGATCCTGTTCGGGCTTGATGGCGGCCTGGCACGTTGGGAAGGCGGCATACTGCTGGCCGGTTTCATCGTGGTGCAGGTGCTGCTGCTGCGCCGTGGTCGCAGCGAGAGCGCCGAGGTGCAGGTGGCCATCGCCGAGTCCGCACTGAGCCGCACCAGCCTGCCGTTGAACGTGCTGCGCGTGCTGATTGCCGCGTTGGCGCTGTACTGGGGCGCGCGCCTGGTGGTGGGCGCCGCCGCCGACTTCGGCGCCGCCCTGGGTTGGACCCCACTGCTGGTCGGTCTGCTGCCGGTGGCGATCGGTACCGCACTGCCGGAGGTGGCCACCGCCATCGCCGCCGCGCGTCGCGGGCATGGCGACATGGTGCTGGGCCACGTGCTGGGTTCCAGCGTGGTCAACCTGCTGCTGGTGATCGGTGCGATGGCCGTGCTGCAGCCGCTGGCGCTGCCGGCCTCGTTCGTGCGCCTGGAACTGCCGGCGCTGCTGGCGTTCGCGCTGGTGCTGTACCCGATGCTGCGTGGCGACCTGAAGATCAGTCGTGGTGAAGGCGGGATCCTGCTGGTCGCGTTTGTCGGCTGGTTCGTGCTGGAGCTGCTGCTGGTCGGCGCGGCATGAGGTAGTGCCGGCCGCTGGCCGGCAACCTCACTGCCTCTGACGGAACCCTTGCCACTGCCGGCCAGCGGCCGGCACTACCGGTTCTGCGTGGTTTCTTCTTCCCGCACCGGCTCCGGCGGCGGCAGCTGCTCCTCGGCGGCACGTTCGTTGCCGGGCAGGGTGGGGCGGGTCTCCATCAGCAGCGACAGCGCGGCCTTGGCCATCATGTGCGCGCTGATCGGTGCGGTGATGAACAGGAACACGGTGATCAGCAGCTCGCGCGGCTGCGGGTCCTGGCCGAGGAAGATGTGGTAGCAGACCGAGCACACCAGCACGCAGCCCACGCCCAGCGTGCTGGCCTTGGTCGGCGCGTGCAGGCGCTTGAAGAAGGTCGACAGCTTCACCAGGCCCAGTGCGCCGACCAGGATGAAGAAGCAGCCGAACAGCAGCAGGATCGACAGGCCGATCTGGATCGCGGTGATCATTCGACGATGTCCCGGCGCAGCACGAACTTGCTCAGCACCACGGTGCTGCCGAAGCCGAGCATGGCGATGATCAGCGCCGCCTCGAAGTAGATCGGCGAATTGAGATACATGCCGAATAGCATCAGCTCGGCGATCGCGGTCACCGACAGGGTGTCCAGCGCAAGGATGCGGTCGGGCACGGTCGGCCCGCGCAGCAGGCGCCAGGTAGCCAGCAGCATGGCCAGGCCGACCACGTGCATGCACACCACTAGGGTGGTCTGGATGACTTCAAAACCGGTCATGGGAAGATCTCCATCAACGGCGCCTCGTAACGGCGCTTGATCGTATCGATCAGGTCCTGTGGGTCCTCCAGGTGCAGCACGTGCACCAGCAGGAACTTGCGGTCGTCGCTGAGCGCGGCCGAGACCGTGCCCGGGGTCAGGGTGATCATGCTGGTCAGCGCGGCGATGCCGTGGATGTTGGCGATGTCCAGCGGCAGCCAGATGAAACCCGGGTGGATGTTCTTTTCCGGGCCCAGCACCTGCAGGGCGACGCGGATGTTGGACATCAGGATGTCCCACAGGGTCACGCACACCAGCCTGGGCAGTGGCCGCAGGGTGCCGATACGGGCGAACTCGCGGTCCAGGCGCGCGGCGAACAGCGGCACCACCACGCCCAGCAGCAGCCCCAGCACGATCTGGCCGAGGGTGAAGCTGTCGGACATCAGCAGCCAGAACGCCACCACCATGATGCTGAGCATCGGCGAGGGAATCAGGCGACGGAACAGGGAGCGCTGGGCGGTCATGGCTGGCGGATCTCCGGCGTGGTCGCACGCAGTTGCTGCACGTACTCGCTGGGTTGCAGCAGCTGTGCGGCGGTGGCGTCGGTGTAGCGCATCAACGGTGCCGCGGCCACGGTCATGCCGATGCCGTAGGCCAGCAGCAGGCAGGCGGCGTAGAGTTCTACCCGGCGCAGGGGAGCCTTGCGCGGCTTCGGTGCATCGGGATCGACCGGCGGCACGCGCCAGAACAGGCGGATGCCGCCGCGGGTCAGGCCCATGATCACCAGCAGGCTGCTGACCAGCACGGCGGTCCAGACCGGGCCGGTGTACTGCGCCGGCATGCCGGCCAGCAGCGCGGCCTTGGCCAGGAAGCCGGACAGAGGCGGCAGGCCGGCCACCGACACTGCCCCGATCAGGAACAGCACCGCCGGCGTTTCCTTGCCCGGCATCGGCGCCACCACCTCCTTGCGGTCGCTGGCGCCATCACGGCGGCGGCGGATCAGGTCGGCAACCAGGAACAGCGCAGCGGCCACGAAGCTGCTGTGCGGCAGGTAGTACAGGCCGGCCGACAGCACCTGCGGCGTGCCCACCGAGAAGGCGATGAACAGCGTGGCTGCCGACACGATGACCAGGTAGGAAATCAGTACGCGCAGGCGGGTCGCGGCCAGGGCGCCGAGCCCGCCCAGCACCAGCGTTGCCACGCCGGCCCACAGCAGCCAGTCGCGGCCATAGCCGGCCATCGCGCCCGCGTCATCGCCGAACCACAGCATCTGGATGCGCAGCACCGAATACAGGCCGACCTTGGTCATGATCGCGAACAGCGCCGCCACTGCGGCCGGCGCGCGCGAATAGGCTTCCGGCAGCCACAGGTACAGCGGCATCAGCGCGGCCTTGGCGCAGAACACCAGCAGCAACAGGCCCATCGTGGCCTTCACCAGGGTCAGCTGCGTCGCCGGCACCGCAGCAATGCGCTGCGACAGCTCGGCCATGTTCAGCGAACCCAGCGTGGCGTACAGCAGGCCCAGCGCGATCAGGAACAGGGTCGAGGCGGTGACGTTGAACACCACGTAGTGCAGGCCGATGCGCATGCGCAGGCCGCGGCCACCGCTGAGCAGCAGGCCGTAGGAGGCGATCAGCATCACCTCGAAGAACACGAACAGGTTGAAGATGTCGCCGGTCAGGAACGCGCCGTTGAGGCCGACCAGCTGGAACTGGAACAGTGCATGGAAGTGCGGTGCGCGGCGGTCCCAACCCGAGCAGGCGTGCAGCAGGCAGGGAATGGCCAGCAGCAGGGTGGTCAGCAGCATCCATGCCGACAGCCGGTCGGCCACCAGCGCGATGCCCAGCCGCGACGGCCAGTCACCCAGCAGGTAGACGTTGATGTCACCGCCCGCGGTCGACGCGAACAGCAGGCCCACCGCAAGCGCCAGCGCCGACAGTGCAGTCCAGGCCACCGCGCGCTGCACCCTGGGGCCGTAGCGGCGGTGTTCGACGAACAGCGACAGCGCGGCGCCGAGCAGCGGAATCAGGATCGGCAGGATCACCAGATGGTTCATGCGCGATCCTCGTCCTGGCGCGCCGATGCGCTCTCATCCTGCAGGTCGTCGTCGGGCTCGTGGGCGTCCACATGGTCGCTGTGGTTGTCGCTGCGGCTACGCATGGCCAGCACGATGCTCACTGCGGTCATCGCGAAGGCGATCACGATCGCGGTCAGCACCAGTGCCTGCGGCAGCGGGTCGGTGTAGTTGCCCAGGTGGCTGTCCACGCCCTCCTGCAGCACCGGCGCCTTGCCCAGCACCACGCGGCCACCGGCGAAGATCAGCAGGTTGGTGGCGTAGGACAGGAAGGTCATGCCGAGGATCACGTCGAAGCTGCGCGCACGCAGCAGCAGGTAGATGCCGATGGCGGTCAGCACGCCGATCGCGGTAGCCAGGGCCAGTTCCATCAGTGCATCTCCCCGGTGCGGGCCGAACGGCGTTGCAGGTCGATCTCACCCTTGCGGGCAGCGCGGGTACGCGACGGCTTGATCGTGCCCATCATCGACAGCATCAGCATGGCGCCGCCGAACACCACCAGATACACGCCGATGTCAAAACCGATCGCGCTGGCCAGCGGCACGTCGCCGATCAATGGCAGATGCAGGTCGAGGTGGCCACTGGTCAGGAACGGCACGCCGAACAGCATCGAGGCGCTGCCGCTGAGCAGGGCGATCAGCAGGCCCATGCCGATGCAGCGGATGTAGTCGAAGCCGAAGCGCGATTCCACCGACGCGGTGCCCTGGATCACGTACTGGATCAGCAGCGGCACCGCCAGCACCAGGCCGGCGATGAAGCCGCCGCCCGGTGCGTTGTGGCCGCGCAGGAACAGGAAGATCGACACGGTCAGCGTCAGCGGGAACATGATCTGCGCCAGGTCGGCCGGCACCGGCAGCTTGATCGGCGGGCCGGGCATGATCTGTTCCGGTGCCATCCGCGTGCGCCGCAGCAGTGCGTGCACCACCAGCGCGGCGATGCCGAACACGGTGATCTCGCCGAAGGTATCGAAGCCGCGGAAGTCGACCAGGATCACATTGACCACGTTCTGGCCGTAGGCCTCGGGCAACGCACGGGCGAGCAGTTCGCCGGCCATGGTGTTCGGCGGCAGGGTCATCGCCGAATAGGCCAGCGCACCCAGCCCGGCGCCGGCGATGATCGCGATCACCGCATCGCGGCGCTTGCGCCAGCGCGGACGTTCCGGCCCGGACTGCGCGGGCAGGTAGTTCATGCCCAGCAGCATCAGCACCAGGGTCACCATCTCCACGAGCAGCTGGGTCAGGGCCAGGTCGGGTGCGGATAGGAACACGAAGGTCAGCGCCACCATCAGGCCGACGCCGCCGACCAGCAGCACCGCCAGCAGGCGCTGCTTGTAGATGCGCAGGGTGGCCACCGCGCAGGCCATCATCACCAGCCACAGCGCCCAGCCCAGCAGCGGCATCGGCTGTGGCGCGGTCCAGTTTGGCGACGCCGGATTTGCCACGAATGGCGCGGCGGCAACTGCGATCGCCACCAGCACCAGGCCCAGCAGCATGCGCTGCAGGCTGCCGTTGGCGATGCCGTTGGTCAGGCGCATGGCCAGTGCGGACACGGCATCCAGCTGTGCATGGAACACATTGCGGCCAGTGCTGACGTTGGTCACGGCATGCAGGTTGATCAGCTTGCGCAGGCCGAAGTACAGCGCCACGCCGCCGATCACGCCGATCGCGCTCATTGCCAGCGGCAGGTTGAAGCCGTGCCATACCGCCAGACTGTACTCGGGCATGGCGCTGCCGAGGATCGACGCCGCAGCGGCATGCAGCACCGGTGCCACGGTCAGTGCCGGGGCGATGCCAACTGCCACGCAGATCACCACCAGCAGTTCCACCGGTACCTTCATCCAGCGCGGCGGCTCATGCGGCACGCGATCCAGGTCGTGCGGGCCGGGGCCAAAGAAGGTGTCGTGCACGAAGCGCAGGCTGTAGGCCACCCCGAATACGCCAGCCAGCAATGCGGCGATCGACACCGCCGTGCGCATGATTCCCGGGCCTCCGGCCGTGATCGCCTCGGCAAACAGCATTTCCTTGGACAGGAAGCCGTTGAGCAGCGGGATGCCGGCCATCGCCAGCGAGGCGATGATCGCCAGCGCGCTGGTGAACGGCATCAGCCTGCGCAGGCCGCCCAGCTTGCGCATGTCGCGGGTGCCGGTCTCATGGTCGATGATGCCAGCGGCCATGAACAGCGAGGCCTTGAAGGTGGCGTGGTTGAGGATGTGGAACACACCGGCCACCACCGCCATCGGCGTGGACAGGCCGAACAGCAGGGTGATCAGGCCCAGATGGGAAATGGTCGAATAAGCCAGCAGGCCTTTCAGATCGTGCTGGAAGATCGCGTTCCAGGCGCCGATCAACAGGGTGATCGCACCGATGCCGCTGACCGTGTAGAAGAACAGGTCGCTGCCGGCCAGCGCTGGATGCAGGCGCGCCAGCAGGAACACACCGGCCTTCACCATGGTGGCCGAGTGCAGGTAGGCAGAGACCGGAGTGGGCGCGGCCATCGCGTGCGGCAGCCAGAAATGGAACGGGAACTGCGCGCTCTTGGTGAAGATGCCCGCCAGCACCAGGAACAGCGCGTACGGGTACAGCGCGCTGGCGCGGATCTGCTCGCCGGCGGCCAGCACCACGTCCAGGTCGAAGCTGCCGACGATGCGCCCGATCAGCAGTACGCCACCGAGCAGCGCAAGGCCGCCGCCGCCAGTGATCACCAGCGCCATCCGCGCGCCCTCGCGGGCGTCCTGGCGGTGCGACCAGAAACCGATCAGCAGGAACGAGCTGATGCTGGTCATTTCCCAGAAGATCATCAGCAACAGCAGGTTGCCCGACAGCACCATGCCCAGCATGGCGCCCATGAACAGCAGCAGGTAGCAGTAGAAGCGGTGCGCGTTGTCCTGCTGGCTCAGGTAGTAGCGCGCGTACAGCACCACCAGCGCGCCGATGCCCAGCACCAGCCCGGCGAACATCCACGCCAGCCCGTCCAGGCGCAGGGTGAAGTCCAGGCCGATCTGCGGCAGCCAAGGGACCATCGTCCGCACCACCTGGCCGTCGAGTACGGACGGGGTCAGCCAGCCGAGGATGGCCAGTCCGCCCAACGGCGCCAGCGCCGCCAGCCAGGCAGCAGTCGAGCGCGAACTACGGGGGAAGGCCGCAACAGCCGCTGCCATCAGGAACGGCAGGGCCAGCAGCAGGGGCAGGCTGGGGAGCATGCAGGGAATCCATGATTCACGAGCAGGTCAGGGAGGATAACAGGCTGCGAAATGTCGCTGAAACCCATCGAACAGCGATCAATTGCATGTAACGTCCGCTGATTCATATTTTCTGCGACGCAACATCGCGTTCCTGCAGTCCCTCCCCGGTTGCCCTCGGGGGACGCCCTACGCCCACGCAGGGAGACCGCAGGCCCTGTCGCACAGGGGCTGCCGTCGACGGGCGGGAAGTGGGGAGCGGATCACCGGCGCAGGCTGGCAGGGCCGTCGTGGAGTGCGGGTGATGGAATCTGCCCGTTCAGGAAACGAGGGGCGCCGTCGGCCCTGGGCAGGTCAGTAGCGCCAGTCGAGCTTGCGGTAGAACTTGGCCATCACCCAGGCCGGGCCGATCAGCAGGTAGGTCAGGTCGGTCAGGAAGCTGGGCTTGCGGCCCTCGAACTTGTGGCCGATGAACTGCGCGATCCAGGCCACCACGAACACGCCCACCGCCAGCCAGAACAGGTTGTGCAGGCCGATTTCGGCCTCCAGCAGGCGGCACAGGCAGCCGAACACGAAGAACTGGATGAGCATGCCAATGCCCAGCGGGCGCGACAGTTTGTTGTAGAAGCACCAGGCGCTGAACATCGCGAACGCCGACCAGATGCCATACTGGAACCAGGTGATCAGCGGCGGCAGGCACCACAGCAGGGCCACCACCGACCACAGGATCGCCGGGACCGCCACCACGTGGATGCGCTGGTTGATCACATTGCGGTGGTCGTCGGAGTAGCTGGCGAAATAGCGGTCGATCGGCCGCGCAAGCTCGGTGGATGTCTGCATGCTGCGTTGCTTCCTCGGACAACGGTAGTGCCGGCCGCTGGCCGGCACTCCAGAGCATAGCCGAGTTCGTGAGGTTGCCGGCCAGCGGCCGGCACTACCAGAGCCAGGCCATGCCTGGCTGCAGGTGTTCATGAGGTTGCCGGCCAGCGGCCGGCACTACCGAACGCCCCCCGCCTTTCCGGCCGGGGGCGCAGGCGCATCAGTCGACGCTGATCCCGGCCAGGCGCTGCAGTGCCTCGGCATACTTGGCGCGGGTGCGCTCGATGATCTCGGCCGGGATGGTCGGGCCCGGGGCGGTCTTGCCCCAGTCCAGCGTCTCCAGGTAATCACGCACGAACTGCTTGTCGTAGCTCGGCGGGCTGGTGCCCACTTCGTACTCGTCGGCCGGCCAGTAGCGCGAGGAATCCGGCGTCAGCATCTCGTCCATGATGTACAGGCGGCCATCGGCGTCGGTACCGAACTCGAACTTGGTATCGGCCAGGATGATGCCGCGCTCGCGGGCGTAATCGGCCGCGAACTTGTAGATGCGCAGGGTGGCGTCGCGCACGCGCTCGGCCAGTTCCGCACCGACCTGCTTCACCATCGCATCGAAATCGATGTTCTCGTCATGGTCGCCGACAGCGGCCTTGGTCGAGGGGGTGAAGATCGGCTCGGGCAGCTGCTCGGCCTGGCGCAGGCCGTCGGGCAGGTCGATGCCGCTGACCTTGCCGGTGCGCTGGTAATCCTTCCAGCCGCTGCCGATCAGGTAGCCGCGGGCGATCGCTTCCACCGGCACCGGCTTCAGCTTGCGGGTGACCACCGCGCGCTTGGCATACAGGGCCGGGTCCACGCCTTCGGGCAGCACGCTGGCCACGTCGATGCCGGTCAGGTGGTTGGGCATCAGGTGCGCGGTCTTGGCGAACCAGAAGTTGGAGACCTGGCAGAGCATCTCGCCCTTGCCCGGGATCGGGTCGGGCAGGACCACGTCGAACGCCGACAGGCGATCGGTGGCCACCATCAGCAGGTACTCGCCCGGCGGGGTTCCGGCTGGCAGCCGCTCGCGCGGGATATCGAACACATCACGCACCTTGCCGCGATGGCGCAAGGGCAGGCCGGGGAGATCGGATTGCAACAGCGTGGTTGGCACGGGCACTCCTGGGGCGTTGTCGATACGGCTGCTGCCCAACGGACCCGGCGGGCCCGCTGACCAGCGGGCGGCCTAGTGTAAAGCCGTCCGGGCCCGCTGTGACGTAAAATGAGCGTCCATTTCGTCGGTCGACCCCGGAGCGCCATGCGCTGGTACGGAAAACTGCTCGGATTCATCGCCGGCGCCCTGCTGTTCCGGCCCAATCCGCTGTTCGGGGCGGTGGTCGGCCTGCTGATCGGCCATGCCTTTGATTCGGACTGGTTCCGCCTGAACAAGGAGAACCCGTACCGGGAGCTGGGGCTGACCTCCGAGGCCACCGATGCCGAGGTCGAGCGCGCCTACCGCAAGCTGATCTCGCAGTACCACCCCGACAAGCTTGGCGGCGCCGCCCCCGAGCTGCAGCAGCAGGCCGAGCAGAAGTCGCGGCGCATCAACGCCGCCTACGACCGCATCAAGACCCTGCGCAAGCGCTGACCCCTTTCCCCTCGTTGCAAGGCCCGGCCATGTCCCACTGCCTCATCGCCCCCTCCATCCTGTCCGCCAACTTCGCCCGCCTCGGCGAGGAAGTCGACAACGTCCTCGCCGCTGGCGCGGACTGGGTCCACTTCGACGTGATGGACAACCACTACGTGCCGAACCTGACCATCGGCCCGATGGTCTGCCAGGCGCTGCGCAAGCACGGCGTGACCGCGCCGATCGACGTGCACCTGATGGTCGAGCCGGTGGACCGCATCATCCCGGACTTCGCCGAGGCCGGTGCCACCTACATCAGCTTCCACCCGGAGGCGAGCCGCCACGTGCACCGCACCATCCAGCTGATCCGCTCGCTGGGCTGCAAGCCGGGCATCGTGCTCAATCCGGCCACGCCGGTGGACATCCTCGACTGGGTGCTGGAGGACCTGGACCTGGTGCTGCTGATGTCGGTCAACCCGGGCTTTGGTGGCCAGGCCTTCATCCCCTCGGCGCTGGACAAGCTGAAGGTGGTGCGCAAGATGATCGATGCCAGCGGCAAGGACATCCGCCTGGAGATCGACGGCGGCGTGAAGGCCGACAACATCGGCGAGATCGCGGCTGCCGGTGCCGACACCTTTGTCGCCGGCTCGGCCATCTTCAACGCCAAGACCAGCTACCAGGACGTGATCGCGCAGATGCGCGCGAACGTCGCTGCGGCACGCTGACAAAAAGGGGACGGAGGGGATTAATCTCGTTTAATTCCCTCCGTCCCCTTTATCTGCGCATGGCACTGTTGAACATCCGTCCGGCCACCGTGGCCGATGCTGGCCTGATCCTGCATTTCATCCGCGAACTGGCCATCTACGAGAAGGCCGAGCATTCGGTACAGACCGATGAGATCGGCATCGCCGAGAGCCTGTTCGGCGCCGATGCCACGGCGCGCGCGTTGATCTGCGAAGCCGACGGCGAGGCCATCGGCTATGCGGTGTACTTCTACAACTACTCCACCTGGCTGGGCCGCAAGGGCATCTACCTGGAAGACCTCTACGTCAGCCAGGAAAAGCGCGGCGTGGGCGCCGGCAAGGCACTGCTGAAGTACATCGCACGCCAGGCCGTGGCCGAGGGCTGCGGTCGCTTCGAATGGTCGGTGCTGGACTGGAACACCCCGGCCATCGAGTTCTACACCGCTGCCGGTGCGAAGCCGCAGGACGAGTGGACCGTGTACCGGCTGCAGGGCCAGGCGCTGCACGATTTCGCCAACGGTTGAAGCGAAGTGCATCCACGCATGGCGTGGATCTACCAACCGGGTGTGTGCAAACCGCAACCCGGGGGGGGCGAACCGCAACCTGGGGGGAGCGAACCGCAACCTGGTGGGTGCGAACCTTGGTTCGCACTCCCTGCACACCCCAAAAAAAAGCCACGCCAATCACTGGCGTGGCCTCGCTGCATGCGTGGGAGGCTGATCCTGCCTCCATCCGTCGTCCCTGCTATGGACTCCCATTCTCCGGTAGCTGAATGACATCTGCGTGACATTCACCGCAGGCAAACAGCGCATTGCTAGCCTGTGCCACCGCATCCCTGGAAGCTCTGCATGACCACCCCGCGCTGGCGCCTGATCCTCAACGGCAAATCCGCCGGCAATGATGAGTTGCGCGACGCCGTCGGCCATTGGCGCGGACAGGGCGTGCAGCTGGAAGTGCGGGTGACCTGGGAGGACGGTGACGCCGAGCGCTATGTCGCCGAGGCGATCGATCATGGCGTGGATGTGATCGTGGCCGCCGGTGGCGATGGCACGCTCAGTGCGGTGGCCGAGACACTGGCGCATCGTGAGGAGCTGGCAGATGCGCTGCCCTCGCTGGCGCTGATCCCGATGGGGACCGCCAACGATTTCGCGACTGCGGCCGGCATACCGACCGAACCGAAGGAGGCCTTCGCCTTGATCGGGCAGGCGACGCCGCACGCCATTGACCTGTTGCGCGTGAACGCCGATGGCACCCAATGGTGGTGCGCCAATCTCGCCAGCGGTGGCTTCGGCACGCAGGTGACGGTGGAGACTGATGCGGGCTTGAAGAAGATGCTGGGCGGGCTGGCCTATGTGATCACCGGCATCGCCAAGCTTGGCCGCATCGAGCCGATCAACGCACGGTTGTCCGGTCCGGACTTCGCCTGGGAAGGCGACTTCATCGCACTGGGCATCGGCAATGGTCGCCAGGCCGGTGGCGGCCAGCAGTTGTGCCCGCAGGCATTGATCGATGATGGGTTGCTGGATGTGACGGTGCTTCCGGAGCTGGAAGGGGAGGTCACCGCCACCCTCGGCCAGATGCTGAAGTCAGGCACCCAGGCTGCGCTGGAACAGCTGGCCACGCGTGCGCGGCTGCCGTGGCTGGAGGTCGCATCCGAGCGCCCGCTGACCCTCAATCTGGATGGCGAGCCGGTACAGGCCCGTCAGTTCCGCATCGAGTGCGTGCCGGGCAGGGTACGGATGCATCTGCCGGCTGGCTGCCCATTGCTGGGTGGGTAGGGAGGTAGAGTCGACTGTTAGTCGACTGCTCTTCGTTCCGGCGGCGTAAAACCCCGCGCTACGCGCGCAAGTCGACCAACAGTCGACTCTACCGGTCCGCGTCGTCGGTTCCCGTGGCTGGCCCCGCCCGTCCCGTGGTTCAGTTTTCCAGGGTTCCCCTGCCGTCCAAGCTGCGATACAGTCAAGGGGTGTCCAGCCTGACGACCCCGCATACCCTTTCTTCCGCACGCCGTTGGTGGCGATGGTGGCCCGTTGCCGTCGTCCGCCCCCATAACGCTGTGTCCCGGAAGGAAAGTCGTCTTGAACTCGCACGCTCAGTTTCAGCAGCAGGCCGCTGAAGGCCACACCCATATTCCCGTCGTCCGCGAAGTGCTGTCCGACCTGGACACGCCGCTTTCGGTCTATCTGAAGCTCGCCGACGGCCCCAATACCTACCTGTTTGAATCCGTCGAAGGCGGCGAGCGCTTTGGTCGTTACTCGATCATCGGCCTGCCGGCGCGCCGCGTGTACGCCTTCCACGGCCACACGCTGACCGTGCGCGAAGACGGCCAGGTGGTGGACACCCGCGAGGTCGCCGACCCGTTCGCCGAAGTCGAGGCGCTGCGCAGCGCCCACTCGGTGCCGAAGCTGGAAGGCCTGCCGGGCTTCACCGGTGGCCTGGTCGGCTGGTTCGGCTTCGAGTGCATCGGCTACATCGAACCACGCCTGGCCCCGCCGGCCGGCCGCGATGAGCTGGGCACGCCGGACATCCTGCTGCTGGACTCCAACGAGCTGGCCGTGTTCGACAACCTCAAGGGCCGCCTGTACCTGATCGTGCACGCCGACCCGCGTGTCGAGGGCGCCTTCGAGCAGGCCCAGGCGCGCCTGGATGCGCTGACTGCCAAGCTGCGTGCACCGGGCGCCGGTTATCCCGCACCGCTCAACAGCGATGTGCTGGACGAATCCGATTTCGTTTCCGGGTTCACCCGCGAAGGGTTCGTCGATGCGGTCCAGCGCAGCAAGGAATACATCCGCGCCGGTGACATCTTCCAGGTGGTGCTGAGCCAGCGCCTGAGCGTGCCGTTCAAGGCGCGGCCGGTGGATGTGTACCGCGCGCTGCGTGCACTGAACCCGTCGCCGTACATGTATTTCCTGGACGTCGGCGACCTGCAGGTGGTCGGTTCCTCGCCGGAAATCCTGGTGCGCCTTCAGGATGGCGAAGTCACCGTGCGCCCGATCGCCGGCACCCGCCCGCGTGGTGCCACGCCCGAGCAGGATCTGGCGCTGGAAGCCGAGCTGCTGGCCGATCCGAAGGAGCGCGCCGAGCACCTGATGCTGATCGACCTCGGCCGCAACGATGCCGGTCGTGTGTCCAGGGCCGGCACCGTGGAAGTGGGCGAGCAGTTCGTGATCGAGCGCTACAGCCACGTCATGCACATCGTCAGCGAAGTCACCGGGCAGCTGCAGCCGGGCCTGAGCTATGCCGACGTGCTGCGTGCCACGTTCCCGGCCGGCACCGTCAGTGGCGCGCCGAAGATCCGCGCGCTGGAAGTGATCCGCGAGCTGGAACCGATCAAGCGCAATGTCTACGCAGGCAGCATCGGCTACATCGGCTGGCACGGCGATGCCGATACCGCGATCGCGATCCGCACCGCGGTGATCAAGGACGGCCGCCTGTACGTGCAGGCCGGCGCCGGCATCGTCTACGACTCGGACCCGGACAAGGAATGGGACGAGACGATGAACAAGGGCCGCGCGTTGTTCCGCGCCGTCGCCCAGGCCGCCAAGGGCCTGTAAGCCTGCCTCGCCACGGCGCCGCGCCGTGGTCGTTCCGCTGTTCCCGTTGAAGACAAGGAGTACCGCATGAAGCTGCTGAGCGCATTGCTGTGGTCGTCACTGCTGGCCACGATGGCCCCGTCTGCGTGGGCGCAGGCCAATACCATTCCGTCGCAGCCGCACCTGCTGGTGAAGGGCGAGGCGCGTCGCGTGGTGATGCCGGACCGGTTCGGCCTGCAGTTGAACATCGAAGAGACCGACATGGACGCCGACGCCGCGCGCCGTCGCGTGCAGGACAACGTTGCCCGCGTGCTGGCACTGTTCAAGCAGCACAAGGCGGTGGAAGGCAGCGTGCGCGCGGACAACCTGCGGATTGGTCCTGCGACGCGCTATGAGCAGAATCGGCAGGTTTTCATCGGCACCCGCGTGTCACGCCAACTGCGCGCCAGCTTCGCCAGCGTCCAGCAGATGCAGGACGTGCTGGGGGCGCTGAAGGCCAACGAGAACGTGCAGGTCAGCAGCGTGGCCCCGACCTACTCGGGCGAAGTGGCGCTGCGCCGCGAACTCAAGGGCGAGGCGGCGGCCCAGACCCGCCAGTCTGCGCAGGGCCTGGCCAAGGCCTACGGCACCCAGCTGCGCGGGCTGTACAGCATTTCCGATGTGGCGCCGAACTTTGCCTATGGCGTGCAGGCGGGCAATTGGCCCAGAAGCGACGACATGGTGACACCGCCATCGCCGCCGTCACCTGCGGCGCAGATGGACATGATCGAGACCACCGGCTCACGTCTACGCGAATCCATCGAAGCCGGCCCCATCACCTACACCGAAAACGTGTACGCCATTTTCCTGATAAGCGACGGAACCTGACCATGTTGTGGATGATCGACAACTACGACAGCTTCACCTACAACCTCGTGCAGTACCTGCAGACACTGGGCGCCGAGGTGAAGGTGGTGCGCAACGATGCGATGAGCGTGGACGAGATCGCCGCGCAGAAGCCCGAGCGCATCGTCATCTCGCCCGGCCCGTGCACGCCCAACGAAGCGGGCGTGTCGCTGGAACTGATCGAGCGCCTGGGCCCGACCACGCCGATCCTCGGGGTGTGCCTGGGCCACCAGGGCATCGGCCAGGTCTACGGCGGCACGGTCATCCGTGCCGGCAACATCATGCACGGCAAGACCTCGCCGATCCGCCATGAAGGCAAGGGCGTGTTCGCCGGCCTGCCGGACCGCTACCAGGCCACCCGCTACCACTCGCTGGTGGTGGACAAGAACAGTCTGCCGGACTGCCTGGAAGTGACTGCCTGGACCGAGAACGACGACGGCTCGATCGAAGAGATCATGGGCCTGCGCCACCGCCAGTTCCCGGTGGAAGGCGTGCAGTTCCACCCCGAGTCCATCCTCACCGAACACGGCCACGCCCTGCTGCGCAATTTCCTGCAGCGCCCGGCGGCCTGATCCAAGGAGCATTCCCATGAGCTTCTCCCCCCAGGAAGCCCTGCATCGCACCATCGAACACCGCGAAATCTTCTTCGACGAAATGGTCGACCTGATGCGGCAGATCATGCGCGGCGATGTCTCGCCGATGATGACCGCCGCCATCCTCACCGGGCTGCGCGTGAAGAAGGAGACCGTGGACGAAATCGCCGCGGCGGCCACCGTGATGCGTGAATTCGCCCGGCCAGTGCCGGTGGCCGATACCTCCAACCTGGTTGACATCGTTGGCACCGGTGGCGATGGCTCGCACACCTTCAACATCTCCACCTGCTCGATGTTCGTCGCTGCTGCTGCAGGCGCGCGCGTGGCCAAGCATGGCAACCGCAGCGTGTCGTCCAAGTCCGGCAGTGCCGATGCGCTGGAAGCGCTGGGCGCGGTGATCGAGCTGCAGCCTGACCAGGTGGCCGCGGCCATCGACCGGACCGGCATCGGCTTCATGTTCGCGCCGATCCATCACCCGTCGATGAAGGTCGTCGCGCCGGTACGCCGCGAGATGGGCGTGCGCACCATCTTCAACATCCTCGGCCCGCTGACCAACCCGGCCAGTGCACCGTCGGTACTGATGGGCGTGTTCCATCCCGATCTGGTCGGCATCCAGGCGCGCGTGCTGCGCGAACTGGGTACCGAGCGCGCGATGGTGGTCTGGGGCCGTGACAACATGGACGAGATCTCGCTGGGCGCCGGCACCCTGGTCGGCGAACTGCGCGACGGCAAGGTGCGCGAGTACGAGATCCACCCGGAGGACTTCAGCATCGCCATGTCGGCCAGCCGCAACCTGCGCGTGGACGGTCCGGAACAGTCCATCCAGATGCTGCGCGCCGTGCTCGACAACGAGCCGGGCCCGGCGCTGGACATCGTCGCGCTGAATGCCGGTGCCGCCCTGTACGTGGCTGGTGTGGCCAGCGACATCGGAGACGGCCTGGCCCGCGCCCGTGCCGCCATCGCCAATGGCAGCGCCCGCCAGCGCCTGCAGCAGTATGTGGAGACCACCCGCGCGCTGGTTGCCTGAGCGCGCGGTTCAGCCTCACCCTCTCGATGGCCGATAATGGCCGTCCTCACCGCCCCCCGCACCGACCCGAAGACGATGAGCGACATCCTGCAGACGATCCTGGCCCGCAAGGCCGAAGAAGTGGCCCAGCGCCGCGCCCAGCGCCCGCTCGAGGAGCTGCAGGCCGCCGTGGCCAGCGCCCCGCCGGTACGTGGCTTCGTGCGCGCGCTGCAGGCGGCGGTGGCCAATGGCGACCCGGCGGTGATTGCCGAGGTGAAGAAGGCCAGCCCCTCCAAGGGCGTGATCCGCCCGGATTTCCGCCCGGCCGACATCGCCGTCAGCTACGAGTTCGGCGGTGCCAGCTGCCTGTCGGTGCTGACCGACGTGGACTTCTTCCAGGGCGCCGACGCCTATCTGCAGCAGGCCCGCGAAGCCTGCACGCTGCCGGTGCTGCGCAAGGACTTCGTCATCGACGCCTACCAGGTGTACGAGGCGCGCGTGCTGGGCGCCGACTGCATCCTGCTGATCGTCGCCGCGCTGGACGATACCCAGCTGGCCACGTTGTCCGAGCTGGCGCTGTCGCTGGGCATGGACGTGCTGGTGGAAGTGCATGACATCGATGAACTGGAGCGCGCGCTGCAGGTGCCGGCGCCGATGATCGGCATCAACAACCGCAACCTGCGCACCTTCGAGGTGTCGCTGCAGACCACGCTGGACATGCAGCAGGCGGTGCCGCGTGACCGCCTGCTGGTCACCGAGAGTGGCATCCTCGGCCCGCAGGACGTCGCGCTGATGCGCGATGCCGGCATCCATGCATTCCTGGTCGGCGAGGCCTTCATGCGCGTGGAAGAGCCGGGCGAGGGCCTGCGTCAGCTATTCTTCGCGGCATGACAACGCACTATCCGACGCCGCGCGACGATGCGCCGCTGGTGGTCTTCGATTTCGACCACACCCTCTACGACGGCGATTCGGGCACCCATCTGTTCGCCTCGCTGATCAAGCGCAACCCGCTGCGCATGCTGGCCGCGCTGCTGGTCACGCCGATCGCCGGGCCGTTGGTGGCGATGCTGCCGACCCGCCGAACGGGTATTTCGGTCTACGTGTGGATCGGCAGCTTCGGCCTGCACCGTGCGCGCGATTTCAACAAGGTGATCGATGCCTACGTGCTGCGCAACGAGGCGCAGATGCGCGCCAAGCTGCTGCCGCAGGCGCTGGAGGTGTTCGCCGCGCACCGTGCCAAGGGCGACCGTGTAGTGGTCGCCACCGGCGCGCCGCCGGAACTGGCCCGCGCCATCCTGGCATTCGTTGCCCACCAGGACGTGCCGGTGATCGGCACCGAGGTCGGCCCGCGACTGGGCGGCGTCGGCCCGACCCGCCACTGCCACAACGAAGAAAAGATGCGCATGCTGCGCGAGCGCGGCTACGGCAATATCGACATCGCCTACTCCGACAGCACCGCCGACCTGCCGTTGCTGCTGGCCGCCAAGGCGCCGGTGGTGGTGAACCCGAAGCGATCCAGGGTGGACTTCTTCCGCCGCGTGCTGCCGGCCGGCACCCGCATCCTCAACTGGGGCTGCGTGGACCGCGGCGGCGACAAGGCGTAGCCCGGGGCCGGATCCCGTCCGGGGCCTGACCCCATCGCACGATGACGGATCTGCCGGCCAGCGGCCGGCACTACCCTCCTCCGTCCCGGTATTGCCGGCCGCTGGCCGGCAAAACGCTCAGCGCCCCAGCTGCCCGTACACCGCATGGCCGATCTGGAACAGGCTGATCCCCAGCACCAGCACGCCAACGGCCACCAGCACCCAGCGCTCCTTCACCCGCTTGACCAGGATCGCCGCCACCGGCGCGGCCATCATGCCGCCGATCAGCAGGCCGGCGACGATCTGCAGGTGCTGCACGCCCATCGACAACAGGAAGGTCGCTGACACCGTCAACGTGACCACGAACTCGGCCGCGTTGACCGTACCGATGGTGGTGCGCGCCTGGCCGCCACGGGCGAGCAGGGTGGACGTGGCGATCGGTCCCCAGCCGCCACCGCCGCTGGCGTCGAGCAGGCCCGCGAAGAAGCCCAGTACCGGTACCCGGCGGATCTCGCCCTTGGGCATCCAGCGCCCTGCGGCGCGCGCCAGGATGATGATCGCCAGCACCAGCAGGTACAGGTAGATGAGGGGACGGATGATGTCGCCGGGAATCTGGGTGAGCACGTACGCGCCCAGGGCGCCGCCCACCGCACCGGGCAGGGCCAGCCGCAGGAACAGGCGTTTATCGACATTCCCGGCGGCGAGGTGCGACACGCCCGAGGCACCGGTGGTGAACACTTCAGCGGTGTGGATGCTGGCGCTGACCTGCGCCGGTGGCAGGCCCATGCTCAGCATCACCGACGAGGACACCAGGCCGAAGGCCATGCCCAGTGCGCCGTCAACCAGCTGCGCGCCAAGGCCGATGAGGATGAACCACCAGAATTCGCTGCTCAGTTCCATGCACCGAGCCTAGCGCGCGAAGGAGTGCGGACCAAGGTCCGCACCCACCGGGTGCTCAACCGTCAACGGGTGCCGTACAGCACCACGGTCTTGCCGCGGGCATGCAGCAGGCCGTCGGTCTGCAGCTTCTTCAGCACGCGGCCGGCCATTTCGCGCGAGCAGCCGACCAGGCGCGCCAGTTCCTGGCGTGACACGCGCAGCTGGCTGCCCTGCGGATGGCTCATCGCTTCTGGTTCCTGCGCCAGATCGTGCAGTGTGCGCACGATCCGATCGGTAACATCCAGGAATGCCAGGCGACTGGCCTTGCGGCTGGTATCGAGCAGGCGCTTGGAAATCTGCTGGCCCAGCGCATACAGCAGGCGCGGGGCGTCGGCCGACAGCGGGCCGAGGAACAGCTGGTGCAGGCGCTCGTAGCTGATTTCGGCCAGTTCGCAGGCGGTACGGGTCCGCAGGATCACCTCGCGGCGGTCCGATTCGACGAACAGGCCCATTTCGCCAACGAACTCGCCGGCACCGAAGTAGCCCAGCACAAGCTCTCGATCGTCATCTTCCTCGGCCATGATTGAAACCGAGCCGCTGACAACGTAATACAGGGTTCCCGCCGGGTCACCGGGTCGGAAGACGTCGGTACGGGTGGGATATCGCCGCCGGTGGCTGTGCGCCAGGAAACGATCGATGGTGGCGATATCCAAGGCCAGTGGACTGCTAGCTAGGCGCACGGTTGACACGATAGGGGCGCTCCCTCTGCGCATGAACGGATTCACGGGGTCGATAGCGGAGCTTAACCAGCGCAATTGTTAAGGGCAAACAGTGTGCCAGAACTCTTGCGTCTTCACGTTCCCCCCGGGGGCAGTTTGCCCCATAATTCCCCCTTTCCCTTCTTACACAGGAATCGACCGCCGTGGTCAAGCCGTTGCCTCGCCTGAGGCTGCAGGGTTTCAACAACCTCACCAAGGCGCTGAGCTTCAACATCTATGACGTGTGTTACGCGCGCACCGAAGAGGAGCGTCAGCGTTACATTGAATACATCGATGAAGAGTACAACGCCGACAGGCTGACTCAAATCTTGACCGATGTCGCCGAGATCATCGGCGCCAACATCCTGAACGTGGCCCGCCAGGACTACGACCCGCAGGGTGCCTCGGTGACCATCCTGATCTCCGAAGAGCCGGTGATCGACAAGAAGCTGGCCGGCAAGGAGCTGATCTCCGACGCCGTGGTCGCGCACATGGACAAGAGCCACATCACTGTCCACACCTACCCGGAAACCCATCCGCAGGAAGGTATCGCGACGTTCCGCGCGGACATCGACGTGGCCACCTGTGGCGTCATTTCCCCGCTGAAGGCCCTGAACTACCTGATCGAGAGCCTTGAGTCGGACATCGTGATCATGGACTACCGCGTCCGTGGCTTCACCCGCGATGTGAAGGGCAAGAAGCACTTCATCGACCACAAGATCAACTCGATCCAGAACTTCCTGGCCAAGAACATCAAGTCGCGTTACGAGATGTTCGACGTCAACGTCTACCAGGAAAACATCTTCCACACGAAGATGCACCTGAAGGACTTCGACCTGGACCAGTACCTGTTCGAGGAAAAGGCCAAGAACCTGTCGTTCAAGGAACGCATGAAGATCGAAGCGCTGCTCAAGCGCGAGATCGAAGAGCTGTTCCACGGCCGCAACCTGTCCGAGTAAGCCCCATGTGCGATGCCCGCAGGCATCGCCACCCAGGCGGGACGACCCGCCCCGTGGCACCAGTGCCCCCGCACGCGTTACAGTTCCACGGTGATGTACCGACCCACGGCCCGGTGTGAAAACACCGGGCCGTTTCGTTTTTTTCAAAAAAGGTAAGGAGCCCCCACCCATGCCCTGGATCTACCTGCTGCTGGCCGGCCTGTTCGAGATCGGTTTCGCCCTCGGAATGAAGTACTCCGAAGGCTTCAGCAAACCCCTGCCCACCGCTGCCACGGTGGTATCCGCGCTGATCAGCCTGTACCTGATGAGCCAGGCGATGAAGAGCATCCCGGTCGGCACGGCCTACGCGATCTGGACCGGTATCGGTGCCATGGGCGTGGCGGTGCTGGGCATCTACCTGTTCAACGACAGCGCATCGCCGGCCCGCCTGGCCTGCGTGGGCCTGATCGTGGCTGGTGTGATCGGCCTGAAGCTGGTCTCGCCGAACTGATTGATGGCCCGACCAACGGTCGGGCCCCACCGTCGCCCCCCCCCCCGCACCTCCTGGTAGGCTCGCACCGTTGGTGCGGGCGACCCTTCAAATGCGGTAGGCGATGGTCTTCATCACCCTGGAGGCCAGTGCCATCACGCCCGGGATCGGGAACGGCAGGCGGCGAGCGCCGGCCTGCTCGGCGTGGTCCGCATGGCGGGCCTCGTCTTCCTTCATCACCGCGATGACCGCGCGGCTGCGCAGGTCGCCGGCCGGCAGGTCGACCAGGTGCTCGTCCAGGTGGGCCTCCACCTGGCGCTCGGTCTCGACCACGAAGCCCAGGTTCCAGCCGTCGCCGCGCAGCCCGGCCAGGGTGCCGATGGTGTAGCTGCCGGCGTACCACAGCGGGTTGAACAGGCTCGGACGGCTGTCCAGTTCGGCCAGCCGGGTGGCGCACCAGGCCAGGTGGTCGGTTTCTTCCTGCGCCGCTTCCAGCAGGTGTTCCCGCGTGGCCGGGTCGCGCGCCACGGCGGCCTGGCCGAAGTACAGGCCCTGCGCGCAGACCTCGCCGACGTGGTTGATCCGCATCAGGCCTGCGGCATGGCGCCGCTCGGCGCTGTCCATGCCGGGCTCGCCGGTGTCCGTGGCGGGGTAGGGGCGGGCTGCCGGCGGATTGCCGAACACTGTGTCCAGGGCGCGCTGCGCCTCGGTCAGCAGGTGGTCCAGCGGAGTGGTCTGGCGGAGCACGGTCATGGCAGTACGCGGTGGGGCGGAAGACCCCCCGATTCTCGCCCGGCCCCGCGCCCCTGCCAACCCGGCCCAGGGGACGGGTTGCGCTCCCGCGGCAGGATGAGTACAATCCCGCCTCTTACGCTTCACCTTTTCACAACGCGTGGCAGAGTTCCGGCGAGCCTTTCGCCGCAATGAGCCCGACCTAACCTAGAGTTCTTCATGAGCACTTTCACTGCCAAGAACGAGACCGTCCAGCGCGACTGGTACCTCGTCGACGCCGAGGGCAAGACCCTGGGCCGTCTCGCCACCGAGCTGGCCCGCCGTCTGCGTGGCAAGCATAAGCCGGTCTACACCCCGCACGTTGATACCGGCGACTACCTGGTCGTCATCAATGCAGAAAAGATTGCCGTCACCGGCAAGAAGCTGCAGGACAAGATGTATCACCGTTTCACCGGTTACATCGGCAACCTGAAGACCGAATCCCTGGCACAGGCGCTGGAGCGCCACCCGGAGCGCGTGATCGAGATCGCCGTCAAGGGCATGCTGCCGAAGGGCCCGCTGGGTCGCCAGATGTACCGCAAGCTCAAGGTCTACGCTGGCACTGAGCATCCGCACGCCGCACAGCAGCCGCAGGTTCTGGATATCTAATCATGGCTATCACTCAAAACTACGGCACTGGCCGCCGCAAGTCCTCCACCGCTCGCGTGTTCCTGCGCAAGGGTTCGGGCAACATCACCGTCAATGGCCGTCCGCTGGACGAGTTCTTCGGTCGTGAGACCGCGCGCATGATCGTGCGCCAGCCGCTCGAGCTGACCAAGAACACCGAAAGCTTCGACATCCTGGTCACCGCCGCTGGCGGCGGCACCACCGGCCAGGCCGGTGCGATCCGTCTGGGCATCGCCCGTGCTCTGGTCGAGTACGACGAAACCCTGAAGTCCGAGCTGCGCAAGGCTGGCTTCATGACCCGTGACGCCCGTGAAGTCGAGCGTAAGAAGGTCGGTCTGCACAAGGCCCGTCGCGCCACCCAGTTCTCCAAGCGCTGATTTGCCGCGCCTGGTTGGGCTCCTTCGGGAGCCCGCTGGATGGAAAAGCAAAAGCCCGGCTTCGGCCGGGCTTTTGTCGTTCCGGGGTCATGGATTTCCTGGTTGCCGGCCAGCGGCCGGCACTACCCGTGGTTTCGCGTGCCGGGAGGGTGGGGTCAGGGCCTTTCCCTGCGGAAAAGGATCCGACCCCGGGGTTCTTTCTGGAGAAGAGCCCCCTTGTTGTTCAAGGGGGTGCGCCGACAGGCGCGGGGACAAGGTGGAATGCGCGACCAGATTAAAAGCAAAAGGCCAGATCTTTCGATCTGGCCTTTTGCTTTTAATTTGGCTGCCCCGGATGGATTCGAACCACCGAATGCCTGAGTCAGAGTCAGGTGCCTTACCGCTTGGCGACGGGGCAAAACGTGCAACTATTTTCTCACTTTTCACGCTGAAAAACAACTTGATTTTCAGTGTGGTGGCTATGGGTGGACTCGAACCACCGACCCCAGCATTATGAGTGCTGTGCTCTAACCGGCTGAGCTACATAGCCTTGGTGAGCCCGTTATTCTGCGGATGTGTACCGCCCCTGTCAACACTTTTGTGTCGTGCTTGTGGGCCGACAGAGGGCATGGGATAGTCCCGGCCAGTAGATTTTCTTAGGAGTCCGCATCGTGATCGATCCGGACGGCTATCGACCGAACGTCGGCATCGTGCTGATGCGGCAGGACGGCCAGGTGTTCTGGGCACGACGCGTGCGCCGGGACGGCTGGCAGTTCCCGCAGGGTGGCATGAACACCGACGAGACGCCTGTCGAGGCCATGTATCGTGAACTGCAGGAAGAGACCGGCCTGCTGCCCGAGCATGTGGAAGTGCTCGGGGCGACGCCCGGCTGGCTGCGCTACAAGCTGCCGGCGCGGGCCATCCGCCGCAATGAGCGGCAGGTCTGCATCGGCCAGAAGCAGGTCTGGTTCCTGCTGCGCCTGACCGGCGACGAATCCCACGTGAAGCTGGACCACACCGACTCGCCCGAGTTCGACCACTGGCGCTGGGTGGACTTCTGGTACCCGGTGGAGCATGTGGTGATGTTCAAGCGTGGCGTCTATGCGCGTGCGTTGCGACATCTGGCGCCGCTGGCCCGCGGGGTGGCCGGGCAGGGGGTTACCGCCATGCCCAAGAGCGCCGCCGAAGCCTGGATGCCTGGCCATACCGCCGGGCACGACCGCCCACGCAAGCGCCCTCGGACCCGCGGCTACTGGCCGAAGAAGGCCACGGGCGATGGCCCGGCCAGCTGACGGGCTGAACGGTATCGAGAATGGTTCAGGTCTCTGATTGACAACCATTCTCGTTTCCATTGGAATAGCCAACAGGCCGCTTCTGGCCTGCCAGCCCGGTTCACGCCTGTGTACGTCTGCATCTGCAACGGAGTCACCGACCACCAGATCCGCGAAGCCGCCAGCCATGGCGTCAGTACGGTGGCCGAACTGACCATGCGTACCGGCTGTGGCGCTACCTGCGGTTCCTGCCTGGACATGGCCGGCGATCTGCTGGCCAAGGCGCGTGCCACCCACGATCTGCCGCTGCCGGTATTGGGTCTGGCCCAGGTCGCCTGATCGTCTCTTGGCGACGCGTTGACGGCGCGCTTTCGCATTCTTCACGTGCGGCCGCACAGGCCAATGCGCACGATTCGCGTTCCTTCACGACCGCAGGCAAGGCGTTAAAGTGCCTGCGTTTTCAGCGTGCAGGAGCATCCCCATGAAGGGCGACACCAAGGTCATCGAATTCCTCAACAAGGTCCTCTACAACGAGCTGACCGCGATCAACCAGTACTTCCTGCATGCCAAGATGCTGAAGAACTGGGGCATCAAGGAACTGGCCGAACACGAGTACAAGGAATCGATCGACGAGATGAAGCATGCCGACATGCTCGCCGACCGCATCCTGTTCCTCGAAGGCCTGCCGAACTTCCAGGCGCTGGGCAAGCTGCGCATTGGTGAGAATCCGACCGAGATCCTGCAGTGCGACCTGTCGCTGGAGCGCGATGGCGTGGTCACCCTGCGCGAGGCCGTGGCGTATGCCGATTCGGTCGGCGACTACGTCAGCCGCCAGCTGTTCGTGAAAATCCTCGATTCGGAAGAAGAGCACATCGACTGGCTGGAAACCCAGCTCGACCTGATCGAGCGCATCGGCGAACCGAAGTACCTGCTGAGCAAGCTGGAAGAGTGAGTCAGCTGGCCTGGCCGGCGCGATGCTGTGCCAGGTAGCCCGTCAGTGCCACGCGCGCTCGGGCGAATTCCGCAACCAGCAGCGCCACCGCTACTGCGGGGCGCTGCAGGCTGCCGCTGCGGGCTTCGTGCTCGATGCGCTGCGCGACTGACGACAGCGACAGTGCGCCCACGTTCGCGCTGGATGACTTGAGGCTGTGCGCGACGGCCTGCAGGCGAGGCTCGTCGCCGTTCTGCGCGGCCTGCTGCAGCTGCTGCACCATTGCCGGCGCATCCTCCAGGAACACCGAGACGATCTGGATGGCGCTCTCCCCGATCACTGCATGCAGTTCGTCCAGCACGTCGCGGTCCAGCACCGGCTGCGGCTTGGAGCCGACTCGGCTGTCATCGTCCTGTAGAGCCGAGCCATGCCCGGCTGATGGAGCGCGACGGCTATCGGCCGTCAGCCGGGCATGGCTCGGCTCTATCGAAGGCCGTGCAGGTGATGCGGCTTTGCCGCCGCCCCAGCGCTGCAGCAGCGCATGCAGGGTGGCGCGTGCAATCGGCTTGGACAGATAGTCGTCCATGCCGGCCTGCAGGCAGCGCTCGCGGTCACCGGCCATGGCATTGGCGGTCATCGCGATGATCGGCAGGCGCGGGCGCCCGTTCTCCACTTCCTCGGCGCGCCAGCGGCGGGTGGCGGCATAGCCGTCCAGCACCGGCATCTGGCAATCCATCAGCACCACATCCACGTCGCCTTCGCGCAGGGCAAGCAACGCCTGCTCGCCATCGGCGGCGTTGCGCACTTCGCACTGGAACACGCGCAGCAGCTGCTCGGCCACCATGCGGTTGACCGTGTTGTCCTCCACCAGCAGCACGCGCAGGTGCAGCGGCGGCAGCGTGGGCGTGGGCTGGCCCTGTCCGGCGTTGGCCAGCAGCGCGGCAGGGCGCGCATGCGCAACCGGTGCAGCCAGCAGTGCATGCAGCCCAGCGTCGTCGAAATGCGAGGGTAGCTGCCTCTGGCGTGGGCGTGGCGGAAGGGCATCGTCCTGCAGCCACAGCACCTGCAGCCCGTCGTCTTCGCCACGTTCGGCCAACGCCTGTTGCAGCGTCGCTTCACCGATGCGGCGCGCACGTGCATCGACCAGCAGCCACGCCGGTACCGGTTGCCCCGGCCTCGGCACTGCGCGCAGGCGCTCGACCACGGCATCGAACTGCGCCAGGGCGTGCACCAGCAGTCCATGATGGGCCGCGATGCGCTCGATGCGTGCCTGCAGGATGGCATCGCTACTGAACAGCAGCAGCGCGTCTGGCGTGCGCGCCATGGCCGGCAGGTCGCCGGGCACCTTCAACAACGGGATCTCGAACCAGAACGTGGCGCCCTGGCCGGGCGTGGACTGCACGCCGATGCGCCCGTGCATCAGGTCGATGATGCGCTTGCAGATCGCCAGGCCCAGGCCGGTGCCACCGTAGATGCGGGTCGTTGAGGCATCGGCCTGGCTGAAGGACTGGAACAGGCGCGCCTGCAGTGCCTCGTCAATGCCGATGCCGGTGTCGATGATCTCGAAGCGCAGCTGGTGCTGGGCCGCGCCTTCGCCCAGGCGCTGCACGCGCAGCTGTACCTGGCCGCGCGCGGTGAACTTGATCGCGTTGGCCAGCAGGTTGCTCAACACCTGGCGCAGTCGTACCGGGTCGCCACGCACCGGCAGGCGTACCGACGGGTCCAGCTGCAGCCCCAGCGACAGGCCCTTGGCGTCGGCGGCGCGCTGCATCAGCTGCACCACGCCATCGAGCAGGTCGCGCAGGTTGAAGCTGGTGATCTCCAGTTCCAGCGCCTGTGCTTCCAGCCGCGAGTAGTCGAGGATGTCGTCGACGATGCGCAGCAGCTGCTGCGAGCTGGCCGAGGCGGTGGCCAGCATCTGCCGCTGGTCCTCGCCCAGCGGGCCGCGTGCGATCAGCTCCAGCATCGGCAGGATGCCGTTGAGCGGCGTACGGATCTCGTGGCTCATCGTGGCCAGGAACTCACCCTTGGCCAGCACCGCCGCCTCGGCGGCCTGCTTGGCCTGCAGCAGCTGCTGTTCCAGCTGCCCCTGTCGTTCGGTGGTGCGGCGCAGCTGGTCACGTTCGGCGGCCAGCAGGCTGCGCTCGCGTTGCAGCTGGGCCAGTGCCCGGTTGCGCGCGCGCAGCCGCAGGCCCAACAGCAGCGCGGTGATGGAGGCCGCAGCAAGGGCAACCAGCAGCGCGACCCACATCGGCACGTCAGAGCACCGCGTTGTGGAAGTCGAAGTTCAGATCGCTGCCGGCCGACTGCACCATGTTGCCCTGGATGTAGTCGACACCGCCCACCCACATCGCGGCGGCGGCCTGCGGATCTTCGATCTGCTGGCCGATGATCTGCTGCCCGGCGGCGTGCGCCCGCTCGATTGCCCGGCGCAGCTCTTCGCGCGTGGCCGGATTGGAATGACTGCTGGAGAAGCGCGCGGCCATGCGCACGAACGACAACGGCAGCTGGGTCAGCAGCGCATCGGCTTCGCCCCCGGGTTCGAACTGGCTCAGGCAGAAGCGCACGCCGGCGCCGGCCATGCGCTGGCAGAACTGCTGTAGCGGCACGGTATGGATCAGCGCGTCGGGCAGGCGGACGTCGATCACCAGCGCGCTGCCGGGCAGGTCGCGCTGCTGCAGCGATTCCAGCAGCCAATCCGCGAACGCATCGCGTTGCAGGGTGCGCAGCGACTGCGAAACGAACAGGTTCAGTGGTTGCGTCGCGTGCCGGTAAAGGTCGAGAAGGCCCAGTGCATGGTCCATGACCTGCTGGTCGAGATCGGCGATGCGCCCGGCAGCCTCTGCGGCCGGAATCACCTGGCCTGCCGCCAGCAGCGTACCGTCGGCCTGGCGAAGGCGCAGCAGCAGCTGGTACTGCGCGGTGTTGCCGCCGGCGACGGCGACGATCGGCTGGTAGGCCAGCTCAAGCTGGCCTTCCAGCAGTGCCAGGTGTTCCTGCTCGCTGGTCACGTCGCGGTGCACGTGGCCGGCCACGCCGGCGCTGAGCAACCGTGCCTGCAGGGTGGTGCGCTCGACTGCCTCCAGTGCGCTGTTGGCATCGTCGAAGCCCGGCGACAGCGGTGCATAGCCGACCACGCCCCGCAGATGCACCGATTCGTCATCGCGGATCACGAAGGCCCGCGCCGACAACTGCTCGCGCAGCGCAGCGGCAATGCCTTCCAGGCTGTCCTCGCTGACATTGCGCGCAAGCAGCAGGAAGCTGTTGTCGTTCAGGCGCGCCAGCAGGTGCGGGTGGCCGGCTTCTGCCAGGCGTTGCCCGGCCTGCACCATCAGGCGCTCGAAGGCGGCATAGCCATAGCGCTCGCGCAGGCCCAGTGCGCTGGATATCTCGACGAACAGCACGCCGCCCTGGTCGCGGTGGGCGAGCGCGGCGTTGAGCTGCTGCAGCACGTGATGCCGCGTCGGCAGCCCGGTTTCCGGATTGCTGGTGGCCGGGGTGCCGGATACGCCGGGCAGGGTTGCGGCCTGCGCCCGCGCGCGGCGGATGCGGTTGGCCACGGCAGCGATCAGGTGGCGCGGTCGGATCGGCTTGCTCAGGTAGTCGTCGGCGCCACTGTCGAGCACCTCGAACTGGCGTTCCGGGTCCGGGTCGCCGCTGAGGAACACGATGGGCAGCAGCTGCAGGCCGGGCTGCTGGCGGATCAGCGCGGTCAGGCGCATGCCGTCCAGACCGGGCAGGTGCAGGTCCATCAGGATCAGGTCGGGGCGATGTTCCTTGATCGCCTGCAGCGCACCGTCGGCATCGCTGTGCACGATCGCCTGCATGCCGGCGCCATGCAGCACGCTCTGTGCGAACAGTGCCTGGGCGCGATCATCCTCGACGATCAGCACGCGGTAGGGCGAATCGGAGTGCAGCGGTGCCGGGTCATTGCCGCCGGCCTCGGCCAGCAGGGATGGGCCGGGCAGCGGCGGCGGTGCGCTGCCGATCGATGCGGGTGCGTCGGAGGCGGCCAGCGGCGGAACCGCTGCCGGCGCTGCGGCGACGGCGCTCGCCGGTTCAGCGGTCCAGCGTTGCCAATGATCGGCCGGAGGGGTTTCAGCGCGTCCCGGGCGGGCGCCCGCGGGGGATTCGATTGCGGCCATCGGTGCTCCTGGTGTTCGCGTCCATTATGCGACAAGCCCGGCGATCAACCGGTGCCGGGCTGGCGTGGACTGTCGGGCGACGCACTGCGTGCCAGCCAGCGCACGCCCTTCCACAGGGTGCGCCAGACCAGCCACACCAGCAGCGCGCCCGCCAGGCTGCAGGCCAGCACCACGATCAGCGCGATCCACGGGTGTGCCAGGGCCAGGGCCAGGCCACCGACCACCACGGTGTCCTCGGCGGCGGAGGCCACCCAGTTGCTGGCAGGCTCGGGCGAGGTATTGAGCAGGGCGCGGGTGCCTGCCTTCAGGCCGTGGCTGGCCAGCGCGACACCTGCACCGGCAGCAAGTGCGCCGGTGCCCAGCTGCCCATCCGGCGACAGCGTGGCTGCGGCAAGGAAGGCACCTGCGGGTACACGTGCCAGGGTCTGCACCAGATCCCACGCCGAGTCGACGCCGGGAATCTTGTCGGCGAAGAATTCGGTCACCGCCAGCGCCGCCGAGGTGCCCAGCACCCACCACGATTCAGTGGCCTGCAGGGCCGGTGGCAGGTCGACCCAGCCGAGCAGGCCGGCCAGGCCGACACCGAACACGGTGAGGTAGACGCGGATGCCGGCCAGCCAGGCCAGCAGGATGCCGATCACGAACAGGTGGGCTTCGGTCATGGCGATGCTCCGGCGACGGAACTGTGCAGGGGACCACACTATCGACGATGGCATGCCTGAACGCCACAGACCGTGGCTCGCCACTGCGCAGGAAACCCACCCGTCCTGTCATACACTAGCCCGTCGTTTGCCACAGGGGCCGTACCGGTGTCGCCCTCGCGATGCCCCGGAATCCACCCATGACCAACCGTCCTCCCATGCGCGTGCAGGTCCGCCTG
>OJST01000047.1_pt1 | contig 41575 bp, 39 predicted proteins | sample 1599491 | NCBI WGS metagenome assembly OJST01 (sample SAMN04436635, study PRJEB24849) | human gut metagenome | biome: human gut; feature: NICU; material: stool | host: Homo sapiens | place: USA: Saint Louis, MO | collected 2010-02-10
TTGCCGTCTCCTGAACCTCCATCATTTCCGCCACAAGCGCCAAGTAAAACCGAAGACACCGCCGCACGTGGCCTGCCAGCCCTGCGCCAGGCGATCAGCGGCTTCTATCGCAGCCACTACGGGCTGGACATCGACCCCGAACGCATCCTGGTCACCCCCGGCGGCTCCGGTGCGCTGCTGCTGGCCAGCAGCCTGCTGGTCGATCCCGGCCGCCACTGGCTGCTGGCCGACCCTGGTTATCCGTGCAACCGCCACTTCCTGCGCCTCGTTGAAGGCGGCGCACAGCTGGTGCCGGTCGGCCCGGACACTGCCTACCAGCTCACACCGTCGCTGGTGGAACAGCATTGGAATGCCGACAGCGTCGGCGCGCTGGTTGCCTCGCCGGCCAACCCGACCGGCACCGTGCTCTCCTCCGACGAACTGGCCGCCCTGTCGAAGGCCCTGCACGCGCGCGGTGGTCACCTGGTGGTGGACGAGATCTACCACGGCCTCACCTATGGCCTGGATGCACCCAGCGTGCTGCAGGTGGATGACAGCGCATTCGTGCTGAACAGCTTCTCCAAATACTTCGGCATGACCGGTTGGCGGCTGGGCTGGCTGGTGGCACCACCAGCAGCCGTGCCGGACCTGGAGAAACTCGCGCAGAACCTGTACATCAGCGCATCGAGCATCGCCCAGCATGCCGCACTGGCGTGTTTCAGCGACGAAGCGATGTCGATCTTCGAACAGCGTCGCGAAGCGTTCCGCCAGCGCCGCGACTTCCTGCTGCCCGCGCTGCGTGAGCTGGGCTTCCGCATCGAAGTCGAGCCGCAGGGTGCGTTCTACCTGTACGCCGATGTCAGCGCATTCACCGATGACGCACAGGCGTTCTGCGCCCATTTCCTGGAAACCGAGCACGTGGCATTCACGCCCGGGCTGGATTTCGGCTTCCATCGCGCCAACCAGCACGTGCGCCTGGCCTATACCCAGGAAGTGCCGCGGTTGCAGGAGGCGGTGGCACGGATCGCGCGTGGGTTGCAGCGTTGGCAGGGATCACGTTGACGGTAGTGCCGGCCGCTGGCCGGCAACCCGGGAATGCGTGAATGATGCGGTTGCCGGCCAGCGGCCGGCACTACCGGATAAAGAAAAACGCCGCCCCGGGGGCGGCGTTTTCCGTTCTGCCTGTCTGCTTACTTACCGCCCAACCGCTCCCACAGGAAGCTGTAGGCCAGCGCCGACATGTGTGCGGCCTGCGCATTGTTGGCTGCACCGCCGTGGCCACCTTCGATGTTCTCGTAGTAGGTCACGTCCTTGCCGGCGTCGATCATCTTCGCCGCCATCTTGCGGGCGTGGCCCGGGTGCACGCGGTCATCGCGGGTGGAGGTGGTGAACAGCACCGGCGGGTACTTCTTCTTCGCGTCGAACAGGTGGTACGGCGAGAAGGTCTTGATGAACGCCCAGTCGCTGGTATCCGGGTTGCCGTACTCGGCCATCCACGAGGCGCCGGCCAGCAGATGGCTGTAGCGCTTCATGTCCAGCAGCGGCACCTGCACCACCACCGCACCGAACAGTTCCGGGTACTGGGTCAGCATGTTGCCGGTCAGCAGGCCACCGTTGCTGCCGCCCTGCACGCCCAGGTGACTGGCGCTGGTGATCTTGCGCTTGACCAGATCGCGTGCCACCGCGGCCATGTCTTCATAGGCCTTGTGGCGGTTCTGCTTCAGCGCCGCCTGGTGCCAGCGTGGGCCGTATTCGCCGCCGCCACGGATGTTGGCAACCACGTACACGCCGCCCTTTTCCAGCCAGGCGCGGCCCATGCCACCGGAGTAGCCCGGGGTCAGCGAGATCTCGAAACCACCGTAACCGTACAGCAGGGTCGGGTTGGAACCGTCCAGCTTCATCGCCTTGTCGTGCACCACGAAGTACGGCACGCGGGTGCCGTCCTTGCTGGTGGCGAAGTGCTGCTCGATCACCTTGCCCTTGGCATCGAAGAAGGCCGGCATGGTCTTCAGCGTTTCCGGGGCCTGCCCGATCTCGGCCAGCGCCAGAGTGGTCGGGGTCAGGTAGTCGGTGGCGGTCAGCCACACCGCGTCGCTGTCGTTGCTGTCGACAGCAGCCACGCCCAGCGTGCCGAAGGCCGGCGCGCCAACGAAGCGGCTGGTCTGCCAGCCATTGGCGCCCGGGGTCAGCACCGACAGGCGGTTCTTGACGTCATCCAGCACGTTCAGCACCAGGTGGCTCTTGGTCCAGGTGGCGCTGGCCAGCGAGGTGGTCGCGGTCGGGGTGAACAGCACGTCGAAGTCACGCTTGCCGGCCAGGAAGTCATCCAGCCTGGTCGCCAGCAGCGAACCGGACGCATAGGTCTTGCCACCCACGGTCCACGGATCACGCAGCTCCAGGGTCAGCCACTGCTTGTGCAGGCCCTTCTCGGCCGAGTTCGGCGCATCGATCTTGGTCAGCGTGCCATCGTCGCCACGCAGGTAGATCTCGTTGTTGTAGAACGCCAGCGTGCGGCTGACCAGGTTGCGCTCGAAGCCCGGGGTGTCATCGTGCATCGCCGCGATGTACATGTCTTCCGGCTTGCCTTCATACACCACGCTGGCGGAGGCCATCGGCGTACCACGCTTCCACAGCTTGGCCACGCGCGGGTAGCCGGAGGTGGTCATCGAGCCGGCACCGAAGTCGGTGTAGACGAATACGGTGTCGCGATCGATCCAGTTCAGGCCGCCCTTCGACTCCGGACGGAAGAAGCCGTCCTTGATCCAGGTCTTGTTGGCCAGGTCGAACTCGCGGGTCACGTCGGCGTCGGCACCACCGCGCGACAGCGCGATCAGGCAGCGGCTGTAATCCGGGCGCAGGCAGTCGGCGCCGTGCCAGACCCAGTTCTCGCCCTCGGCCTTGTTCAGGGCATCGAGGTCAAGCACGGTCTCCCACTGCGGCGAGGCCTTGCGGTACTCGGCCAGCGTGGTGCGGCGCCACAGGCCACGCTCGTGCTGCTGGTCCTTCCAGAAGTTGTAATAGTAGTCACCGATCTTCTGCACGGCGGGAATCTTGGCATCGGAGTCGAGCACCTCGCGGATGCTGGTCTCCATCTGCTTGAAGGCCGGGGTCTGCGCCAGGCGCGCCTCGGACTTGGCGTTCTGTTCCTTGACCCAGGACAGCGGCTTGTCGCCGGTGACGTCCTCCAGCCAGGCGTAGCGATCGGTGTCTTCAGCAGCCACGGCGGTCCCCACCGAGGCAGCGGTCATCATGCCAGCCAGCAGGCAGGCGGAAGCGAGTCGAGACATTGCAGCTCCAGGCAGTCATAAGCCGTGGAACGCTAGCATGGATCGCTGCAGCCGCCCCCGTGTCGAAGGTCAGGCCGTGGCCGTAGCGCGGCGGCGACGGCGGGGCGTCCCGGCGGTGCGACGATGTGCCTGTCCACCGGTGCGACGGGCCAGCCGCAGCCACGACAGGCGCGGCACAGGGAAGCGCAGCAGCGCCCACCAGGCCACCAGCGGCATGCCCACCAGCCACATCGGCAGCCAGCCCAGCCAGGCGTTGCTGCCGCGCGCGGCTGGCCAGACCAGTACCAGCGCCAGGCCGGCCAGGGCCACCTGCTGCACGCTGCGCAGCAGGCGCGGATCGGCGCGTTCAATGATGACGCGTTCAGTTGCAGGGCGGCGGACGGAACGTGCGTTCATGGGGCTTCTCCGGTGGACAATGCAACACAGCTTGGGCAAGGCCCTTCTCACAGGTTGCGACACCATTGACGGATCGCGCACGCTCAGTCGACCATGCTCAGGCAAAGCCCTCCTGAGCCCGCTCCCGCATGACTTCGATCCGCCCGCTCTGCGCCATGCTGTTGGCCCTGTCCCTGGCGGGCCCCGCCGTGGCCGCCAGTGAGCCGCCATCGCCCCGCGCCAGCACCCCGCGCGCGACCGACCCGGATGCGCCGATCGACCTGAAGCGCTTCATGGGCACCTGGTACGTGATCGGCCGCGTGCCGAACTTCATCGAACGTGGCCATGTGGCCAGCGTCAACGACTACGAACTGCGGGACGAGCACAAGGTCGGCATCACCTACCGCTACCGTGATGGCTTCGGCGAACCGCTGCAGGAAGTGCGTGCCCGCGCCAGCGTCGACCCGGACAGCGGCAACCACGGCTGGCGCACCTGGTTCTACCGCGTCGTGCCTACCCATTCGCGGGTGCTGGAAGTGGCACCGGATTACTCGTGGGCACTGATCGGTTACCCGGGCCGCGAGATGGCCTGGATCTTCTCGCGTACGCCGGACATGGACAAAGCCCTGTACAAGGAGCTGGCCGAACGCCTGCGTGACGAGTACGGGGTGAACACCGACAAGCTCAAGCGCGTGCCGCAGCACCCGGAGCAGGTCGGGAAGCTGGGTTACGAAGTACCGAACGTGCGTTGACCGCACGTGGGATTGCCGGCCAGCGGCCGGCACTACCCAAACGAGATGCCGGGCGCCGCCCGGCATTCTGTTATCTGCGGCTGTAATGCGCGACCAGGCGGTCGCCAAGCATCTGCAGCAGCTGCACCAGGATCAGCAGCAGGACCACGGTGACCAGCGCCACGTCGGTGTGCGAGCGCTGGTAGCCGTCGCGGAAGGCCAGGTCGCCAAGGCCACCGGAGCCGATCGCACCGCCCATCGCGGTGAAGCCGATCAGCGCGACGGTGGTGACCGTTGCGCCAGCGATCAGGCCCGGGCGCGCTTCCGGCAGCAGCACGCGGGTGACCAGCTGCCAGGTGGTGGCTCCCATCGCCTGGGTCGCTTCGATCACGCCACGGTCAACTTCGCGCAGTGCGGTCTCGACCAGGCGCGCGTAGAACGGCGCGGCACCGATGACCAGAGGCACGATCGCACCGCGTACACCCAGCGACGTCCCCATCAGGAACAGGGTGACCGGGATCAGCACGATCATCAGGATGATGAAAGGCACCGAGCGCAGCAGGTTCACCACCAGCGCCAGCACGCCATAGGCGAACGGACGGCGCTTCATCTGCGGTGCACCGAACAGGTACAGCAGCACGCCCAGCGGCAGGCCGATGGCCAGGGTCAGCGGCAGCGAACCGAGCAGCATCAGCAGGGTGTCGATGGTGGCCTGGCCGATGTCGGCCCACTTGCCCGCGTCCAGGTGGCGGAAGAATCCGCCGGCAGTAGCGATGATCATCGACGCAGCTCCTCAACATGCACGCCGGCGGCCACGAACGCGGCCTGCGCGGCGGACTGGTCGCCGCCCACCAGGGCGACCACCAGTTGGCCATACGGGGTGTCCTTGATCCGGTCGATGCGGCCGGACAGGATGTTGTAGTCGACCCCGGTCTCGCGCGCGACGCGGCCGAGCAGGGGTTCGTAGGTGTCGCCACCGAGGAAGGTCAGGCGCACGATGCGGCCACCGACGGCATCGAAATCGCGGTGCAGCGTGCCCTCGTCCACATGCTCCGATTCGCTGACGAAACGGCGCGTGGTCGGGTGCTGCGGGTGCAGGAACACCCGGGTGACCGGACCGGTTTCGACCATCTGGCCGGCATCGAGCACCGCAACGCGGTCGCAGACACGGCGGATCACGTCCATCTCGTGGGTGATCAGCACGATGGTCAGGCCCAGCTCGCGATTGATCTTCGACAGCAGCGACAGCACCGAAGCGGTGGTCTGCGGGTCGAGCGCACTGGTGGCCTCGTCGCACAGCAGGATCTGCGGACGGGTCGCCAGCGCGCGGGCGATGCCGACGCGCTGTTTCTGGCCACCGGACAGCTGCGCCGGATACTTCTGCGCATGCGCTTCGAGGCCCACAGTCTGCAGCAGCTCGGCCACGCGCGCGTCGATCTCCGTCTTCGGCGTGCCGGCCAGTTCCAGCGGGAAGGCGACATTGCCAGCCACCGTGCGCGAGGACAGCAGGTTGAAGTGCTGGAAGATCATGCCGATGCGCCGGCGCAGCGCGCGCAGGCCGTCCGCGTCCAGCGCGGTGACATCCTCACCGCCGATCAGCAGCCGGCCACCACTGGGTTCTTCCAGGCGGTTGATCATGCGGATAAGTGTCGACTTGCCGGCGCCGGAATGGCCGATGATGCCGAAAACCTCACCGGCCTCGATGGTCAGGTCCAACGGTTGCAGCGCGCTGACTTCGCGGCCGGCAACGGCATAGGATTTGTGCAGGCGCTGGAACTCGATCACGGGCGTGGCTCACCGGCTGGGTGACGGAAGGGGGCGTGCAGCCTACCAGCGCAGGCGGTCGCGCGCCCGCGCCATGGCCCAGAATGTTATTCCTTTTGGTTCTAAGAAACTGTCCCCGGTAGTGCCGGCCGCTGGCCGGCACCTGCAGCGGTCCCTCCGGCGCAAGGGGTTGCCGGCCAGTGGCCGGCACTACCCCCGGGCTCAGGGATGATCCAGCGGCTTCGGCGGTTCCTGCCGGTTTACCCGCTCGCGATGCAGCAGGTACAGCCCCGAGGCGACGATGATCGCCGCGCCCACCCAGGTATAGCCGTCCGGCAGCTGGCCCCAGAAGGCCAGATCCCAGCCGATCACCCAGACCAGGCCGCTGTACTCCAGCGGCGCGATCATCGAGGCCTCGCCCAGCTGGAAGGCCTTGGTCAGGGCAATCTGGCCCAGCGCCCCGGCCAGGCCCATGCCGGCAATCAAAGGCGCGTGTGCCAGCTGCAGCGGTACCCAGCCGGGAATGGCGAGCAGGCCGGCGCCGATGGCCATGATCACCAGGAACCAGACCACCATCGACTGCGAGGTATCGGTGCGGGTCAGCAGGCTGACCGTGATCGCCGCCACGGCATAGGCCGTTGCCGCCGCCAGCACCATCAGGCCGGGCACCGAAATGAAGCCATCCACGCCCGGCCGCAGCACCACCAGCACGCCCACCAGGCCAATGCCGATGGCGACCCAGCGCCGCGGCCCGACCCGCTCGCCCAGCAACGGCACCGACAGCGCGGCGATCAGCAGCGGGGCAACAAAGTAGATGGTGTAGGCGGTGGACAGCGGCAGGTCGCGCAGGGCGAACACGAAGCAGCCGATCATCGCCATGCCCAACGCGCCACGCAGCAGGTGCAGGCCCCAGCGCCGCGGCACCAGCGAACGTGGGCCGGCACTGACCAGCACCCACACCAGCACGAACGGCAACGAGGCCGCACCACGCAGGAAAGTCACTTCCAGGGTGGGATAGCTGGCCGACAGCTGCTTCATGCCAGCGTCCATCAGCGAGAAACAGGCGACCGCAGCGACCATCCAGGCCACCGCACGCGAAGGGGAGCGTTGCACGTTCATGGCCCATTATCGCCGACCGCACCGGATTGTAGGGCGGCCGCCGAGCATGGGCCGGGCTCCACAGAAAGCGGGCACGCGGGCCGGCACGATAGAATGATCGCCACTGAAACCTGCGGAGCATCGCCCATGCCTTCCTTCGACGTCGTGTCCGAAGTCGACACCCACGAGCTGACCAACGCCATCGACCAGGCCAACCGCGAACTGGCCACCCGCTTCGACTTCAAGGGCGTGGACGCAAAGTTCGAGCGCGACGGCGATGTCATCAATCAGTTCGCGCCGACCGAATTCCAGCTCAAGCAGATGAACGACATCCTGCGTGCTCGCCTGGCCGCGCGCGGCATCGACGTGCTCAGCCTGGAGTTCGGCGACATCGAGACCAACCTGGCCCAGGCCCGGCAGAAGATCACCGTCAAGCAGGGCATCGAGCAGAAGATCGCCAAGAAGATCGCGGCGGCCCTGAAGGACGCCAAGCTGAAGGTGGAAAGCCAGATCAACGGCGACAAGCTGCGCGTGCAGGGCAAGAAGCGCGATGACCTGCAGGACGCCATCGCCGTGCTCAAGGCCGGCAAGTTCGAGCTGCCGCTGCAGTTCAACAATTTCCGCGACTGAGCCACCTGCCGGGAATCCCCCGGCGCTGCCAGCCGCAGGTACGACGGCGCGTTGCCAGCGACGCGCCTACAATGTCGGCCCCGCCAGCCGACGTGCCCGCCATGACCGATTCCGACCTGTCCACCGATGACCCGATCGCCGCCACCCGCCTGTGGCTGGAGCGCATCGTCATCGGCCTGAACCTGTGCCCGTTCGCCAAGGCGGTATACGTGAAGGACCAGGTCCGCATCGTGCTCAGCGATGCGACCACGACAGAAGCGCTGGTTGAACAGCTGGCCGAGGAGCTGGTGCTGCTGCGCGACACGCCGGCCGAGCAGATCGACACGACGCTGATCGTGCATCCGCAGGTGCTGACCGATTTCCTCGACTACAACGACTTCCTCGACAACGCAGATGCGGCGATCGAGGCACTGGACCTGCAGGGGATCCTGCAGGTGGCCAGCTTCCATCCGGATTACCAGTTCGAGGGCGTGGCCGCCGACGACGCCAGCAACTACACCAACCGCGCGCCCTTCCCCACCCTGCACCTGCTGCGCGAAGACAGCGTGGCGCGCGCGGTGGATGTGTATCCGGACCCGGACGTGATCGTCGAGCGCAACATCCAGACCCTGGACCGCATCGGCGTGGACGGCTGGCATCGTCGCCTGCGCGGCGAAGACCTGACGTGAGCACGGTGCCGCCGATTGCCGCATGGCCGGCCGCGCCACTGTCGGGCAAGGTGGTGCTGGTCACCGGCGGCGCCAACGGCATCGGTCGCGGTATTGCCCAGGCTGTGCTCGGTGCCGGCGGACGCGTGCTGATCGGCGACCTGGACAGGGAGGCCGGCCAAGCCTGCCTGGACGAATGGCAGCGCGGTGAGGATGCCGCGTTCCAGCGTTTGGACATCACCGACGAAGCCAGCGTGCGCGACTTCATCGCCGAGGCGCTGCAGCGTTTCGGACACATCGACGGGCTGGTCAACAATGCCGGCATCGCCGGGCCGCACGGCACGCGGCTGCAGGACATGGACTGGCACGAATGGCAACGCCGGCTGTCGTCGCTGCATGGCGCCTTCCTGTGCAGCAAGCACGCGCTGCCGGCGCTGACGGACAGTGCTGCGGGCGCGATCATCAACATCGCCTCCACCCGCGCCTGGCAATCCGAAGCGCACAGCGAGGCCTATGCGGCGGCCAAGGGTGGCCTGGTGGCCTTCACCCATGCGCTGGCGATCAGCGCCGGCCCGGCGGTGCGGGTGAACAGCATCAGCCCCGGCTGGGTCGGTACCACTGCGTGGCAGGCACCCTCACGGCGCCATGAACCAGAGTACTCGGCCATCGACCACGCACAGCATCCAGTCGGCCGGGTCGGCCGCCCTGAAGATATCGGTGCACTGGCGGTGTACCTGCTGTCGTCGCTGTCCGGTTTCAGCACCGGCCAGGACTTCATCGTCGACGGCGGCATGACCCGGAAGATGATCTACGCCGAATGACCCCAAGGCGCGACGCCCGGTAGAGGCCAACCTTGGTTGGCCTGGGCTTTCCGCCAACCAAGGTTGGCGCCTACCAAGGCGTTACGCCATGTCCGAACCTTCCGGTGGATCCACGCCATGCGTGGATGGCGGTGAAGTGCCAACCAAGGTTGGCACCCACCACAACGGTTTACGCCATGCCCGAGTGGCGCAGCAGCGCGTCGATCTGCGGCGCGCGCCCACGGAAGGCCTTGAAGTTCTCCGCCGCCGGGCGGCTGCCACCGCGCGACAGGATCTCATCGCGGAAGCGTGCACCGGTCTCGGCCAGTGCCTGCGGCGCTTCCTCGAACGCCGCATAGGCGTCGGCACTGAGCACTTCGGCCCACTTGTAGCTGTAGTAGCCGGCGGCGTAACCGCCCGCGAAGATGTGGCTGAACTGGTGCGGGAAGCGGTTCCAGGCCGGCGGATGGTTCACCGCCACCTCCGCACGCACGCGATCGAGCAGCGCCAGCACGCTGTCCTGCGCCGGTTCGAACTGACTGTGCAACAGCATGTCGAACAGGCCGAACTCAAGCTGGCGCACCGTGGCCATGCCGCTGTGGAAGTTGCGCGCGGCCAGCATGCGCTCGTACAGCCCGCGCGGCAGCGGTTCGCCCGTGTCCACGTGCGCGGTCATGGCCTGCAGGTGCTCCCACTCCCAGCAGAAGTTCTCCATGAACTGGCTGGGCAGTTCCACTGCATCCCATTCCACGCCATTGATGCCGGCCACGCCCAGTTCGCCGATGCGGGTCAGCAGCTGGTGCAGGCCATGGCCCATCTCATGGAACAGCGTGGTCACTTCGTTGTGGCTGAAGGTGGCCGGCTTGCCATTGGCACCGCGGCCGAAGTTGCACACCAGGTAGACCAGCGGCGTCTGCACGCTGCCGTCCGCGCGCACGCGACGGTTGCGGCAATCGTCCATCCACGCGCCGCCACGCTTGCCCTCGCGCGCATACAGGTCCAGATAGAACTGGCCGACCAGCGCGCCCTGCGCATCGACCAGACGGAAGAAGCGCACGTCGTCATGCCACACCGGTGCGCTGTCCTCCTGCACGCGCAGGCCGTACAGCTGCTCGATCACCGAGAACAGGCCGCCCAGCACCTTCGGTTCGGTGAAGTACTGCTTCACTTCCTGTTCGGAATAGCTGTAACGGGCCTGCTTCAGACGGTCGGCGGCGAACGCCAGGTCCCAGGCCTGCAGGCTGTCGATGCCCAGCTGCTCGCGTGCGAACTGCTCCAGGTCGGCCCGGTCCCTGGCCGCGAACGGCTTGGCGCGCGCGGCCAGGTCACGCAGGAAACCCAGCACTTCGGCCGGGTCCTGCGCCATCTTGGTCGCTACCGAATAATCGCCATACGAATCGAAGCCGAGCAGCGCGGCCAGTTCAGCGCGCAGGGCGAGGATCCGATCGATGTTGCCGCTGTTGTCCAGGGACTCATCGCCGAATTCGGACGCACGCTGTGCGCTGGCGCGGTACAGGATCTCGCGCAGGTCGCGGTCCTCACCCCAGGTCTGCACCGGCAGGTAGCACGGCATCTGCAGGGTCAGTTTCCAGCCGGCCTTGCCGTCCTTCTGTGCTGCCGCATGTGCGGCGGCCTTCACGTCTTCCGGCAGGCCCTTCAGCCGCGCTTCGTCCTCGATGATCAGCGACCAGGCATCGGTAGCGTCGAGCACGTTCTGCGAGAACTTCGCCGACAGCGCCGACAGTTCTTCCTTGATCGCCGCGAAGCGCTGCTGCGCCTCCGGCGCCAGCTCGGCACCACCGAGGCGGAAATCGCGCAGGGTGTTGTCCAGCACCTTGCGCTGGGCCGCGTCGAATCGCGCCGCCTCGGCACTGGCGGCCAGCGTCTGGTACTGCCGGTACAACGCCAGGTTCTGGCCCAGCGCGCTGGCGAAGCGGGTCACCCGCGGCAGGTTGCTGTTGTAGGCCTCACGCAGTTCCGGGGTGTTGACCACGCCCTGCAGGTGGCCGACCAGACCCCAGGCGCGCCATAGGCGCTCGGTGGCGTCATCCAGCGGGGCAACGAAGGTCTGCCAGGTGACCGGCTGCACCTGCTCGGCGGCGCTGACGGCGGCTTCGGCCTCGGCCAGCAGCACGTCCAGCGCCGGCGCCACGTGCTCGGGGCGGATGGCCTCGAAGCGCGGCAGGCCGGAAAAATCGAGCAGGGGGTTGGCAACGGTCACGGCAGATCTCCAGGGTACGGGCCCGGCAGGCGGGCAGCATGCAGGATATGGCGCTGGCAGGCGGGGCTGACAAGGGGGCACGGCCCGGCATTCACGTCGGCCTTACGGTCGCGCACCGAAGCTCTGGCTGCGGGGGAGTCCGCAGCGGTACGCACCGAACGAGGCCCTACATGGAAGGTCTGGCTGCAGTTGCATCCGCCTCACCGGCCCGGTCACTGGCATTGTCCGCCAGTCCGGCCGAACTGACCTGGATCGCCGCATTGTGCGATGCCGGCGATGACGCCCCGCGCCATCTGCAGCAGTTGCAGGCAGTGCTGCAGCAGGGCGGCACGTTCAACGATGCGCAGGAGTGGTACCCGTTCGAGGTGATCGAACGCGGCGCCAGCCAGCTGCGGCTGGGCCATGAGCGCGAGTTCGTGATCTGCGTGCTGCTGTGGCTGCAGGCGCTGGCCCAGGGCCGAGCGAGCATCCTGGACCCGAGCCTGCATCTGGATGATCGCGCGATGGACATCGAGGCCTTGCCCGATGCACTGCGCGACGCGGTGCTGGACGCGTTCACTGCAGCGGGATATTGAGCCGCCCCGGCGACCGGGTAGAGTCGACTGTTAGTCGACTTTCGCGCGCAGCGCGGGATTTTCGCGACCTGAACCTGGAGCAGTCGACTAACAGTCGACTCTACCCAGCCGACACACAGCCGGCCGTGCGTTGCCGCGTTACAACGCTTCCAGGCTGCACCACGGCAATTCGGGCAGTCCCTGCCCGGCCACCGCTGCGGCCAGCTGTGCGTCGGCGCCGTCGACATCGATCCCCATCCGCGCGTACCACGCCGGGTCGTAGTAACTCTGCGCATAGCGCTCGCCGCTGTCGCACAGGATGCTGACGATGCTGCCCTGATGGCCCGCCTCGCGCATCCACTGCGCGGCCTGCAGCACGCCGATGAAGTTGGTCCCGGTCGAGCCGCCGACGCGGCGCCCCAACTGCCGGCTGACATGGCGCATGGCGGCCAGGCTCAGCGCATCGGGCACCTTCACCATCGCATCGACGCTGGTCGGGATGAAACTCGGCTCCACCCGCGGCCGGCCGATGCCTTCCACGCGCGAACCACCGCTGCAGGTCAGCGCGCGCCAGTCCTGTTCACCCGCCACAGCGGCCCTGTAACCATCGAAGAACACCGACACTTCCGGGTCCGCGCACAGGATGCGGGTGTCATGCCGGCGGTAGCTGACATAACGGCCCAACGTGGCTGCGGTACCGCCGGTGCCGGGGCTGCATACGATCCATTCCGGAACCGGGCTGGGCTCTTCGGCCATCTGCTTGAAGATGGACTCGGCGATGTTGTTGTTGGCACGCCAGTCGGTGGCGCGCTCGGCATAGGTGAACTGGTCCATGAAGTGGCCACCGGTTTCACGGGCCAGCTTTTCCGAATCACAGTTGAGGTCGCAGGCACGTTCGACCAGGTGGCAACGGCCGCCGTGGAACTCGATCGCGGCGATCTTTTCAGGCGAGGTGGAGGCCGGGATCACCGCAATGAACGGCAGGCCGAGCAGCCGCGCGAAATAGGCTTCGGACACGGCGGTCGAGCCGCTGGAGGCCTCGATCACCGGACGCCCTTCACGCAACCAGCCATTGGCCAGCGCATACAGGAACAGCGAGCGCGCCAGCCGGTGCTTCAGGCTGCCGGTGGGATGGCTCGACTCATCCTTCAGGTACAGGTCGATGCCCTCGAACCCTGGCAGCGCCAGCGGGATCAGGTGGGTATCGGCGGAACGGTTGAAATCAGCTTCGATCTTGCGGATGGCGGCAGCCACCCATTCACGCTGCGACATGGCGGGCAATCGTTGTCAGGACGGAACGGTGCGATCCGGCCATTGTACGTCGCAGTGCCGCCAGGTGCTGGCCGGTAGAATGGCGCCATCCGGCCGGCAACGGCCCTGTCTGAAGGACCTCCCCCATGACCATTCCCGCCCTGCGCGATGTTCCCGGCGTCGCCGCCCAGGCCCCGGCCGAAACCATCGGCTTCGTGTTCAACCACACCATGCTGCGCGTGAAGGACATTGCCGCTTCGCTGGACTTCTACACCCGCGTGCTCGGCTACCAGCTGATCGACAAGCGCGACTTCCCCGAGGCCCAGTTCAGCCTGTACTTCCTGGCCTACGTGCCCGCTGGCGCCACGGTGCCGGAAGATGACAACGCCCGCCGCCTGTGGATGGCCGGGCTGCCGGGCGTGCTGGAACTGACCCACAACCACGGCACCGAAACCCAGGACGGCGCGGTCTACCACGACGGCAACAGCGACCCGCGCGGCTTCGGCCACATCTGCGTGTCGGTGCCGGACATCGAGGCCGCCTGCCAGCGCTTCGAGGATCTGGGCGTGACCTTCCAGAAGCGCCTGACCGACGGCCGCATGAAGAACCTGGCTTTCATCAAGGACCCGGACGGCTACTGGGTCGAGATCATCGCCAACGTCTGACCCGAAAAGGGGACGGAGGGGATTAAGTCGTTTCTGGCATTATTGGACTGGAAGCGGCTTAATCCCCTCCGTCCCCTTTTTCTGCGAGGTTCGTATGGAAACGATGGAACTGCACCGCGGCCGCCTGATCGACCACATCCAGCTGGTAGTGCGCGATCTGGCGGCCAGTCGCCGCTTCTACCAGGCGGTCTTCGATACGATCGGCATCCCGATCGCCGGTGAAGGCGATGACTACTTCTGGGCCGATGAGCTGTTCATTTCCAGCGCCAGCAGCACGGCCGCCGCCGGCCAGCTGACCGGCCGCCACCATCTGGCCTTCCAGGCCCGCGACAGCGCCACCGTCGATGCCTTCCATACCGCCGCGATCGCCGCCGGCGGCACCGACAACGGCGCGCCCGGTGAACGCCCTTACCACCCGGGCTACTACGGTGCGTTCGTGCTCGACCCGGATGGCAACAACATCGAAGTGGTCTACCACGGCCCAGCCAACTACAGCGCCGACTCGGTGAAGGTCACTTTCTGATTTCACCGATGCCGTGAACGAAGAAGCCGGGCAATGCCCGGCTTCTCTGCTTCCAGCGCTGCAGCCCTCAGTGGGCGGCCATGTAGATGTCCTGCAGCACGGCCTTTTCCAGCTCCAGCTCGCCCAGCAGGTTCTTCACGATGTCGCCCAGGCTGAGGATGCCGACCAGACGAGTGCCTTCGGTGACCATCAGATGACGGCGCCGCGAGTACGTCATCAGCGACATGGCCTGCTTCAGGGTCGCCTCCGGGGCGATGCCCTCCAGGCCGGTGGACGGCAGGCTGGAAATCACCCGGCGGCCGGCCTGCGGGCCGTCGTCGGCCAGGGTACGCACGATGTCCTTCTCGGAAATGATGCCGACCGGGGCATCGTCCTTCATCACCACCAGCGCAGCGATCCTGTTCGCGCTCATCTTGTGGGCGGCGGCACCGATGGTGTCTTCGGCATCGATGGTGATGACAGCTTCTTTCTTGGATTGCAGGAGTTCGCGGACGTTCATTCTTGTTTCCTGGTGCAGGTCACTGAAGTCAAAAAGTGTGCTCTTCCGATACGCCCCCTCCCCGGGAACAGACCTTTCAGCGCACGTCTGGCGCACCCGGCTGCCGCTTGGAATGGATCGGCAGACGACGTGCTGCAACGCGAACGAGGTGGGTTCAACCGCTCAACCCGGACCTCGGTCAAATCGATTCTACGACTGCGACCATCGGTCACTACCGGCATCCATGGGACAGTTCGTCGTGGGAACCAACTGACGATCCAGAGAATGGCACCGCGGCTGAAACCGCCGCTGAATACAAGCGCAGTTGCGCGTTAAAGATTGATTGCCTGCTGCCGACGGCGGACAGAACGCCCAGCCGCTGTCCCACTTGCCACCGCTACCGACGCAAACGAAAGGGGCCACGCCGGCCCCTTTCGCATGCAGCGTCGCAAGAGTCCGATTCAAGCCACTCAAGTTCGCACAACCATCGCCGAAGCGCGGGCAACCGCCCGAATCCGCAAAGTCAGGGAAATGCGTGCCACTCCTGCAGCAAGTTCAGCTGTCCGAAAAGCTCAGCGATCAGTCAACAGCTCGACATGCTCTTTTTTCTTCGACTATCCGAGACTACTTGTCTGTACGGCGGAGCAGGGCCTTGCCAGGGCCGCTTCCGGGCGCAGATACAGCCAAGCAAGTTCAACCCGACCGTCCCGCCGGGACGAGAACCTGCCCTGGCTTAAAGTCATCGACTTGGCAACCAAACACCAACGTTCGCAACTCAAGGCGAAGAGCTCAGAGCGTCAAATAACAGCACGTTTCCCGAGAATTCATTTTTCGACCACACACGTGATCTGCGAGGCAGGCCTCATGCTTGGGCATAGCCATTGCTTCGCCTGTATCCCTCGCTGCCCGGCTGCGCTGAGGATGGCACCGACGAGCCGCGCATTCTGTCGCTTTCAGTCCCCAAGACCACTGGTCGCCGCTCGCAACGTCACTGACTCGCCCCGACGCTAAGCCAGCCCCTGAACACCGGAGCATTACTCAGCGTCGTGCCTCAATTGCACCGAATGTGGCAAAAGCACGCCACACGACGCAAGGTGCAGCACTCGGCATTCGAAAAGATTGCAACAAGCGACCAACCGCACAAGCACTCCAGCACGATGCGCCACCTTGAGCTCAGCACTGTCCACGGAAACAGATGCGAATGGCCCGTAATTCCGCATGAATATGAAGAAGATCAACACCTAGACCATGAAGATCCGTGAACTATTCCTATCGTTCAGCCTCATAGGCTCAATCCTCTCCACCGGGTGCACAGGGACAGGCAGTCCCCCGAAGGAATTCAAGTGCAATCGCGATGATGTAGTCATGGCCGCGATCAAAGACATTCGACACAGAGCCAGCGGCTACACCTACAGCGATTACATATATGCACCCGCAAAGCTCGACAACAAACCCTTCGCTGCGTACTCGGACAAGCAGGACTCAATTCCTATCGCACTGGAGGAAATTGAAACAATCTCTATCAAGAAGATGAGCGACGGATCTGGCAGAAATGCCCTGATTTGCAATGCAAAACTCAGGATTGAAATACCGGCCGCAGTCGCGGACATAATGAAGCTTAATCAGCACCAAAAGATGCGCGTCCTGGATAATGCCAAGGGAAAATTTGGCGACAGGAGCGTCCATTTCGACAACGTCGAGTTCAGAGCACATGAGATTGATGGCGGTTCAATCACAGCAGACGTTTCGAACTACAACGGGCCGTGGTCGTTACATGTCATCACGACACTTGCCGTCAATGGCCGGCACCTGATGCTGGAGGACGCACTCAGGCAATATCGAACTCAGGACGCCAACCTCAACTTGATCTGGGAGAATTTGCCGAAGTATCGGCAGGCGACTGAACGTGACTCCCAGCGGAGCTGGATCAAGTCGAAAACAGATAAATGCGGGGAGATCAATCTCGAACCATATGATTCAGAAGACATCTTTGATCGCATCGACATCATCGAATGCCACGCAAAAATGACAAAGTCTCGAGTCTTCGAGATGCGTAGATAGTTGAGGCCAGGCCTTCCCACAGCTTCAACTGAGTCACATGGCGTACCTGAGGCCATCCTGAGCGTGGCCTCCACAACACCCGGATAGCGAAAGGACGAGAGCAGAAACGCCCTCGTCCCTCACCTCTCAGCCCGTTTCCGGTAACGCCTTACTCCACCGTCACGCTCTTGGCCAGGTTGCGCGGCTTGTCCACGTCGGTGCCGCGCGCCAGCGCGGTGTGGTAGGCCAGCAACTGCACCGGAATGGTGTGCACGATCGGGCTGAGCACGCCGGCATGACGCGGCGTACGGATCACGTGCACGCCTTCGGACTCGTTGAAGTTGCTGTCCTGGTCGGCGAACACGAACAGTTCACCGCCACGCGCGCGCACTTCCTGCATGTTCGACTTCACCTTCTCCAGCAGGCTGTCGTTCGGCGCGATCACCACCACCGGCATGTCCTCGTCCACCAGCGCCAGCGGGCCATGCTTCAGCTCGCCTGCCGGGTAGGCCTCGGCGTGGATGTAGGAGATTTCCTTGAGCTTGAGCGCGCCTTCCAGCGCGATCGGGTAATGCAGGCCACGGCCCAGGAACAGCGCGCTGCTCTTGCGTGCGAAACGCTCGGCCCAGGCAGCGATCTGCGGCTCCATGTTCAATGCGTGCTGCACGCTGCCCGGCAGGAAGCGCAGCTGCTCGAGGTAGTCCGCTTCCTGCGCCGCGTCGATGCGGCCGTGCAGCTTGCCCAGCACCACGGTCAGCTGGAACAGTGCCGCCAGCTGGGTGGTGAAGGCCTTGGTCGAGGCCACGCCGATCTCGGCACCGGCACGGGTATAGCACACCAGTTCGCTGGCGCGCGGAATCGCACTTTCCGGCACGTTGCAGATCGACAGCGTGTGCTTGTGGCCCAGCGACTTGGCGTACTTCAGCGCTTCCAACGTATCCAGCGTTTCGCCGGACTGGGAGATGGTCACGATCAGATGCTTCGGGTTCGCGTAGGCCGCGCGATAGCGGTACTCGCTGGCGATCTCCACGCTGCACGGAAGGCCGGCGATGGCTTCGATCCAGTAGCGCGCGGTCAGGCCGGCGTAGTAGCTGGTGCCGCAGGCGATGATCTGCACGCCTTCAGTGCCCGACAGCACGGCTTCGGCGATCTTGCCGAACAGCCCGGCTGGGAAACCACCGGCGTCGATCGCCGCCTCGATGGTGTCGCCCAGCGCGCGCGGCTGCTCGTGGATCTCCTTCTGCATGAAGTGGCGGTACGGGCCCAGCTCCAGCGATGCCAGCGACACATCGGACAGATGCACGTCGCGCTCGATCGGCCGGTCGTGCTCGTCGAAGATGCGCACGCCATCGCGACGGATCTCGGCGGTATCGCCCTCTTCCAGGAAAATGACCTTGCGGGTGGCCGAGATCACCGCCGAGACGTCGGAGGCAACGAAGTTCTCGCCCTCGCCCAGGCCGATCAGCAGCGGGCAGCCCATCCGCGCGCAGACGAAGCGTTCCGGCTCGGCGCGGCTGACCACGGCCAGTGCGTAGGCACCGGTCAGCTCCTTCACCGTATGCTGCAGCGCCACCAGCAGGTCGTCACCACTCTTCAGGTGATGGTGGATCAGGTGTGCGATGACTTCGGTGTCGGTCTGCGACTCGAAGGTGTAGCCCAGCGCACGCAGCTTCTCGCGCTGCTCTTCGTGGTTCTCGATGATGCCGTTGTGCACCAGCGCCACGCCATGGCTGATGTGCGGATGCGCGTTGGCCTCGGTGACGCCCCCATGGGTGGCCCAGCGGGTGTGGCCGATGCCCAGCACCGCGTTGAAGCCCTCGGCCTCGGCCGCCGTGGCCATTTCCGACACACGACCGGTACGACGCACGCGACGTACATCGCGGCGCTCCCCCTGGTCGATCACCGCGATGCCGGAGGAATCGTAACCACGGTACTCCAGCCGCTTCAGGCCTTCGATCAGCACCGGCACTACGTCGCGATCAGCGATCGCACCCACGATTCCACACATGTCACGCGTTTCCTTGAAGACGATCGTCGCATTCTAGCCTGCGTGCCCGCGCTCCCCCTCCTGTCCGCTTAATGAAAGTGTCCGGAAAGGTGTCCGCGGACACCCGGACACTTCACATCACACCCCAACTCATTGACCCATAAGGAATTAAAGTTGGCACGCTACGTGCTTGGTACTGGCTACCACCGTCAGGCACGCACCCGATGATCCGCGACACTTCCGCCCAGGACCAGATCGTTTCCTCCGCTCCGGCCAGCGCTCCGCGCGCCAACTGGCTCCGTTACCGTTGGCCGGCGCTGGGCACGATCGCCCTGCTCGCCGGCATCGGCTGGGCCGTGCACGCCTGGTCCAATGCCAGCCGCTCCTTCGACAGCAGCCGCGTGCGCATCGCCGAAGTGAAGCGGGGCGACCTGGTCCGTGACATCGCCGCCGACGGCCGCGTGATCGCCGCCAACAGCCCGGTCCTGTATGCCATCTCTGCGGGCACCGTGGACCTGAAGGTGGTCGCCGGTGACGTGGTCAAAAAGGGCCAGGAGCTGGCGATCATCGACAGCCCGGAGCTGCGCAGCAAGCTGGCCCAGGAACAGGCAACGCTGGCGGGCCTGGAAGCCGAGGCCAGCCGCGCCGCGCTGGACGCGACCCTGGCCCGCGCCAAGTCGCGCAAGGAAACCGACCAGGCCACGATCGAACGGCAGGCCGCCGACCGCGACCTGCAGCGCTACCAGCGCGGCTACGACGGCGGTGCGGTGCCGCAGATCGACCTGGCCAAGGCCAAGGACTCGCTGAAGAAGGCCGACATCACCCTGGCCAACGCCACCACCGATGCGCGCCTGCAGAGCCAGGGCGCGGACCTGGATGCCCGCAACAAGCGCCTGCTGGCCGACCGCCAGAAGGCCGTGGTGGCCGAGGTGCAACGCCAGGTCGATGCACTGACCCTGCGCGCGCCGTTCGATGGCCAGGTCGGCCAGGTGCAGGCCGTCCAGTCCACCAACCTGGCCGCCAATGCACCGGTGCTGGGCGTGGTCGACCTGTCCAAGTTCGAAGTCGAGATCAAGGTGCCGGAAAGCTTCGCCCGCGACCTGGCGATCGGCATGCCGGCCCAGCTGACCGGCGGCAACGGCAAGCCCTTCCCGGGCGAGATCAGCGCGGTGTCGCCGGAAGTGGTCAACGGCGAGGTCAACGCCCGCGTGCGCTTTGCCAGTGCGCAGCCGGAAGGCCTGCGCCAGAGCCAACGGATGTCGGTGCGCGTGCTGCTCGATACCCGCAAGAACGTGCTGAAGGTCGAGCGTGGCCCGTTCGTCGAACAGGGCAATGGCATGGCCTACGTGATGGATGGCCGCACCGCCGTGCGCCGTCCGGTGGAACTGGGCGTCAGCAGCCTGGGCGAAGTGGAAATCAAGTCGGGTGTGCAGCCGGGCGACCGCATCGTGGTCTCCGGCAGCGACCTGTTCAAGGACGCCGAACGCGTCTCCGTCAACTGATACCTGATACCTGAATCCTGGAGAGAGGACACCCCATGTACATGCTCGAAATGCGTTCGGTCGCCAAGGTCTTCCGCACCGAACAGGTGGAAACCCACGCACTGCGCTCGCTGGAACTGCAGGTCAAGGAAGGTGAGTTCGTCGCGGTCACCGGCCCGTCCGGCTCCGGCAAGACCACCTTCCTCAACATCGCCGGCCTGCTGGAAACCTTCACCAGCGGTACCTACATGCTGGACGGCCAGGACGTGAGCACGCTGGGCGACGACGCCCGCAGCCGCCTGCGCAACCAGAAGATCGGCTTCATCTTCCAGGGCTTCAACCTGATCCCCGACCTGAACCTGTTCGACAACGTCGACGTTCCGCTGCGCTATCGCAGGATGAGCGCCAACGAGCGCCGCGAACGCATCGAGAAGGCACTGACCCAGGTCGGCCTGGGCTCGCGCATGAAGCACTACCCGAATGAACTGTCGGGTGGCCAGCAGCAGCGCGCGGCCATCGCGCGTGCGCTGGCCGGCAGCCCGCGCCTGCTGCTGGCCGACGAACCGACCGGCAATCTGGATACGCAGATGGCCCGGGGCGTGATGGAGCTGCTGGAGGAGATCAACGCCGCCGGCACCACCATCGTGATGGTCACCCACGACCCGGAACTGGCCGCGCGTGCGCAGCGCAACGTGCACATCGTCGATGGCCAGGTGACCGACCTGGTGCGCGAGCCGGTGCTGGCCACGCCGTTGCGCCACATCGTCGCCGTCAACGAGTGAGGGCCCGACCATGTTCGCCTACTACGCCCGATTGGCGGCGCGCAGTTTCCGCCGCAACAAGGTCCTGACCGCGCTGATGGTGATCGCCATCGCGCTCGGCATCGGCGCCTCGATGACCACGTTGACCGTATTCCACGTGCTGTCCGGCGACCCGATTCCGGGCAAGAGTGACCGCCTGTTCTACGTGCAGCTCGATGCCGCGACCGGCGCCTATGTCGCCGGCGAGGAACCGGAAACCCAGCTGACCCGCTTCGACGGTGAAGCGCTGCTGCGCGAAGCCAAGGGTGAACGCCAGGCGCTGATGAGCGGCGGCGGCGGCACCATCGAACCGGACAACAGCACGCTCAAGCCCTTCAGCATCGACACCCGCTGGACCTCGGCCGATTTCTTCCCGATGTTCGAGGTGCCCATGCAGTACGGCCGCCCTTGGACGCGCGAGGACGATGAAGGCCGCGCACGCGTGGTGGTCATCTCCAAGGCGCTCAACGACAAGCTGTACCAGGGCGCCAACAGCGTGGGCCGCGACCTGCGCATGGAAGGCCAGAGTTACCGCATCGTCGGCGTGATGAAGGAATGGAGCCCGGAGCCGCACTTCTACGACCTGACCACCGGCAGCTACGGCAAGAACGAAGACCTGCTGCTGCCGATCTCTACCTCGTTCGACCTGAAGCTCGGCAACAACGGCAACATGAACTGCTTCGGCGAAAACCCCGACGGCAACAGCTACTCGCTCAATGCCCCGTGCGCGTGGCTGCAGTACTGGGTGGAAATGGACCCGGCCAAGGCCGGCGACTACCGCCGCTACCTGGAGAACTACTCGACCCAGCAGCGCGAGGCCGGCCGCTTCAAGCATCCGCCGAACGTGCGCCTGCGCACCGTGATGGAATGGCTGGACTTCAATGGTGCAGTGCCCAGCGACGTGCGCCTGCAGCTGTGGCTGGCGCTGGGCTTCCTCGGTGTCTGCCTGGTCAACACGGTAGGCCTGCTGCTGGCCAAGTTCCTGCGCCGCAGTGGTGAGATCGGCGTGCGCCGTGCACTCGGTGCCAGCCGTGGCCAGATCTTCCTGCAGTGCCTGGTGGAAGCCGGCGCGGTGGGCGTGGTCGGTGGCGTGCTGGGTATCGGCCTGGCCCTGCTTGGCCTGTTCGCGGTGCGCCAGCAGCCGGTGGAATACGCAAAGCTGGCCCACCTGGACGGCAACATGCTGCTGCTCGCGCTGGGCCTGACCCTGTTCGCCAGCCTCGCCGCCGGATTCCTGCCCGCCTGGCGCGCGATGCAGGTCACCCCGGCCATCCAGCTCAAGTCGCAGTAAGCACCCGAACGAGGACTCCCATGGACATCCGCCCCATCCTCAGCACGCTGCGCCGGCACAAGACCGCTGCCGCCCTGATCGTGCTGGAAGTCGCACTGACCTGCGCCATCGTCTGCAACGCGCTGTTCCTGGTCAGCCAGCGCGTGGAGAAAATCAGCATGCCCAGTGGTATCGCCGAGAGCGAACTGGTGATGCTGCGCGTCAGCGGCATCGGCAAGCAGACCGACGCCATGTCCCGCACCCGCGAGGACCTGGCATCGCTGCGCGCGATTCCCGGCGTCAGCAACGTCACCATCATCAACCAGGTTCCCTTCCGCAACGGCTCCTCCAGCAGCAGCATCTCGCGGGTGATCGACCAGGAACGGCCGACCACCAACGCTTCGATGTACACCCTGTCCGAGAACGGGCTGGCCACGATGGGCATCAATCTGATCGCTGGCCGCGATTTCCTGCCCGACGAGTACCAGAACTTCGAAGACGTCAGCAAGGGTGGCGCCAAGGAAAAGGCCATCCCGGTCATCCTCACCCAGGCCACCGCCGCCAAGATGGAGCCCAACGGCAGCGCCCTGGGCAAGACCTACTACATGGGCAAGCAGTCGCTGCATGTGGTCGGCATCGTCGACACGCTCAGCACGCCCAATGGCTGGAATGACAACTGGACCAACTCGATGCTGCTGCCGATCCGGGTCAGCTTCGACAAGGGTGGCACCTACGTGTTGCGCACTTCGCCGGAACGCCGCCAGGAGGTGCTCGATGCCGGTGCCGCCGCGCTGGAGCGCAACGACCCCAACCGCCTGATGCGCGACAAGCTGACCTATGAAGACCAGCGCAAGGATTTCTTCAAGAACGACCGCGCGATGGTTGGCCTGCTGATCACCGTCAGCATCTCGCTGCTGGTGGTCACTGCGCTGGGCATCATCGGCCTGGCCAGCTTCTGGGTGCAGCAGCGCAGCAAGCAGATCGGCATCCGCCGTGCGCTGGGCGCCACCCGCGGGCAGATCCTGCGCTACTTCCAGACCGAGAACTTCCTGCTGGCCTCGCTGGGCATCGTGCTGGGCATGCTGGCGGCGTACGCGATCAACCTGGCCCTGATGAACCTGTACGAGCTGCCGCGCATGCCGCTGTACTACCTGCCGCTGGGTGCGCTGCTGCTGTGGATACTGGGCCAGATTGCGGTGTTCGGTCCGGCACGGCGTGCGGCGGCGGTACCGCCTGCGGTCGCCACGCGGGGCGCGTGAGATGCGTGCCTGCGCGATGTGCCTGATGCTGCTCCTGCCCCTGCCGGCGCTGGCCGGTGGTGGCAGCGCACAGACGCTGGAATGGCGCCGGGATGGAGCGCGGCTGTCGCTGCGCTCGACCGAAGGCCAGGTGCATGTGGAGGCCGCCAGCCCGGAAGTGCGCTTCGGCGTGCGCAGTGGCGATCGCATCCTCCGCGTAGACGACACGGCGGTGCGCCGGGTTGAACATCTGGCCGAGGCACTGCGCCATTCCCACGCGGCCAGCGCCTATCTGTTGCTGCGCCGCGACAAGCGCGAACTGACGGTGGCGGTCAACGCCGCTGCGTGGCGACAGGCATTGGAGGTCCCGCCACCACCCGCGCCACCACCTGCGCCAGCCCCACCCAGGCGCTGAGCATCATCCGCTCCTGCACGGCCACAGGTTTGGCTATGCTTGATGGGTGGCGCCGGGCTCTCCCGGTGCGTGGACACGAACGGCTCCATCGGCGCCGCCCATCCCTTTCTGCAGAACCGCTTGATGCCTGCGATCCTGATCATCGACGACAACGCCAGCGTGGGTACTGCGCTGGACGTGCTGTTCTCCCTGCACGACATCGACACCCTGCAGGCGCACACGCCCGCCGATGGGCTGGCCCTGCTCGAGTCGCAGCCGGTCGATCTGGTGATCCAGGACATGAACTTCAGCGAGGACACCACCTCCGGTGAGGAGGGCGAAGCGTTGTTCGCGCAGATCCGTGCGCGCCATCCGGACCTGCCGGTGATCCTGCTGACCGCCTGGACCCACCTGAGCAGTGCGGTGGACCTGGTCAAGGCCGGTGCGGCCGACTACCTGGCCAAGCCCTGGGACGACCGCAAGCTGATGACCACGGTCAACAACCTGCTGGAACTGTCCGAGGCACGCCGCGAACTGGACCGGCGCCGCAGCCGTGAACTGCACCAGCGCAACGCGCTGGAAGAGAAGTACGACCTGTGCGGCGCGGTCTTCGCCGACCCCGCCAGCGAGCGCGTCATCGCCCTCGCCTGCCAGGTCGCACGCTCGGAACTGCCGGTACTGATCACCGGCGCGAACGGTGCCGGCAAGGAGAAGATCGCGCAGATCATCCAGGCCAATTCGCTGGTGGCCAAGGGCCCGTTCGTGGCGGTCAACTGTGGCGCGCTGCCCTCGGAACTGATCGAAGCCGAACTGTTCGGTGCCGAGGCCGGTGCGTATACCGGCGCCAACAAGGCGCGCGAAGGCAAGTTCGAGGCCGCCGATGGTGGCACCCTGTTCCTGGATGAGATCGGCAACCTGTCGCTGGGCGGGCAGATGAAGCTGCTGCGCGTGCTGGAAACCGGCCGCTTCGAGCGCCTGGGTTCCAACCGCGAGCGCCAGGTCAAGGTCCGCGTGGTCAGCGCGACCAATGCCGACCTGCCGGCGATGATCCGCGAGGGTACCTTCCGCGAAGATCTCTATTACCGCCTCAACACGGTGGAACTGGTGCTGCCGCCGCTGGCCGACCGCCCGGGCGACATCGTGCCGCTGGCCGAGCGATTCCTGACCGCTGGCAAGCCGCTGTCCAGCGCCGCCACCGCAGCACTGCAGCGGCACCCCTGGCCAGGCAACGTGCGCGAGCTGCGCAACGTGATCCAGCGTGCCGAACTGCTGGCCACCGGCAACCGCATCGAAGTGGCCGATCTCAACCTGCCGCGCGCAGCCGCCGCACCACGACCGGCACCCAGCGCAGGCAATGATCCCGACCGCGCACGCATCGAGGATGTGCTGGCGCGCAACCATGGCGTCATCGCCCAGGCTGCCGCCGAGCTCGGCCTGAGCCGCCAGGCGCTGTACCGGCGCATGGACCGCCACGGTATTCCACGCGAATGAAGCGGCGCTCGTTCACTTTCCGCCTGTTCCTGCGCCTGCTGCCGGTGCTGGCACTGGCTGCGGCACTGCCGTGGCTCCTGGCCTACTGGATGGACCATGGCTGGGTGGTGACCACGGTGTCGGCGCTGATCCTGCTGTCACTGATGTGGTGGACCCTGCGTCGGGCCACCGCCCCGGTGCGGTCACTGATGCGGGCCCTGGCGGGCACCACCAGCAGCTATCGCGACGGCGAATACAACTTCGGCGTGCACTGGCCCGGCAATGACGAGCTCGGCGACCTGGTGCAGGCACACCGGGAGCTGGGTGATGTACTGCGTGAGCAGCGGCAGGGCCTGGTGCAACGTGAGCTGCTGCTGGACACCATGGTGCAGAACACGCCGGTTGCGATGCTGTTGATCGCCTCCGGCGGTGATGGCATCGCCCGCGTGGTGTTCTCCAACCTGGCCGCGCGCAAGCTGCTGCACGGCGGCTGGAAGCTGGAAGGCCAGCGCCTGGAAGACGTGCTGGAACAGGTGCCGGTGGAACTGCGCGATGCCATCGCCCGTGGCGGTGACAGCCTGTTCGCGGTGCACGCCGAGGGGGAGGACGGCGATGAGGATGACGAGCAGGTCTATCACCTCTCGCGGCGTGCCTTCCAGCTCAACGGCCGCCCACACGACCTGCTGCTGGTGCGCCTGTTGACCGCCGAGCTGCGCCGCCAGGAAGTGCAGACCTGGAAGAAGGTGATCCGGGTGATCAGCCACGAGCTCAACAACTCACTGGCGCCGATTGCTTCGCTCGCCCATTCCGGTGGCGTGCTGGTGCAGCGTGAACGCTTTGACCGGCTGCCCGAGATCTTCACCACCATCGAGGATCGCGCACGCCACCTGGAAGGCTTCATCCGTGGCTATGCGCGCTTTGCCAAGCTGCCACAGCCGCAGCTGCAGACCGTGCACTGGGCGCCGTTCCTGTCCAGCCTGCGCCAGCAGATCCCGTTCGGCATGGAACGTGAGCCGGACGAGGAGCTGAGCAGCCGCATCGACATCGCGCAGTTCGGGCAGGCGTTGTTGAACCTGCTGAAGAATGCGCACGAAGCCTGCGCTGAAGCCGAGCCGCCCAACGACGATGTGCAGGTACAGCTGACCCGGCTGCCGCAGTGGCTGCGCCTGGACGTGCTTGACCGCGGCAAGGGCATGAACGAGCAGGTGCTGCAGAACGCACTGATGCCCTTCTATTCGACCAAGCGCAATGGCACCGGGCTGGGGCTGGCGCTGACGCGGGAGATCGTGGAGGCCCACGGCGGACGGGTGTCACTGCAGAACCGCAGCGATGGCGGGTTGTGCGTGTCGATCCTGCTGCCGGTGGGTTGAGCGGACCGATCGGGTAGATCCACGCGATGCGTGGATTTGCCGACCGAGGTCGGCACCTACCAGGCCTGCCGCATCGCCACGCGTAGATGCATCGGAAACCCCAGCGCGGCCTCTTCGGCCATCACCGCCTGCAGCCCTGTACCCCACTCCGCCTCCGGGGCGGCGACGAACCCTTCACTGGCATAGAAGGCCGCATTCCACGGCACGTCGGACAACGTGGTCAGCACGGCCGAGCGATAGCCTTTCGCCCGGGCCTGTACCAATGCATGGCGCAACAACGTGCGTCCATGACCTTGCCGCGCGTGTGCAGGATCCACATCCATCTGCAGCACGTGGAACTCACCTGCCAGTTCGCCGGCAAGCAGATAGCCGGCGATGCCACCGTCTGCCGCATCCACCACCCACAGCTGCCCGCGTTCAAGGCCATCCTGTAGTGTCGGCAGGTCCAGGCCATGCCCGGCGAACACCGGATAGGCCTCATGGCCCCTCAACACCTCGCCGGCGCGCTGCTCGATGCCGGGCAGCACACCGAGTTCATCGGCGCGGGGAATGCGGGGCTCAGGACTTCTTGAGCGGGCGCTTCCAGCCATCGATGGTTTCCTGTCGGGCACGCGCCAGTGTCAGTTTGCCGTCCGGCGCGTTGCGGGTGATGACCGAACCGGCGGCAATGGTCGCGCCGTCGCCAATGGTCACCGGTGCCACCAGCGAGCTGTTGGAGCCGATGAACGCGTTGTCGCCGATGGTGGTGGTCGACTTGTTCACGCCATCGTAGTTGCAGGTGATGGTGCCAGCGCCGATGTTCACCTTGCTGCCGATCACCGCATCGCCCAGGTAGGTGAGGTGATTGGCCTTGCTGCCCACACCCAGCGTGACCTTCTTGGTCTCGACGAAGTTGCCGACGTGCACGCCATCGGCCAGCACGGTGCCCGGTCGCAGGCGCGCGAACGGGCCGATCTGCGCGGCGCCCTCGGTAACCACGCCCTCCAGATCGCAGTGCGCACGCACTTCGGTGCCCGGCCCAAGGTTGACGTCCTTCAAACGGTTGAACGGACCGACGGTGACGCCGTCGCCGAGCACCACCTTGCCCTCGAGCACGACATCGACGTCGATCAGCACGTCGCTGCCCACGGTGACAGTGCCGCGGATGTCGAGCCGGGCGGGATCGCGCACGCGCGCCCCCTGTGCGCACAAGGCCCGCACCGCACGACGCTGCCAGGCACGCTCCAGCTGCGAGAGCTGCCAGGGGTCGTTTGCTCCTTCGGCCTCCTGCGCGTCGGCCACCAGCGCCATTTCGGCCGGCGTGTATTCATGGGCGGCAAACGCAAAGACATCGGTGAGGTAGTACTCGCCCTGTGCATTGCTGTTGGAAAGCTGCGACAGCCACCGGCGCAGCGCAGTCGATTCGGCGGCGATGATGCCGGTATTGATCGTACGCACGCGCAGCTGGTCATCGGTGGCGTCCTTCTGCTCGATGATCGCGCCAACCTTGCCCTCGGCATCGCGCAGCACGCGGCCATATCCGGTCGGGTCATCGACATCGGCCACCAGTACCGCCAGCCGGCCCGGCTGTGCGAGCAGGTCGCGCAGGGTCTGCGCACGGATCAGCGGCACGTCGCCGTACAGGACCAGCACCTGCGCCAGGTCGGGAACCTGGGGCATCGCCTGCGCTACCGCGTGGCCGGTGCCGAGCTGCTGTGCCTGCTCGGCCCATTGCAGGTCGGGCTGGCCGGCGAAGTACTGGCGCACCGCCTCGCCGCCATGGCCATGGACCACGTGGATCGCCGCCGGCTGGAGCTCACGGGCCGCGTCGATCACGTGCGCCAGCATCGGCTGGCCCGCGATCGGCTGCAGCACCTTCGGCAGCACCGACTTCATGCGCTTGCCTGCGCCGGCAGCGAGGATGATGACGTGCAGGGGTTGGGTCATGGGAACGGCGGTCCGTGGTTCGTTGCCGGTGATTCTAGAGCGTGCGCCGTTAACATGGGCATCCCTCCTCTCCTCGCCATGCCGATGAGCCTCGTCCGCCAGGGAAGCGCCTACCTCGTCATCGGGCTCGTGCAGCTGCTGCTCGACTGGCTCGTGTTCGTGGTCACCACCGCACTGGGCATGCCCGTGGCGCCGGCCAACATCGCCGGGCGCCTGGCCGGCATGCTGCTGGGCTTCTGGCTCAACGGCCGCTACACCTTTGCCGAGGCCGGCACCCGCAAGCTGGGATGGAAGCGATTTGCACGCTTTTTCAGTCTATGGCTGCTGCTCACCGTGGCGAGCACATTGCTGGTGAGCCTGGTGGACCATGCGCTGGGCCTGCAGTACACCTGGCTTGCCAAACCGCTGGTGGAAGGCGGCCTGGCGTGTGTGTCGTTCCTGCTGATGCGGTCCGTGGTGTATCGCTGAGACGGCACCAGGATCGGGATCGGGATCGGGGATCGGGACTGGGGATGGGATCGGGGATCGGGACTGGTAGAGTCGACTGTTAGTCGACTAACGCGCGCAGCGCGGGATTTTCGCGGCCTTAACGTAGAGCAGTCGACTAACAGTCGACTCTACCCAGTCGAATCTACCCGGTCGGCTCTACCCAGCCACCCGAACAAAAACGCCGGCGCAGGGCCGGCGTTTCGTGGATGCAGCGCGGAACCTCAGTGCTTGAGGGTCTTGCGCAGGCGTTCCAGGGCCTGCAGCTGGACGACGGCTTCGGCCAGCTTCTGCTGGGCTTCGGCCACTTCCATGGCTTCACCGCGGTTGGCCAGGATGCGCTCGGCTTCTTCCTTGGCCTTGCGGACCGAGGCTTCGTCGATGTCCTGCGCGCGGATCGCGGTGTCGGCCAGCACGGTCACCACCTGCGGCTGCACTTCCAGGATGCCGCCGGAAATGGCGAAATCCAGCTGCTCGCCATTCGGCGTGGTCACCACCACCTTGCCCGGCTTCAGGCGGGTGATCAGCGGCGCGTGCTTGGGCGCGATGCCCAGTTCGCCCAGCTCACCGGTGGCCACGACCAGGGTCGCTTCGCCACGGAAGATTTCCTGCTCGGCGCTGACGATGTCGCAACGGATCGTGCTCATGCAAATCTCTTCGCTGTTCGCGGCGGCGCAATGCCACCGTGGGAGTCCACCGGCGCGGGCGGTTGCCCGGCGCCGGCGTCAGGTCGGGCAGGATCGCTCCCGCCCGCCCCGGATCAGGCCTTCTCGGCCATCTTCTTGGCCTTCTCGACCGCTTCTTCGATGCCGCCGACCATGTAGAACGCCTGCTCCGGCAGGTGGTCGTACTCGCCATCGACGATGGCCTTGAAGCCACGGATGGTGTCCTTCAGCGGCACGTACTTGCCCGGCGAACCGGTGAACACTTCCGCCACGTGGAACGGCTGGCTGAAGAATCGCTCGATCTTACGGGCGCGCGACACGGCCTGCTTGTCCTCTTCGGACAGTTCGTCCATGCCCAGGATCGCGATGATGTCCTTCAGTTCCTTGTACTTCTGCAGGGTCTGCTGGACGCGCTGGGCGGTGTCGTAGTGCTCGTGGCCGATGACCAGCGGGTCCATCTGGCGGCTGGTGGAGTCCAGCGGATCGACGGCCGGGTAGATACCCAGCGAGGCGATCGAACGCGACAGGGTAACGGTCGAGTCCAGGTGAGCGAAGGTGGTTGCCGGCGACGGGTCGGTCAGGTCGTCCGCGGGAACGTAGACGGCCTGGATCGAGGTGATCGAACCGTTCTTGGTCGAGGTGATGCGCTCCTGCAGGACGCCCATTTCCTCGGCCAGGGTCGGCTGGTAACCCACGGCGGACGGCATGCGGCCCAGCAGTGCCGACACTTCGGTACCGGCCAGGGTGTAGCGGTAGATGTTGTCGACGAACAGCAGGACGTCCTTGCCCTTGCCGTTTTCGTCCTTCTCGTCGCGGAAGTACTCGGCCATGGTCAGGCCGGTCAGGGCGACGCGCAGACGGTTGCCCGGCGGCTCGTTCATCTGGCCGTACACCATCGCCACCTTGTCGAGGACGTTGGAGTCCTTCATTTCGTGGTAGAAGTCGTTGCCCTCACGGGTACGCTCACCCACGCCTGCGAACACGGACAGACCGCTGTGCGCCTTGGCGATGTTGTTGATCAGCTCCATCATGTTGACGGTCTTGCCGACGCCGGCGCCGCCGAACAGGCCGACCTTGCCGCCCTTGGCGAACGGGCACATCAGGTCGATGACCTTGATGCCGGTTTCCAGCAGTTCGGTGGCCGGGGACTGGTCTTCGTACGACGGGGCCGCACGGTGGATTTCCCAGCTGTCGCTGGCGGCCACCGGGCCGGCTTCGTCGATCGGACGGCCGAGCACGTCCATGATGCGGCCCAGGGTGCCGGCGCCGACCGGCACCGAGATGCCACGGCCGGTGTTGACGGCAACCAGGTTGCGCTTCAGGCCGTCGGTGGAACCGAGGGCGATGGTACGCACCACGCCGTCGCCCAGCTGCTGCTGGACTTCGAGGGTGATCTCGGTGTTTTCCACCTTCAGTGCGTCGTACACCTTCGGCACCGATTCACGCGGGAATTCGACGTCGACGACCGCGCCGATGATCTGAACGATCTTGCCCTGACTCATTGCTGCATCCTCTAATGTGTGCTTTGAACGAACGCGGTCAGACTGCTGCCGCGCCGCCGACGATTTCGGAGATTTCCTGGGTGATCGCTGCCTGGCGCGCCTTGTTGTAGACGAGCTGCAGGGTGCCGATCAGCTTGTTGGCGTTGTCGCTCGCCGCCTTCATCGCAACCATGCGTGCCGCATGCTCGGAGGCGACGTTTTCCAGCAGTGCCTGGTACACCAGCGACTCGATGTAACGCGTCATCACGTGCTCGAGCACGGTCGCGGCATCGGGTTCGTACAGGTAGTCCCAGTCGTGGTGAGCGACCTGCTTCTCAGCCGGCGGCAGCGGCAGCAGCTGATCGAAGCTGGCCTTCTGCACCATGGTGTTCACGAAGCGGTTGTAGACCAGGTACACGCGGTCGATCTTGCCTTCGGTGAAGGCGTCGAGCATGACCTTGATCACACCGATCAGCGATTCCAGCTTCGGCACGTCGCCGATGTGGGTCACGCTGCCGACCATGTTGACCTTCACGCGGCGGAAGAAGGTCGAAGCCTTCTGGCCGATGGTCACCAGGTCCACTTCCGCACCCTTGTCCTGCCATGCCTTGGCTTCGCCCAGCATCTTGCGGAACAGGTTGTTGTTCAGGCCGCCGGCCAGGCCGCGATCGGAGGAGATCACGATGAAGCCGACCCGCTTGACCTGCTCGCGCTCGACCAGGAACGGATGCTGGTAGTCGGTGCTGGCCTGGGCCAGGTGACCGATCACCTGCTTCATCGCCTGCGCGTACGGACGCGAGGTCTTCATCCGATCCTGCGCCTTGCGGATCTTGGAGGCCGAGACCATTTCCAGGGCGCGCGTCACCTTGCGGGTGTTCTGCACGCTCTTGATCTTGGTTTTGATTTCGCGTCCGCTTGCCATCTCTTGTTTCCCGTGGCGCGGGGCTGCTGCCCCGCGTTGTTCAACCGTTTGTCATCTGGTCCAGCGGAGCCAGCGGCTCCGCTCTACAGGACCGCGATTACCAGCTGCCGGTGGTCTTGAACTCGGCGATGCCCTTCTTGAAGGCACCTTCGATGTCGTTGTCCCAACCGCCGGTGGCGTTGACCTTGCTGACCAGCTCGCCCTGGGTGTTGGCGAAGTGGGCGTGCAGGCCTTCTTCGAACGCCAGCAGCTTGTTGACCGGCACGTCGTCGAGGTAACCCTCGTTGACGGCGTAGATCGACAGTGCCTGGTTGGCGATCGACATCGGCGCGTACTGCTTCTGCTTCATCAGCTCGGTGACGCGCTGGCCACGCTCCAGCTGCTTGCGGGTCGCTTCGTCCAGGTCCGAGGCGAACTGCGCGAACGCAGCCAGTTCGCGGTACTGGGCCAGCGAGATACGGATGCCGCCCGACAGCTTCTTGATGATCTTGGTCTGGGCCGAGCCACCGACGCGCGACACCGAGATACCGGCGTTCACGGCCGGGCGGATGCCGGCGTTGAACAGATCGGTTTCCAGGAAGATCTGGCCGTCGGTGATCGAGATCACGTTGGTCGGAACGAAGGCGGACACGTCGCCGGCCTGGGTTTCGATGATCGGCAGCGCGGTCAGCGAACCGGTCTTGCCGGTGACCTTGCCTTCGGTGAACTTCTCGACGTACTCCTCGGACACGCGGGCAGCGCGCTCGAGCAGACGGGAGTGCAGGTAGAACACGTCACCCGGGTAGGCTTCACGGCCCGGCGGGCGCTTCAGCAGCAGCGAGATCTGGCGGTAGGCGACAGCCTGCTTGGACAGATCGTCGTACACGATCAGCGCGTCTTCGCCGCGGTCCATGAAGTACTCACCCATGGTGCAGCCCGAGTAGGCGCTGATGTACTGCATGGCAGCCGATTCGGAAGCGGTCGCGGCCACCACGATGGTGTGGGCCAGCGCGCCGTTCTCTTCCAGCTTGCGCACGATGTTGGCGATGGTCGAAGCCTTCTGGCCGATCGCAACGTACACGCACTTGATGCCGGTGCCCTTCTGGTTGATCACGGCATCGATCGCCATCGCGGTCTTGCCGGTCTGGCGGTCACCGATGATCAGCTCGCGCTGGCCACGGCCGATCGGGATCATCGAGTCGACCGACTTGTAGCCGGTCTGCACCGGCTGGTCGACCGACTTGCGCCAGATCACGCCCGGCGCAACACGCTCCACCGGAGCGGTCAGGTCGGTGCCCAGCGGGCCCTTGCCGTCGATCGGCTCGCCCAGCGCGTTCACGACGCGGCCCAGCAGTTCCGGACCGACCGGCACTTCCAGGATGCGGCCGGTGGTCTTGGCGACGTCGCCTTCGCGCAGGTGCTCGTAGTCACCCAGCACCACGGCGCCGACCGAGTCGCGCTCCAGGTTCAGGGCCAGTGCGAAGGTGTTGTTCGGCAGTTCGATCATTTCGCCCTGCATCACGTCGGCCAGACCGAAGATGCGCACGATGCCGTCGGACACGCTGGTCACGGTGCCTTCGTTGCGCGATTCCGCGGCCAGCTTGACCTTCTCGATGCGGTTCTTGATCAGTTCGCTGATTTCGGAGGGGTTGAGCGTGGTTGCCATCGTCAAGTCCTAGTGCCGGCAGCGGGGCCGGACGTTAAATGAATTCAGTTAGCGAGCGCGGTCTGCAGACGGGCCAGCTTGCCCTTCAGCGAACCATCGATGACCACGTCGCCGGCGTCGATCACGGCGCCGCCGATCAGCGAGGCATCGACCGCGGTGGTCACGTCGACCTCGCGGTTGAAGCGCTTGCGCAGCGCGACCTTGATCGCGTCCAGCTCACCGGCCGACAGTTCGGCGGCCGAGGTGACGGTGGCCTTGACCACGTGCTCGGCTTCGGCGCGCAGGGCGTCGAACATGCCGGAAATCTCCGGCAGCAGCGGCAGACGATGCGATTCGGCCAGGATGGCCAGGAAGCGCGAGTAGGTCTCGCCGTGGGACACCGGCGCCAGCAGGGCGACGGCGTCGTCACGACCCAGCTCCGGGTTGGCGAGCAGGGCCGCCACGCGCGGGTCGGCGGCGACGTGGGCGGAGAACGCCAGGGCGTCCGACCACGGCGCGAACGCGCCTTCGTCGCGCGCGGTCGCGAACGCGGCGCGGGCGTACGGGCGGGCAAGCGTGAGGGCCTGGCTCATCCTTAGATCTCCGAGGCCAGCTCGTCGAGCAGCGCCTTGTGGGCGTTGGCGTCGATTTCGCGCTTGAGCAGCTTTTCGGCACCGGTCACGGCCAGCGCGGACACCTGCTTGCGCAGATCTTCACGGGCACGGTTGGCGGCGGCGTCGATTTCAGCCTGGGCCAGTTCCTTCTGACGGGTGGCTTCGGTGATCGCTTCGTTACGGGCAGCATCAACGATCTGGTTGGCACGCGCGTGGGCCTGATCGATGATCTCGTTGGCCTTGGTGCGTGCTTCCTTCAGCGCTTCGTTGACCTTCTCCTGCGCCTGGGCCAGATCTTTCTGGCTGCGGTCGGCAGCAGCGAGGCCTTCAGCAATCTTCTGCTGGCGCTCTTCGATCGCGTTCATCAGCGGCGGCCAGATCTTGGTCGCGATGATCCAGATCAGACCAGCGAAGGCCAGCGCCTGCGCAAGAAGGGTGAAATTGATATTCATGGTTAGCTCGATCGCTGGTTTCGGGGTGGACGCGCCGCCGTAGCGGCACATCCGGCCTTCATCCGAAACCGGGTGCATCAGCACCCGGTCGTCTCAAACCGCTGTATCAGCCGGCCAGAGCCTTGGTGACGGCGCCAGCGAAGGCAGCCGACAGCGGGTTGGCGAAGGCCAGCAGCAGGCCAACGGCGACCGAGATGATGAACGCGGCGTCGATCAGGCCGGCGGTGATGAACATGCGGACCTGCAGGACCGGGATCAGTTCCGGCTGGCGGGCGGCCGACTCCAGGAACTTACCAGCCATGATGGCCAGACCCAGACCGGCGCCCAGCGCGGCCAGGCCGATCATGATGCCGACGGCAAGGGCGGTGGAGCTCTGAATCTGCGCGAAGTTGGTCAGGACGGCGAAGTACATGGTTATCTCCAGGAACTTAAGTTGCTAAGGGTGATGAAACGGATGAAGGTTGAAACGCGTTGAAGCTTGAAACTCAGTGAGCGTCTTCCGACAGGCTCAGGTACACGATCGACAGCATCATGAAGATGAAGGCCTGCAGCGGGATCACCAGCAGGTGGAACAGCATCCAGCCGAGGCCGAACACACCACCGGCAATGGCACCGAAGAAACCGGCACCACCCAGCACCCAGATCAGCAGGAACACGATTTCGCCGCCGAACATGTTGCCGAACAGTCGCATCGCCAGCGAGATCGGCTTGCTCAGCCACTCGACGATGTTGAGGATCAGGTTGAACGGCATCATCCACTTGCCGAACGGGGCCGTCAGGAATTCCTTGATGAAGCCGCCCAGGCCCTTGGACTTGAGCGCGAAGAACAGCATCAGGAAGAACACGCTGATGGCCATGCCCAGGGTGGCATTGACGTCAGCGGTCGGCACCGGCTTCCAGTAGTGCACGCCCGCCCATTCCAGCGGCTTGGCGATGAAATCGGCCGGGATCATCTTCAGCAGATTCATCAGCAGAATCCAGAAGAAGATGGTGATGGCGATCGGCGTGACCAGCTTGCTCTTGCCGTGGTAGGTGTCCTTGGCCTGGCGGTCGACGAACTCCAGGCAGATTTCAACGAAGGCCTGCCACTTGCCCGGCACGCCGGCGGTGGCCTTGCGGGTGCCCAGCCAGAACGCGACAACGATCACCAGGCCCATCAGGACCGCGGTGAGGAAGGTATCGACGTGGATATGCCAGAACATACCCTCACCCTTGCCGACCGGCGCGGTCAGGTTGTGCAGGTGATGCTGGATGTAGCTGGTAGGGGTTAGAGCCTCGCCCGCCATGTGTCCGGAACCTTCAGTTAATTGAATTCTGTCAACGCCTGGCCATCGCCAGGACCTGGAACATCAAGCCGACGGCGATACCGGCCAACAGCGCCAATGCAGGCAGCTTGAAGACCAGGAACCCCACCAGCAGGACGCCGAAAACCACGACCCACTTGGCCACGATCGCAATGATCAGGCGAGCCATCGCCGATCCTGCGGCCAGTGCCCCACCGCCCAGTGCCATCCGTGCCGCCACCCAGCCACCGGCCGAAATGGCCACACCGGACGCCAGCGCGCCGAGGGCGTATTTCGGACCTACCAGCAGGAAGGCCAGGGCCAGGACAGCCACTGCGGCCAGCGGGTAGACCGCGGCGCGCAGCATCAGTCGCCGACCCGCATCAACGGAGTTCAGCACAGGACGTCCCGCGTGGTTGCAAGTGGAGGGCTGAGGCGGCTACAGCAGGGGGGCCTCATCGAGCCGCCAAATTATAGCAATGGGACAATTTGCGAGACAACCGCTCCCTGTTCATCCCTGGAAGCCGCAAGTTGCGGTAACGGTTACATTTTTGCGTGCCACCAGGGGGACAATGACGTCCGCACCATGTTGCGACGCACTATTGAACTTTGGTCGCAGGCTGCGGAACTTTCGTCAGACATGCCGGTCCGATCATTTGACCTGCCTGCAGCATCCTCGTCGGCTCCGCCCCGCAGGTCCCGCGATGGCCCCGAAGCCCGGCTCCGGGGCCATCTTTTTGCATCGTCGCGACAGCACTGAACCGTACACATGCCATGGACCATACGTTCACGCATGGTGGACGGGCCTGTCCGGCACAGTGGCTTTCATTCTGATGAACCACTGCAAGGACTCTTCGATGCGCCCCGTACCCACCCTGCTCGCCCTCTCCCTGCTCGCTGCCGGCGCCTCGTTCGCCAATGCGGCCCACGCCGCCGAAGGCGATGACCGCTTTGCCATCCGTCTGGGTGCGATGAACATCGATTCGGACAACACCCTCCGCGGCAGCACCACCGTGGCCGGCCAGGACATCTCCCTGAACCAGGACTTCAAGCTGGGTGGCAAGGAATGGGAGCCGCGCATCGACGGCATGTTCCGCATCAGCAACCGTCAGCGCCTCCTGTTCAACTACTTCAAGTACGACAAGGACCGCCGCGAGACCCTCGACCAGGGCATTTCCTTCGGCGGTGAGAACGTGCCGGCCGGCAGCTTCGTGAAGGGTGAGCTGAAGTACCAGGTGGCCAGCCTGGTCTATGACTACTCGGTGGTTGATACCGACACCTTCGACCTCGGCCTGCAGATCGGTGGCGAATACGCCAAGGTCAGCACCAAGGGCTACGCCGACCTGGGCACGGTGTACGAAGGCCAGTTCCTCGACGAGAAGGCCGATGGCGTGGCACCTGTGGTGGGCGCCCGCATGACCTTCACGCCGTCCGAGCGCTGGATGATCACGCTGCAGGGCCAGTACCTCAACACGCGCTGGGGCAGCTTCGATGACTACAAGGGCGACCTGAGCCGCGCCAATGCCATCGTCGATTACCGCTTCACCAAGAACTTCGGTGTGTTCGCCGGCTACGACTGGTTCAAGCTGGACGTGGACAAGAAGGGCAGCGACGGTACTGTCGGCCTGAAGCAGGAATTCAAGGGCCCGGTGGCCGGTATCAGCTTCGTGTTCTGATCCCCCGCCCCTTCCACGGCACCCTCTCTCCTGGCGCGGCCTCCGGAACATCGGGGCCGCGTTTTTTGTGGGTTCCTGTCAGAAGAGCAGAAGCGGGTTGGTCGAGCGCTTGAGGGAGCGTGTCAGGCGTCCAGACGGCCTGGCCGGTGGCTCTCGACTGTCCGCAAGCCGAGCCACTGCGCGGGTGGCGGGCGTTTCGACAAAGTAAAGGAGGAGGCGACCGCCACAGGCGGGCGACGGGGGACATTTGTCGAAATGCCTGCCACCCGCGCAGTGGCCCGGACCCTCGCGATGACAACAGCCGAAGACATTCCTGCAGCCAACAAAAAACCCCGGCAGAAACCGGGGCTTTTCGTTCGGAACGGCGCGGGCGCCTTACTTCTTCTTCGGCATGTACAGATCGGTGATCGTGCCGTCGTAGATTTCCGACGCCATCGCCACCGACTCGCTCAGCGTCGGATGGGCATGGATGGTGTGGCCGATGTCTTCGGCTTCCGCACCCATCTCGATGGCCAGGCCGATCTCGGCCAGCAGGTCACCGGCGTGCACGCCGACGATCGCACCGCCGATGATGCGGTGGGTTTCTTCGTCGAAGATCAGCTTGGTGAAGCCCTCGGTGCGGCCGATGCCGATCGCGCGGCCACTGGCGGCCCACGGGAACTTGGCCACGCCGACCTTCAGGCCCTTGGCCTTGGCTTCGGTCTCGGTCACGCCAACCCAGGCGATTTCCGGGTTGGTATAGGCCACCGACGGAATCACGCGGGCGACCCACTCCTTCTTGTGGCCGGCTGCCACTTCAGCGGCCAGCTTGCCCTCGTGCGTGGCCTTGTGGGCCAGCATCGGGTTGCCGACGATGTCGCCGATGGCAAAGATGTGCGGCACGTTGGTGCGCATCTGGCGGTCCACCGGGATGAAGCCACGGTCGGTGACCTGCACGCCGGCCTTTTCGGCATCGATCTTCCTGCCGTTCGGCGAGCGGCCCACGGCCACCAGCACACGGTCGAAGGTGCCCTGCGCCAGCGCAGGCGCCTGGCCTTCCTCGGCAGCTTCGAAGGTGACGGTGATGCCCTTGGCATCGGCGGTGACGCCCGAGGCCTTGGTCTTCAGGTGCACTTCGATGCCCTGCTTCTTCAAGCGGTCGGCCAGCGGCTTGACCAGGTCCTTGTCGGCGCCCGGCATCAGCTGGTCCATGAACTCGACCACGGTGACCTTGCTGCCCAGCGCACCGTACACGGTGGCCATTTCCAGGCCGATGATGCCGCCGCCGACGACCAGCAGCGAAGCCGGCACTTCAGCCAGCTCCAGCGCGTCGGTGGAATCCATCACGCGCTTGTCGTCCCACGGGAAGTTCGGCAGCTTCACCGCCTGCGAACCGGCGGCGATGATGCACTTCTGGAAGCGCAGCAGCTGGGTGCTGCCGTCAGCAGCGGTGATTTCCAGCTCGTTGGCCGAAACGAATTTGCCGACGCCCTGCACGCTGCGGACCTTGCGCTGCTTGGCCATGCCAGCCAGGCCCTTGGTCAGCTGGTTGACGACCTTTTCCTTGTACTGGCGCAGCTTGTCCAGGGTGATGGTCGGCTTGCCGAACTCGACGCCGAAATCACCGGCATGGGCCACTTCGTCGATGACTGCTGCAGCATGCAGCAGTGCCTTGGACGGAATGCAGCCCACGTTGAGACAGACGCCGCCGAGGCTGGCGTAGCGCTCGACCAGCACCGTATCCAGGCCGACGTCAGCGGCGCGGAAGGCGGCGGTGTAGCCGCCCGGGCCCGAGCCCAGCACGACCATTTCGCATTCGATGTCGGCCGGCTTGCCACTGGACAGCGCCGGCTTCGGTGCAGCCGGTTCAGCCGGGGCGCGGTGCGACGGGGTCACCGGCGGCTTGCTGGCCGGAGCGGCCGCAGCCGGGGCCGGCGCAGCGGCCTTGGCCGGAGCTTCAGCGGCGCCTTCGGACTCCAGCAGCACGACCACGGCGCCTTCGGACAGGGTGTCGCCCAGCTTGACCTTGATTTCCTTGACCACGCCGGCAGCCGAGGACGGCACTTCCAGAGTGGCCTTGTCCGATTCCAGGGTCACCAGACCCTGGTCCTTCTTCACCGTGTCGCCGACGGCGACCAACACTTCGATCACCGGCACATCGCTGTAATCGCCGATGTCGGGAACCTTGACTTCAATCGTGGCCATGGTGGGTTTTCCTCATGCCCGCCCGGCATGGCCGGTGGGCTGTCACTGCATCTGTTCACGCGGCCGCGCCAGGGGCTGCGGCCGCACGGTGGGGGCGAAGCGGGTGCCTTACAGCAGCACGCGGCGCATGTCGGCCAGTACCTGGGACAGGTACGTGGTGAAGCGTGCGGCCAGGGCGCCGTCAATGACGCGGTGGTCGTAGCTCAGCGACAGCGGCAGCATCAGCTTCGGTGCGAATTCCTTGCCGTTCCAGACCGGCTGGATGGACGACTTGGAGATGCCGAGGATGGCCACTTCCGGTGCATTGACGATCGGGGTGAACGCGGTGCCGCCGATGCCGCCCAGCGAGCTGATCGAGAAGCAGCCGCCGCTCATGTCGGCCGGGCCGAGCTTGCCGTCGCGAGCCTTCTTGGCCAGTTCGCCGGTTTCCTGCGCGATCTGCACCACGCCCTTTTTGTCCACGTCGCGGATCACCGGCACGACCAGGCCGTTCGGCGTGTCGGCGGCGAAGCCGATGTGGAAGTACTTCTTCAGGGTCAGGTTTTCACCGCTGGCATCGAGCGAGGCGTTGAACTCCGGGAACTTCTTCAGCGCTGCGGCGCTGGCCTTGATCAGGAAGGCGAGCATGGTCAGCTTGATGCCGGCCTTCTCGTTCTCCTTGTTCAGCGCCACGCGCAGGCCTTCCAGGTCGGTGATGTCGGCCTGCTCGAACTGGGTGACGTGCGGGATCATCGCCCAGTTGCGGGCCAGGTTCGCACCCGAGATCTTCTTGATGCGCGACAGCGGCTGCACTTCGGTCTCGCCGAACTTGCTGAAGTCGACCTTCGGCCACGGCAGCAGGTTCAGGCCACCACCGGCAGCGACAGCAGCACCGCCGGCAGCCGGCACGCCACCACTGAGCGCGGCCTTGACGAACTTCTGCACGTCACCCTTGGTGATGCGGCCACCCTTCTCGGTGCCGTTGATCTGCAGCAGGTCCACGCCCAGTTCGCGGGCGAACACACGCACCGCCGGGGTGGCATACGGCACCTTGGCCGGCAGCACGCCATCGGCGTTGAACTGCACCGGCGGGCTGGACGGGGTACCGGCCGAGGCGATCTCGCGGGCCGCCAGCTTGTCCGGCTGCACCGGCACAGCGACCGGCTCGACCTTGGTGTCGGTCTAGATAGTTAGATCGGAAGAGCGGTTCAGCAGGAATGCCGAGACCGA
>OJST01000056.1_pt1 | contig 37140 bp, 38 predicted proteins | sample 1599491 | NCBI WGS metagenome assembly OJST01 (sample SAMN04436635, study PRJEB24849) | human gut metagenome | biome: human gut; feature: NICU; material: stool | host: Homo sapiens | place: USA: Saint Louis, MO | collected 2010-02-10
CGAGACCGCCGAACAGCGTCGCGCGGCCGCCGACCAGTCCGGTGCCGCCGTGCAGGCCGCGCAGGCTGCGCTGGACGCGGCCCGGCTCAACCTGGAGTTCACCAAGGTGCGTGCACCGATCGACGGCCGTGCCGGTCGCGCGATGGTCACCGCCGGCAACCTGGTCACCGCCGGCGACAGTGCCAGCGTACTGACCACGCTGGTCTCGCTGGATACCGTCTTTGTCTACTTCGATGCCGACGAAAGCACCTTCCTGCGCTACGCCCAGATGGCACGCAAGGGCGAGCGCCCGAGCGAGCGTGACAGCGAACTGCCGGTGAAGGTTGGCCTGTCCGGCGAAGAGGGCTACCCGCACTCGGGCAAGGTCGACTTCCTCGACAACCAGGTCGCCCGCAGCACCGGCACCATCCGCGTCCGCGCACTGCTGGACAACGCCGACCGCCAGTTCACGCCGGGCCTGTTCGCCCGCGTGCAGCTGCTCGGCAGCGGCCAGTTCCAGGCGCTGCTGATCGATGACAGGGCCGTGCTGACCGACCAGGACCGCAAGTACGTCTACGTGGTCGACAAGGATGGCAAGGCCCAGCGCCGCGACATCCAGCTCGGTCGCACCGCTGATGGCCTGCGCATTGTCGAACACGGCCTGGCCGCGGGCGACAAGGTGATCATCGACGGCGTGCAGAAGGTCTTCATGCCGGGCATGCCGGTGCAGGCCAAGGCGGTGGCGATGCAGCCACAGCCGGCGCCGGCACCGGGCCGCGATGCCACCGCCGCCCTGAAGCACTGATCCGCGTCCCCGCTTAGCTGCCGGCGCCAGCGGCAGCCTTCCCTGCCTTCGTCATTTCGGCGAGGGGCAGGGTGGCTGTTGCCCGCCGAATGCCTTTCCCAGGAATTCCTCCATGGACTTTTCCCGTTTCTTCATCGACAGGCCGATCTTCGCGGCGGTGCTGTCGATCGTGATCTTCGCCGCAGGCCTGATCACGATTCCAATCCTGCCGATCAGCGAGTACCCGGAAGTGGTGCCGCCGTCGGTGGTCGTGCGCACGGTCTATCCGGGCGCCAACCCCAAGGTCATTGCCGAGACCGTCGCCACGCCGCTTGAAGAAGCCATCAACGGCGTCGAAGGCATGATGTACCTGAAGTCGGTCGCCGGTTCCGACGGCGTGCTGCAGATGACCGTCACCTTCCGCCCGGGCACCGACCCGGACGCAGCGGCGGTGAAGGTGCAGAACCGCGTGGCGCAGGCGCAGGCGCGCCTGCCCGAGGACGTGCGCCGGCAGGGCGTGACCACGCAGAAGCAGTCGCCGACCTTCCTGATGGTGGTGCACCTGACCTCCCCGCAAGGCAAGTACGACACCCTGTACCTGCGCAACTACGCCCGCCTGCACGTCAAGGATGCGCTGGCGCGCATTCCGGGCGTCGGTGATGCGCAGATCTTCGGTGGTGGCGACTACGCCATGCGCGCCTGGCTGGATCCGGACAAGGTGGCTTCGCGCGGCCTGACCGCCAGCGACGTGGTGCGCGCCATGCGCGAGCAGAACGTGCAGGTGTCGGCCGGCCAGCTCGGCGCCGAACCGCTGCCGGACAGCAAGTTCCTGACCCTGATCAATGCCCAGGGCCGGCTGAAGACCGAAAAGGAATTCGGCGACATCGTGCTCAAGAGCGGCACCGATGGCGAGATCGTGCGCCTGTCCGACGTGGCCCGCCTGGAACTGGGTGCGGGCGACTACACCCTGCGCTCGCAGCTGGACGGCAAGAACGCGGTCGGTATCGGCATCTTCCAGTCGCCGGGTGCGAACGCGCTGGAAATCCGTGACCAGGTCATCTCGACGATGGACGAGATGCAGAAGACCATGCCGGCCGACGTGAAGTACGAAGCGGTGTATGACACCACCATCTTCGTGCGCGACTCGATCAAGGCCGTGGTCTCCACGCTGCTGGAAGCGATCGCGCTGGTGGTGCTGGTGGTGATCCTGTTCCTGCAGACCTGGCGTGCCTCGATCATCCCGTTGATCGCGGTGCCGGTGTCGGTGGTGGGTACCTTCGCCGCGCTGTACCTGCTGGGCTTCTCGATCAATACGCTGAGCCTGTTCGGCCTGGTGCTGGCGATCGGCATCGTGGTCGACGACGCGATCGTGGTGGTGGAGAACGTCGAGCGCAACATCGAGGAAGGTCTGTCGCCCACCGCCGCGGCCCACCAGGCCATGCGCGAAGTGTCCGGCCCGATCGTGGCGATCGCGCTGGTGCTGTGTGCCGTGTTCGTGCCGATGGCGTTCCTGTCCGGTGTCACCGGCCAGTTCTACAAGCAGTTCGCGGTCACCATCGCCATCTCCACGGTGATCTCGGCGATCAACTCGCTGACCCTGTCGCCGGCCCTGGCCGCGCGCCTGCTGAAGGCCCACGGCGCACCGAAGGATGGCCCGAGCCGCCTGATCGACCGCCTGTTCGGCTGGGTGTTCCGCCCGTTCAACCGCTTCTTCAAGTCCAGCTCGGAGAAGTACGAGCGTGGCGTGGCCCGCATCCTCGGCCGACGTGGCGCGGTGTTCGTGGTCTACGCGATCCTGCTGGTCGGTACCGGCGTGATCTTCAAGCTGGTGCCGCCGGGCTTCATCCCGACCCAGGACAAGCTGTACCTGATCGCCGGCGTGAAGCTGCCGGAAGGTTCGTCGATCGCGCGTACCGATGAAATGCTGCGCAAGGTGGCGAAGATCGCCCAGGAAACCGATGGCGTGGCCCACACCATCTCGTTCCCGGGCCTGAACGCGCTGCAGTTCACCAATACGCCCAATACCGGTGTGGCGTTCATTCCGCTCAAGCCCTTCGCCGAGCGTCATGGCCGTACCGCTGCGCAGATCAATGCCGAGATCAACCAGAAGATCGCCGGCCTGCAGGAAGGCTTCGCCTTCGCGATGATGCCGCCGCCGATCCTCGGCCTGGGCAACGGCAACGGCTACCAGATGTTCATCGAGGACCGCGGCAACCTGGGCTACGGCGCGCTGCAGAATGCGGTGCAGGCGATGCAGGGCACCGTGGCGCAGACGCCGGGCATGGCCTTCCCGATTTCCAGCTACCAGGCCAACGTGCCGCAGCTGGATGCCGAGGTCGACCGCGTCAAGGCCAAGGCACAGGGCGTGCAGCTCACCGAACTGTTCGACACCCTGCAGACCTACCTGGGTTCGGCCTACGTCAACGACTTCAACCAGTTCGGCCGTACCTGGCAGGTGATCGCCCAGGCAGACGGTCCGTTCCGCGAGACGGTCGAGGACATCGGCAAGCTGCGTACCCGCAACGACCGCGGCGAGATGGTGCCGATCGGTTCGATGGTCACCATCAAGCAGACCTTCGGCCCGGACCCGGTGCTGCGCTTCAATGGTTACCCGGCAGCGGACCTGGCCGGTGAAGCCGACCCGCGCCTGCTGTCCTCGGCCGAGGCGATGACCAAGCTGACCGAGATCGCCGGCAAGGTGCTGCCGGTGGGCATGACCACCGAATGGACCGACCTGAGCTACCAGCAGGCGACCCAGGGCAAAGCCGCCTTCATCGTGTTCCCGGTGGCGATCATGCTGGCCTTCCTGGTGCTGGCCGCGCTGTACGAGAGCTGGTCGCTGCCGCTGGCGGTGATCCTGATCGTGCCGATGACCCTGCTGTCCGCGCTGTTCGGCGTCTGGCTGACCGGCGGTGACAACAACGTGTTCGTGCAGGTCGGCCTGGTAGTGCTGATGGGCCTGGCGTGCAAGAACGCGATCCTGATCGTCGAGTTCGCCAGAGAACTGGAGATGGGCGGCAAGGGAATCGTTGAAGCTGCGCTGGAAGCCTGCCGCCTGCGCCTGCGCCCGATCGTGATGACCTCCATCGCATTCATCGCCGGCACCGTGCCGCTGGTGCTGTCGCACGGTGCAGGTGCCGAGGTGCGCTCGGTGACCGGTATCACCGTGTTCGCCGGCATGCTGGGCGTGACACTGTTCGGCCTGTTCCTCACCCCGGTGTTCTACGTGGCCCTGCGCAAGTTCGTCACCCGCAACGGTGGTGGCCAGCTGGTGCAGCACGGCGAGCCGACCATCCACCACTGACATGGAACCCCGTCGCCGCCGGTCAATGGCCGGCGGCGGCTTCCCCCTCACAAGGCATGCATCCATGAATACCCATCAGAACAAGATCGCGCTGGTCACCGGCGCCACCCGTGGCATCGGCCTGGAAACCGTGCGCCAGCTGGCCCAGGCGGGCGTGCACACGCTGCTGGCCGGTCGCAAGCGTGAGACCGCCGTTGAGCTGGCGCTGAAGCTGCAGGCTGAAGGCCTGCCGGTCGAAGCCCTGCAACTGGACGTGACCGACGCGGCCAGCATCGCCGAAGCGGTCGAGCAGGTACGCCAGCGCCATGGCCGCCTCGACATCCTGGTCAACAATGCCGGCATCATGATCGAGAATCCCGCGCAGGCGCCGTCGGAGCAATCGCTCGAGACCTGGAAGCGCACCTTCGACACCAACGTGTATGCGCTGGTGGCGGTCACCCAGGCATTCCTGCCGCTGGTCAAGCAGGCCAAGTCCGGCCGCATCGTCAATGTGTCCAGCATGCTCGGATCGCAGACCCTGCACGCGGATCCCTCCTCGGGCATCTATGACTTCAAGATTCCGGCGTACAACGCCTCCAAGGCCGCGGTGAACAGCTGGACCCTGAGCCTGGCCTACGAACTGCGCAACACGCCGATCAAGGTTAATACCGTGCATCCGGGCTACGTCAAGACCGACATGAACGGTGGCAACGGCGAGATCGAAATCAGCGAAGGTGCACGCTCCAGCGTGGAAATGGCACTCATCGGTGAATCCGGTGCCAGCGGCAGCTTCACCTACCTGGGTGAGGTGCTGCCATGGTGATCCGCACGTTGGCGATGGCCGTCTCCAGCCTGGTGCTGGCGGGCTGTGTCAGCGTCGGCCCGAACTACAAGGCGCCGGTGCAGGAACCGGTGGTGCTGCAGGGGGCGCAGCAGCCGGTGTTCAGCACTACCTCGCCGGTGGCCAGCTGGTGGGCGCAGTTCGATGATCCGGTGCTGGAAGAACTGGTGCACGGCGCACTGTCGGACAACCTGGACCTGCGCGTGGCCGTGGCCCGCGTCAGCCAGGCCCGCGCGGTGTTCGTCGAAAGCCGCTTCGACCAGGCCCCGCACATCACCGCGGGCGGCAGCTACGACCGCCGCAAGCAACCCGATCCGCAGCTGGGTGGGCAGCGGGTGTTCAGTGAAAGCTACCAGCTCGGCTTCGATGCCGGCTGGGAGCTGGATCTGTTCGGCCGCAAGCGCCGTGCAGCAGAAGCCGCGCGCGCCGACCTGGACGCCGAGCAGGCCAACCTGGCCGATGCGCAGGTACTGGTCGCCGCCGAAGTGGCACGCAACTACTTCGAGCTGCGCGGTACGCAGAAGCGCATCGCGGTGGCCCAGCACACCCTGGTCAACCTGCGCGATACGCAGAAGCTGACCGAGGCGCGCTGGGAGCTGGGCGCCGGCAGCGAGCTGGACGTGCAGAGCAGTCGCGCCCGGCTGAAGGCGATCGAGGCCGATATTCCGCTGCTGGAAGTGGCCGAAACGCAGTCGCGCAATCGCCTGGCGGTTCTGCTGGGCCAGCGTCCGGAAACGCTGACCGCCATGCTTGCGCCGCACGACGTGCCGGCATTTGCCAAGGCGCTGCCGCTGGGCGATACCCGCGAGCTGCTGCGCCAACGCGCCGACGTGCGCGTGGCCGAGCGTCGCCTGGCCGCTGCCACCGCGCGGGTGGGCGTGGCCACTGCGGACCTGTTCCCGCGGCTGTCACTGTCCGGTTTCGTCGGCTTCCTTGGCGGCGACGCCAGTGGCCTGGTCAATGGCAACAACAAGGCCTGGTCGCTGACGCCGTCGCTGAGCTGGGCCGCGTTCGACTTCGGCACCGTGCGTGCACGCCTGCGTGCCAGCAAGGCTGAAGCCGAGGGCGTGGCGGCGCAGTATGAGCAGGCCGTGCTGCTGGCGCTGGAAGACACCGAGAACGCGCTGACCCGCTATTCCAAGCAGCAGGCGCGGCTGGCGATCGTGGTCGAGCAGGCGCAGGCGGCACGCCGGGCTGAGTCGCTGGCGCAGATCCGCTACCGCGAGGGCTCGGAAGACTTCCTGACCCTGCTGGATGCGCAGCGCACGCAGCTGGCGGCCGACGATGCGTTGGCGGCGGCTGAGTCCGAGGTCAATGTCAGCGTGGTGGGCGTGTACAAGGCGCTGGGTGGCTGGGGGCAATCACCGCAGCCGCCGAGCGTGGCGCAGGTGCAGTAACCGCAGGGGACGGAAGCAGTGGCTTCCGTCCCTTTCTTCTGTCAGGGCCAGTGATTGGCCGGTGTGTCGCGCTCGCGCATGCGCACGATGCAGAAGCGATGGCCGGTGGGTGCTTCCATCACCCACCAGCGTTTGACGAAGCCGATCCGGCGCGCGCCGAGTTTTTCCAGTCGATCTGCCTCGGCATCGATGTCGTCGCTCTCGATGTCCAGGTGCACCCGTGAGGGGTGAGCGACACGTTGCACTTCCACGTTCAGGCCTGCGGGTGCGCCCTGCAGGTCGGCGTACTCGGCGCCATCTTCGCCATACGATGGCTGCGCCTGCAGACCGAGGGCGGCCGCCCAGAAGCGTGCGCCTTCGTCAGCGGGCGTGTCCTGGCAGTCGATGATGAATCCGGCCAGACGGCTCTGGTGCGCCATGACGTCCTCCGCAGATCGGGAATGGAGGGAGGGTAGCGCGTCGCTTGCTGTGGACGTTGTCACAGTCATGACGTTTCTGACTCTGCCAGAACCGGGGCCTGCGGTGTAACTAGTGGGGCAGATTCCGGGAGGGATGGCGATGAGCGACGACAAACGTGATACCCAGCGCATGCTGTTTGGTGATCCGGGACCGCCTGGCGCAGGGCTGTCGGTAGCGGTCGTAGTGCTGATGGTGTTGGCTACCATGGCGGCTGCGATCGGCTTCATGCGCCTGCCGGACCAGATGCTGGGGCTGGGCCTGATCGGCATCTCCGTGTTTCTGGCGGTCGGTGCCCGCATCTGCCAGGCACGCAACCAGCATCAGGCGCTGTACCGGCTGATGTCGCGACAGCCGCGGCATTGAGATTGCACCGCATTGAGATCCTGAACGAAGCAATGGCCACACTTCCAGAATTACACTTGGCCTGCAGGTGGGAATAGACGCGACATCACGCGGTAGCCATCGGAACTATTCAGTAACGTTCTAATGATCTCTTCTCCATCAACATGAAATGATTCATGGGACTTGATGTAGCAGAAAAATTCTTCAGCAAGAACGGAGCCGGCTGAATTGAATGCTCCATGCAGCTCCGGCCTTGAACGGTCAAGGAACAGCACCGAAGCAACAGCAGTTCCCAGGGCCCGCATCGCGAGAGAAGGACCGCTATGGTCCCAGAGCCAGCGACCCTTTGCCGGACAGAAGTCCTCGTTGTCATCGTGAATCATGTAGTTCCAGTCGGGGCTCTCGTACATCCAGTCTGGTGGCGTAAGGAGCCTGCCGTTGTAGAGAACTTCATGGGTTCTCGCTGAGCCGGTAAATCTCACTCCGTGGTGCTGAAGCCAGCAAAGTGCACGTTTGCTCAGTGCGTGATACTCGAGACGCTGCTGTACCCCCTGTGTAATCTGGGCTTGCGTGGATCCATCGGTTGCCGCGAGCAGAAATTCACCCAATGGAATGCTTTCCGAATGCAGTTCGGTGAGATCCAGGTATGCTCGTCCTTGTAGAACAGGAGGGAGTGCTGTGCGGGCTTCAGCATCGAGGATGACTGGGACGATTCGCACGTCGGACTGATCCACGTGCTTCTCCAGCATAGCCAGTTCGCGATTCAATCCTGAGCCGGGTCTCGACATGGCCGAGAGAAAGTCGCTGTCACAAAGGCAGAAAACGATCAGTGGGCGTTCCGCAAACGCGCGTTCAATCAGCTTGTCGATGTTTTGACCAAAACCGACGCTGTCCCTGTCCCAAAAGACTCGATACTTCCAATCCAAGTTGCGGACAATGTCGCTACGGATCCATTCCTTTGCATGAAATTGCCCGCCCCAAGCGTAAGAAATGAAGACAGATGCATCTTCGCGCCAAGGTGTGTCCATTCAGTCAGTATGATTGTTTTGGATTCGACCGGATTCTACTCAGGCCAGTCCAGCTCGACCACCAGCGGGAAATGATCCGACGGCAGCACGCCGTCGATGCGACGGTCATCGGTCAGGAAGCTGCGTGCATGGAAGCCACGCACCAGCACCCAGTCCAGCTGCACGGTGGCCTTGCCGGTGAAATCGTGGAAGGTCAGGCGTGGCCCCTGCGGAACCTTCACCTGAGTACGGGTGTCCTGCAGCAGGCGGGTGAATGCCTTGTAGGTGTCACCACCGGGCTCGCTGTTGAAGTCACCCGTCAGGACCACCGGCAGATCGGCCGGCAGGGCTTGCACGCGCTTGCCGATCAGCTCGGCACCCTTCACCCGGCGCGGTTCATCCTCGTCGCGGTAGGGCAGGTGGGTATTCATGAAATAGAAACGACGGCCATCGTCCAGGCGGCGGAACAGGGCCCAGGTGACCATGCGCGGGTACAGGTTGCCCCAGGTGATGCTGCCGGGTACGTCGGGCGTATCGGACAACCAGAAGTTGCCGGACTCCTCGATGGCCAGCACCTTGCTGTCGTAGAACACGCCCATGTGTTCGTCACCGCTGCCACCACGGCGGCCTTCGCCGAACCAGCGGTAGCCGGGCAGGTGTCCGGACAGGTAGTCGGCCTGCTCCTTCACCAGTTCCTGGGTGCCAATCACAGCCGGGTGCGCATCGAGGATGACCTTGACCATGGCATCGCGGCGGTCGGGCCAGCGCTTGCCCGGTTCGGTATCGGCCGGGGTGCGTACGTTGAACGACATCACTTTGAGTGGCGCCGGTGCAGCAGCCCAGGCGACGGCAGGCAGCGCAAGCGCCAGCAGCGCACACAGCGCGGGGCGACGGAAACGCGACAACATCGTGGAATCCCTCCATTCCATGAAAACGGTTTCATGGAGCATGCCATGGAAGGTGGGGGCAGCGGTATGCCGGGATGGGCGGATGCAGGTGCCGGGCGGGCGGTGAAAGCGCCGCCCGGCGGATCGCGCGGGCGCGATCAGGAGGTCATGGGTGCTCAGTCGGCAGGCAGGTACCACTGGCCATTCTGGTCAATCCAGTACACCCGGATGTAGGGAGTGCCGTCCTCGTCGAAGTACGTCACTTCGCAACGTTGATGGTAATAGGGCCCCATCTTGACCCGGACGCAGTTCGTGTTCTCCGGACCACCGCCACCACCGCCGGCGGTGGCCTGGGACGGCGTGGAGAGAGCTCCCACGGCAAACATCAGTGCGGCCATCGAGGCCAGGTGCAGTTTCATGGGCATCATCCTTGTGTCTGCAATCGCGCATCTGCGCGGTGTCGTGCAACTACCCCCGATAGCGCATGCGATCAAGCGGCAGCTGCTGCATGCGCGCCGGCCTGGCGGGCGGTCCGGCGCAGTCCCCCCTGGCTCAGTCGCGCAGGTAAGGGTTGCCGTACTCGTCAATCCAGTATTCGGCGGTGTAGACGTTGCCGAATTCATCGGTGTAGGTTTCCGTGCAGTGGTGGTGGACGCGGTTGCGGTCCACATTCACTGGCACACAGGAAACATTCTCTCTCGGGACCCCTGTGTTGGCGTCCGCCACCGGAGCCAGGGTTGCAGTTGCCACCACCAACGCGGCCATCGCGGCCAGTTGCAGTTTCATAAGCATCATCCTTGCTTTCTGCAATCGCGCACATGCGCATGGCGTGTGTAACACGCGAGCCAAACCGCCGGAAGTGCCTCGCCGCGATCAGTCCTCGATCTCGCCGCGTCGATTGGCAGCACGTACCGCCTGCGCGGTGGTTGCCACCCCCAGGCGTTGGCGCGCGTGGCGCAGATGGTTCTCCACCGTGCGCGTGGAAAGCCCAAGCGTGGCCGCGATCTCAGCCTGACGGCGCCCGGCGGCAACCCAGCGCAGCACTTCGCGCTCGCGCGTGCTCAACGCGCTTCCCGAAAGCTCGGCAGGCGATTCGACCAGATGGCGTGCGGCTCGGAATGCTGCGGTTGCAGCAGCCGCCAGCTGCAGGCGCGCGCTGGCCGACGCGTCGATCGACGTACCGGCAACGCTGATCGCGCCCTCCAGGCCGGTGGTGCCGAACACCGGCACCTGCAGACCATGCAGGCCTTCGCCGCGTGGCTGCTTCACTATCTGGTAGCGTTCGCCGCGAACGCCCTGGCGCTTGCTCCAGAAGAACGGCGCGTCGCTGTCCAGCACGTGGCGATTGACCGGGCAGGCGTGGAGGTAGCCCGCAAGGTCGGTATCGCTGCCATCGCCGAACCAGTCGCCCTCGATCCAGTACACGCGTTGTGTACCGCGCTCCAGCCCGGTGCCGGTGGCGAACACCAGCACGCGGTCGTAGCCGAGTGGTGCCGCGATGCCTCGCAGGACCGCACCCACCGCGCTCAGCGAACGGGCGCGTTCCATTTCCAGCAATGCCTGCACCAGCGCGGTCATCCGGTTCAGCGCCCGGCCAGGGCGTCGAGCAGCGTGCGCGCGGCCAGCTTGCCCAGCGCATTACCGGCCAGCGGGCTGTCGCCGGTCAGCAGCAGGCGGTCCTGCAGCACGCTGCCATCGATGCCGTCATTGACGATCTGCACGCCCTGCTGCGCCAGGCGCTCACCGAAGAACCACGGCAGCTGCCCGGGCATGTAGCCGATCTCCGGCGTCTGCCGGTCCATCGCATCGGGGAAGGCACAGATGCGGTAGCCGCGGAACAGCGAACCACCATCGGCCTCGTCCACGCCTGCGGCCAGCAATGCGGCCGGGCCGTGGCAAAGGGTGATGATGTGACGTTGCTCGGCCATCGCCCAGTGCAGGGCTGCCTTTACCGCGCGACTCTGCGGCAGTCCGATCAGGGCGCCATGGCCGCCGGGGATGAACACTGCGGCATAGTCCGAATCCGCAGCAAGCCCGGCGACCACCTCATCCAACGGCAGTGGCTGGCGGAAACGCGACGCGTAACGTTCGTACAGTTCGCCGATCTCCGTGTCCTCACGCGGGAACGCCCACCACTCGAACTTGGCGGCGTTGCCGGACAGCGTGGCCACATCGATGTCGAAGCCGGCCTTGTCCAGGTGGTACATCGGCAGCAGGGTTTCCACCGGATGGTTGCCGGTGGAGAACAGGTGGCCGTTGGCAGTGGGCAGATAGCGTTCGTCCGCAGCGATCATCAGCACCTTCCAGCGGCCATCGCGGCGTGCGTCCGGATAGTCGGCACCTGACAGGTTGCTCTTGGGCGATGTGAACTGCGACAGCGAGTAGGGCGACGGGAAGAAGGCATCGCGCTCGGCCGGGTCGGGGCTGGGCTGGCGGCTGGGCTCTTGCGTGTTCATGCGGACCTCCAGTGGGGTGGTGGGATCCAGCATAGAAGGGCTGATGCGTACGTGCGATGAGGGTTTTCCCTCAGCCGCGCGCAGCTACTTCACCGTGGCCGAATGCTGCTGCATGTCTTCATGCAGGATCCGCCGCAGTTCGACGATGGCCGGCGTGGCTTCCTGCACGCTGTGCCCGGATACGATTACCTTCTCCGAATCCGCGTGCGGCAGGTGCGAGCTCCAGTAGGGCACCAGCCCGTCGTCGGTTTTTTCCAGCGGCCCATCGGCCTTGGCGCGCGCGATGATCGAGTGGTAGTGCACCTTCGGCGACATCGGCAGGTCGGCCACCGCGCGGACGAAGGGATCGTCCTTGTCCAGATTCTGGATGCTGTTCATCTGGTAACCGTGCTTGCCGTCATTGCGGTCGATCTGACCATCGTTGGCAATGGTGGCCACGTCTTCCAGCACGGTCAGCGGCAATCGCACCAGGCGACCGATCCAGCGGCCCAGGCGGGTGCCCGCCACGTCGGTGCCGCGGTGTGGCGTGGCGATGAATACCACGCGCGATACTTCCGGTTCCGGCAGGAAAGACAGCACCGGTGCGCCCTTGGTACGCAGCAGTTCACGCTGTGCCGGCGTCATCTGCGCAGTCTCCAGCAGGGTGTCGACCAGATGATCGCCGGAAGAGGAGATCATCAGCCGCGCGATCACGCCACCCATGCTGTGCCCGACCAGCACCATGTCATGCGAAGCCTGCGCCTTGCCGCTGGGGTCGAAATGCTTGAGCACTTCGGACAGTGTATGACGCATCGCATCGTGGCTCATCGCGATGGGCATGTTGGTCGGGTAGTAGAACTGCCAGACCTGGAAGTCCTGGCGGATCTCGTCGTCGCGCATCAGTTCGTTGGCGACGTTCACCCATGCTTCCGGGCTGCTGGCCAGGCCATGGATCATCAGCAGCACGCGACGGTTCGGATCGTAGGGCTGCATCATGTACAGGTGCGGCGTGTCGATGCCGCCCTTGCCACCGAACAGCGAGCGCAGCGACTGGTGGCTGAAGTTGGAACGGGCCAGCCACAACGCATAGCCGGCGGTGAAGTTCGCGGCCAGCGGAACCTGTTGGCCATGCAGGGTGACTTCCGTGACCTGGTAGGGATCGTGGATCTCCAGCTCCGGCTCGTCGTCGTGCAGCACTTCCCACAGGTTCTTTCCCGAGAAGCGCAGCAGCACCGTCATTGAAGGGGAGGGCATCTCGCTCCAGCTCTGCGCGGCCGAGGTGCTTGCCTGCGCGGCGGGCGTCGCTGCCGAAGGCGGGGTGGCCGTGCTGCCAGCCGGATCGTTCATCACCGCCACCAGCTCGGCACCGAAGCCATCGCGGCGATGCACGCTGCGCAGCGTGCCAGTGAACGACAGCGAGGCCGCCGGTACCAGTTCGGTAGGGGTACGCGTATCCAGCGGTGATGCTTCGCCTGAAGGGGCCAGCACGAAGGTCCAGCGGCCCAGCTGGAAGTGGCTGGCCTGGCCGTGCACGCGGCCCGTGGCATAGGCGTCGTACAGCTGTACCGAGGCTTCCTGCACGGCCAGGTTGTAGTAGTCGCGCACCTGGGTCTGGCGATCTTCGAAGCCGCGCTGGTTGGCGGTGCGCTCGGTGAAGAAAAGATAGGCATAGGCCTGGCGCGCGACCTGCATCCACGCATCCAGGCGCGGTTGGAAATCGGCATCCAGTTCGGTGATCGCGCTCTTGGCGCGGCCGGATGCCGAGTACTCACGCTTCGGCGCCGGCAGGGTCATCGCATACTGCAGCCACAACTCGGCCAGGCTGGAGCGCTTGTCCTCCTCGCGCACCACGATGCTGCCTTCCATGGCCTCGATGCAGGGCAGGCCCGGTTTGGCGCAGACGCCTTCGTCGAGGCCGGCCACCCGCAAGGTCTCCGTGGTCGCCGCGCTGAGCTTGCCGGAAGTGAGGATGTCACCGCGCTTGAGCGCGATGTACTGGCCGGGCGTGACCGAGGCCACCTGCACCGACGGCCCGAACTGGCGCAACGTGGCGCAGCCGCCCAGGGTGAGCAGCACAGTGATGATGATGGTCGTGCGGCCGATGAAGCCCAAGCCCGTGGTTGCCATACGATCCTCCTGCGCGGTGGCGCCACTCTAGCGGTCGGCATGTCAAAGCGGAAGATACCGGGCGGTCGGTTTGGGGGGCTAAGGCGCTGCCATCCAAGCGATTCAGCCGGTTCCGTGTGACACTGGGGTGAATGGAGCGATGCAGGGACTGCGATGACGTGGCTTGAGACCCGGATCCCGCCGCCGCTGGTGATGCTGCTGTGCGCGGGGATCGGCTGGCTGGGGAGCCGACTGTGGCCGGAGGCGGTGTTGCCCCTGCCGATGCGGGCGCTGATGTCAGGCGGGGTGATGGCGATCGGTGTGGCGCTGAACCTGCTGCCGAAGCTTGCGTTCCAGCGGGCGCGCACCACGGTCAATCCGCTGCGCCCTTCGGCATCAAGCGCGCTGGTCACGCGCGGCATGTACCGTTACACGCGCAATCCGATGTATCTGGGCCAGGCAACGATCCTCACTGGCGCAATGTTGTACCTGCAGAACACGATCGCGTTGCTGGCTGTGCCGTTGTTCGTGCTCTACATCACCTGGTTGCAGATCATGCCGGAAGAGCGGGCGTTGCTGGCCCGCTTCCCCGACGTGTATCCGATGTTCCGCCAACGAGTGCGGCGTTGGCTGTAGCGGGCATCACCCATTATCGAGAGATCTGGCACTTCACGGCAGCGGAATAGCCTTCGTAGTCATCGCCTGCGATCACGTGCAGGGTGTGGCGCTTGTCAGTGGTCTTCACGTATGAAGGTTCCTGCGTGTTGGCGTGTTCGTTGACCGTGTTCACTGACCACGCTTTGGCCAGATGCGTGGCGTCAACGCCGTTCAAGTAGACGAAGAGGCTCTTCTCGCCCTCGGCCACGTTCACATCGGCACTGGTGACGGTGCCGCCGAACAGGGCGACCGGCTTGTCTTCCGGCTCGAAGGTGCCATCCGGTTTCCTGGCCAGGCCAGCGGCCTGCAGTGCATCGATGGCGTCGGCCTCGCTGAAGTCCGAGCCGGCCTTGCAGGCCAGCAGGGCTTCCAGCGTGGCGGTGCCGGGGGGCGCGATGGCCGGTGCCGCGGCGTGCGTGGCTGGGGTTGCGGCGAGGGTGACGAGGAACAGGGTGAGAGCGACGGGAGCTTTCATGGCAGATCCTTTAATGTGTCGCGGGATAGCCGGTGGCGGGGCGAACAGATCCCGGCCACCGGCCACATTCGGCGTGATGGGTCAGTCGAACCAGACCAGCGGCATGTCGGCATTGAGCGACATGTGGCGGAAATCTCCTAGCACCTGGGCCACGGCCTGCACGGTGTGGCAGCCCGTTCCCAGCGCGGACGATCCCGCGCTCAGGTAGCTGGCGGAGATGGTACGGGTGCTGACCGAGTCCGGTCTGGAGCCCAACTGCTGGGTGCCGAGGCTGCCCACCTGCTGGCCATCGATCTTCAGGAACAGGAACACGCTTCCGCCACCGTCGTTCGGGTCACCCTGCACGCGGGACTTTGTCGAGAAAAGCACCACGCCGTTGTGCCCCTGCGGAATGCAGACCTGGCCCTCGCCAATGACCACCTGCGAGCCCGCTGACGGACAGCCCGGCGCGAAGCCATTGGTCCCGACGCAGACATAGGCGAAGCGGCGGTAGGGGCCTGCGGCGGCGTAGTTGAATCCAGGATTCAACCCCTTTCCGACCACGCCAAAGCCGTTGGACAGCGTCACCAGTCGGGAGTTGGCGCCGAACTTGTACTTTACGTTGTTGGTGTTGGCGTCCTGCGGCTGGTAGTACGGCGATTCGGACGCGACGAAGCTGACAGTGCTGTAAGCCGGCGGATTGACGAACAGGCCTTGCGAATAGAAGGGAGCCTGCGTTTCTGCGCCACTGAAGATGTCATTGATCGACCAGGTCATCGATTCGATGCCGGGCTCCTGCTCGTTCAGGAAAATTCCCATCATGCCATCGCCGTAGTTGCCCCATGCGAACGCGCGGCCGGAAGCCATGGCCACGATGGGGCCACCGGGATTGCCGGCCTGGGCAGTCATCAGCAGCTTGCGGTCCTTGGCCTGCAACGCCATTCCTTCAGGACTGCCGACGGTATTGAAGTCCAGCTGCGCGGTGTCACTCGGAAGGCTGCTGTTGGTTACCGAGCCTGCAGATGTGATGAGCACGGAAAGGTTGCTGGCGGAGCCGAAATTGACGGCCGAACCGATGGCCTGTCCGGCCAGGTTGACCGTATGGTGTCCGGCGGGCAGGTACTTGGCACCGATGACATTGAAGGAGTGCTGTTGGGCCGATGTCGACTGCCGCCAGTCGATGTAGCTGTCGTTGGAGACCACCTCACCGTTGATGGTGATGTAGGCGTTGGCGGCAGAGCGGCCGCCAGGGAAGTACCGTCCATCCGACTGCACGTATACCCATCCAGGGGCGTTCAGATCGATGGTGCTCGAAAGCAGGGTTGCCGTGCCGGGTTGTACGCGCTGGTCAGCGGCCAGCTGCAGATAGCGGGAGCCTGGCGTGGCAGCGGAAGCCTGCCCCAGTGCCAACGCCACGGCCAAGCCCACAAACAGTGTGATGCGCTTCATCTGATGTCCTTTCAGGTTTCGGGTCACGTCGTGTGACGCAGGGACTCTACTGGATCCGGATCTCAGCTTCTGTGACTGGCTCCCGATGCGGGTGGCATCGGGGAATGTCGGGACAGCAGAGGAAGCGCCATCCTCGGAAAACAAAAAAGCCGGAACTCCATTGACGGGAGATCCGGCTTCTTGCGGCCTCGACAGGCCATACAGATGGTGGAGGTGGGCGGAGAGGTCTCAAAAGACCTATAACTCACTGATTCCACTCATGATCTTGGGGTGGCGAGCGTTAGCGCGGCGATACCTCAAACGATACATGATCCTAATTTGGTCGGGTGGCGCAGCGCAAGCCCTACGCATCGGCGATACTGACAACCACGCCAAGACATCTGCAAGGACGCTATGTGAGCACTCATATTCCTCCACGGGTTCGAGAGGCATTGGAGCAAGCTAGGGCGGCCAAGCTCGCCCGAACTGCTCCTGATGAGGCTTTCTCTGACCTGCTGACGCACGAGGTCAACAACGATTGGCTTGGATCGATGCAGGCGACGAACGATCAAATTGCCAACGCGATGCGTCGGTGGTTCTTGCAACGCTACTGCGATCCCGCCGTGGAGACCCCGTATAGCAGCGACATGGGGGATTACTTCTATGTGAATGGAGGCCCTTATGATGCTCACGACGAGTTATACGACCGCTTCCAGGGGCTAGTGGAAGAAGGCCTCATTGAGGCAGTCGCCGATGATCTTGTATCGGACCAGGGGTTGTACTGGGCACCTACCCAGCTCACCTATTACAGGCCAGATGAGGATGTTTTCGTTGATGATCGGAACGAGCCGACCGTCAGATTGGAAGGCCGCTTAGGTGCTATCAATGCGGTCTTAGGATTAAGTGGTGATGCGTTCGCAGAGGTGACTGCGAGAAATTTGGTGTTCGCCTCGGTCATCAGTTCTCTGGAGACATTTCTGTGGGAGACCCTTGTCTACTGGGTGGACCATGATGAAGGCGTGGTGAGGCGGTTGATAACTGATCATCCCCACTTCCGAAATGAAGACGTGAAGCTCCATACCATTTTGGATATCAGCGATCCAATTGGGTTTGCAAGAACGAAAATTCGCTCCCACATGCAGACGACGGTGTGGCATCGCTGGGACAAGGTCACCTCGCTATACCAATTCGCCTTCAGAATTCGTATCCCTAGCGTGGAGGGGTTCACCGAGGCAATCAAGATCCGTCACGACATAGTTCATCGAAGCGGCCAGACGGTCGATGGCGTTGAGCACGCTGTGACAGTCGATGCGATCTCGACTCTTTCGGCTCAGGTTCTGGCCTTCGCGAACGAGATGGACCGCACGATTGCCGATGCGACGGCACCCACAGCTGAGGAAGAAGAACCGTCTGCGGAAGAGGAGTTCTGATTCGTGCCGCTCACAAAGATCAGAATGCGCACTAGAGTGCTGCACGGACTCGCTCTTCTTGTCGTCGGGCCGTGGCTTGCATGGCTGTCGTTCGGTCTGCTGGTTCGGTTCGAGCAGTCGCCAGCATCTCTAGGCACGATACCCTTTACTTGGGCCTACCACCTGGGAATCACAGCGATCCCGATGCTCTTCGGGCTGATTCTTATCGGCTTCGTGCGGCCCTTGTTCGGCTGGATCATCTACGCGCTGGGGAGTGTATTCATGCTCTACGGACAGGCGGCGTTGTCTTCGACGCCAACCGCCTACTGACAGGGGTTGCTATGTTGAAAGAGTTCCCTAAGCCGCTCGCGATAACAGTCGGTGACGTTGTGGGTTCCTACTACTACAGTCATCGACGCTTGGAAACGATGCTGTATGAAGCAGGCGCTTCCGGGGACGTTCCGGAAGGCAACTGCGTCGATAAGGTGACGAACTGGCTGGTCAGGGAAGGCAGGGATGACGTATCTAAGTCCTTCTCCATCCTGGGCAATCTGATCGAAGACATCATGGATGGCGAACTCCCCTCTTGGGAGCCAGAGAAGAAGCTCAACGCTCGTAAGCGGATCACTGAAGCCTTGGCACGCTACCAGCTGTCTTACGGTTTCGGTGGCCGCATTCTGGGTGCGCACTCGGTCACTGCTCCGAGCAAGGCTTTCGCCGAGGCTCTAAAGGAGTTCTCTGTCTCCGAAGTCGAAGAGGAGTTCGAGCGTGCCGTCAGGTTCATTGAATCCGACCCGGCCGCAGCGGTTACGGCGGCATGTGCGATTGTTGAGGCGCTGTGCAAGCACTACATCGCTACAGAGGGCCTTGAGCTACCTTCAAACCAGACCGTCAAGCCCCTTTGGGTAGTGGTCGCCAAGCACCTCAAACTGTCGCCTGAGCAGCTGGAAGATGATGACCTCAAGCGAGTTCTCGCGGGGCTTAGCTCGATCATTGATGGCATCGGCGCCTTCCGGACTCATGCGGGTAGTGCCCACGGTCAGCACAAACGCACATATAAGGTCGCTCCACGTCATGCTCGGCTAGTTGTCCACTCAGCGCACTCACTGTGCTTGTTTGTTGTGGAGACCTGGAAGGACCGCAAGAAGACCGATACAGGCAGGCTGAAGGCTTAGGGCGGAGCTATGGGGATCGTTGGCTTTCTGAAGTCGCTTGTGGGGGCAAGGCGTCCTGCCGCTCCTCAAGGTCAAGTGCCACAAGAGGCTGGCTACAAGGCGCTCGAAATCACGCCAAGCGATGACGTGTTCGACTGCTACGACGCCGTGTTCGACCAAGCCATGGCGAAGGTATCGGGTATCCCTGCGGAAGACGTAGATGCGATCAAGGACTACATCATGGCAGTTGAAGGCGGCTTCTTGAATGCTCATGGATACTACGAGCACATATGGGAGAACTACTTCGCAGGTCGTCCTTGGCGATGGCTTGAGCATGAGGCATGGCTATCGGTCTTCTCGGAATTGGGTCGCTTCCCGCTCAACTTTCCTCAGCCCGCGCCGTCTCAGCCGCCATCCGTTTCTTCATTGTTGCAGCGGATGAAGGTTGCTGACTTGAAGCTGCTGTGTAAGTGCTGCTTAGTGAGTTTCAACTCAAAGACTAACAAGGCTCAACTGACTGGGATGCTGGAACTGATTCCAAATATAGAGAAGCAGCCCCAGCTTCAGGCCATCGCGTCTCAGCTCAACTCTGAGGCGAGGCGGCCCCTCTACTCTCTACTCATGCGGACAATCCAGTTCCGGGCAATGAGCCTGCACAACAAGAGAAGATCTCAGGCTATTGGAGTGACAGAGTTCAGGGTCATGCACACTTTCGAGCAGGATAGAGAGTTTGTGGAGTTGGCTTGGAGGAGAGTGCCAGATGGACTTCCCCCTTTGTTTCCGGGCGACATGAGTGGCCTACGATCCGTAATCCCATCGTTCGATGACCAGATTATTCAGTGATAAGGATGCCCGATGAAAAAAGGCATTCGGCCCATGGCCAGGTCTGATGATTCGCAGGAGGTTGGTTTGCCAGCATTATTGCTGCCAAATTTTAGTGCATTTAATTCACCTGAGCCTGTGAAGGATCTGTTAATATTTGCAAGATCTAACCGGCGCACATCTATGTGTTGCCTCTTCTTTCCGAATGCGAAATACTTTGCGGCCTCCCTCTGAAGGTTTGATGCGTCGCAAAATCTTGTGCGAGCCTGCACATTGACAGATGCCTGGTTTGCCCTAGCTTGATCGTTTCAGGTCAGGTGGGCAAACATGTCAAACAACAGAAAAGATACAGATGCCGATTTTAACTTTGCGCCTGCGCCACAGAGCGGCCAAGGAAAAGTGGGCAGCCCACACGACAACTACCATCAGTCAAGGCGTCATGCCCCGGAAGCCGGTGAGTCACAAAGCGCGATGATGCCCAAGAGGGTCATCATCGCGCGCGCGCCCCTTGCGCAACTTAGGTTCGACGAAGGTCTACCCGGCGAGGTGGTTGGGCCTGGTCGGGGGATGCGGATTTTTCGGGGTATGGGATCACTTCGAGCAATTGAGCCATCCGATGATTAGCTCGTGCAATTTCTGCATTTGCGTCTGCTCCGATTGACTCAAAAGAGTCGGCGCGATAGATGATCATGTCTTGTCCATCATAGCGAAGCTCAAAGTATGCTTTGACGCTCTCCCTTTTGCTGTTGAGCCAGTTCACTTGAACAATCTGGACCCCAGTACTGGGATCGTGAAATCTAATCATTGTGCTGCAGAACAACAACTGATTTTCGTGAAGGTTGGCAAGGATGTTTCCGGCAACTATGGCGTCTGCCGCTACAATGAAATTGTTAGATGCGTCTTTGAGGAAGGCGTCAGAATTGATGGAAAAGTAAAGGGATAGAGGAATATGGCCTTCACTCGGGACAGTCAGGAAACCTAAACTCTCGGTACTAGACACCACCTCGAAACAGTATGCCGACGGTTTTTTCATGCCCTCACCCATGATGTGGATATGCCTGTTTTGCTCGAAATTTAAGCATACCACCACTGCCCGACCTAGATGCTATCGTGGGGTGCTATGCCAATCGCTGGGCGTTCTTCAAGGTTCAAGGGGCAGGCACTCCATATTCTCGGCCCCTAATCGGTTGTTGCCGGTATTTCCATTGGATCTTTGAGGTTTTGCGCTCATGGATATAGCTTTGCTCCCCAGCCGATCCGGTCTCTGAACTGACCTCTGGTGTATGTAGGCAGTTCCACTGGCGGCTTGTAGAGATCAAGGGCTGCCTTCTGCCTAGCTCGAACGCAGTCGGGCTTGGTGTGATAGTAGGATGCCTGCAGGACGGGTGCTGTCTTCACGACGGAGTGCCCGGTGATCAGTGCTACGTCCTCCGTACGCACTCCCAGGTTGTCCAATGCTGTCGCCAGTGTGTGTCTGAAGGCATGGAACCCCACGCCTTTCGGGAAGCCGAGTTGCTTCAGGTAGGTGCCATATTGAATAAGCAGCGCCTGGCTGTATCGAGCATTGGTCTCCCCGGTCTTCCGACTGATACCAGCCGAGAGGTTGGGAAAGAGCCTAGGATGTCCTGTGGACTTGATGTCCGCTACATAGTCCAGGAGGCCAGCAGCGAGTAGGGGCTCGGCTATCGGGATGGTGCGTACGGCTGATTTTCCCTTCAAGCTCTGGCGGCTTCTCGCTCCTGATGCGTTAGCCAGATCGGCGTCAATGGTTTTCCGGAAGGCTATGCACCACATGCCCTGTTCTTGGACGATGTCGGCGACTTTGAGTTGAGCGACTTCGTTGATGCGAGCCCCGGTGTAAAGGCCGATCATCGGACACCACCATCGATGCGGGAACTTCATGGCCCACGGCAGGAAGCTGTCAGGATTGAAGATCTTCTGCAGATCGTCGTCGCCAAGTAGACGTTCAGACCTATCTGTCTCTTCTATCAGGTCTTTCTGGATGGAGGGGAATGCGCTTAGAGGAGAATGCGGGATAGCCTGAGCCTTCACTAGGCCATTGAAGAAGGTGGCCAGGAAGCGACGATGTAGCTCTAGCGTCGCCCGGGCTGGTACAGGTGCGCCCATCTGCCGCCCGAGCTCGATCAGCTCATCGGCACTAAGCTGCTGAAGTCGCGGTGTAGTCGCCAGGCTTGGTGGGGCGCATTGCATCAACTGCCAGAACTTGTGGATGTGCTTGGTGTCGATCCTTGATACCGGGATGTCTCCAGTCACGATCATGAGCAGTGCTAGAGACCGGGCATTTGCGTCTATTGTTCGACTCCGCAAGCCCCTGTGTTCCATGTATCGGAGGTAGTCATCGATTTCTGACGACAGCAGGCGCGCTGGTGCCCCGATTGGCATCTCAGAGTAGTATCGAGTGCCGTCCTTTCGCAGCCGGTTGCGCCTGGATCGATCTGAGGCGGAGTTGAGCATTTCCTGCAGTTGGATCGCAGACTCTCGCCCTTGGACGCGGATGTCTTTGAATTCGTGGCGCCCAATGCGGATGCACCCAACTTCCAGCAGACCAAAGGGTTGCCGAACGTAGTCTTCAATTCTCTTTTCTAGCTCTTCTTTCATGTTGCTTCCTATCAGTAAGATGAAACCTTGATAGGGCAGGGGGAGCTTTCGTCAATTTGTAAAGTAGACCATTTTTTCTGCTCAGGTGATGCCTAGTCATGGGTGGCAATCCTGCCAGTAGGGGAGTGCTCAGTTACCCAATAGCTGAGAGTAAGTTGTTGAAAGGAAATAAATATTTGCCGGTGGAGCTGCTGGCGCGGGATAGCTTTCTATAGTGTTTAATTTCACTAAAGTTGATGCCTAAGTGTACTTTTCTTACATTATTGGCATTTAGGCATTGGGATGTTGGTCACATAAATATATTCGCCCATCCCGTGGTTTTGGTCTGTGACGTTATTAGGCAACTCGACTGCTCAGCTAACATTGCGGGCGTGTGCAGTTCCTTCTACTGCGTCTGTGGAGTTGTTTGTGGCGTGTAGAAGTCGTAACTTGTCATTGCTGGCCGGGATGGTTGCGCGGGTTTTTCAAAGCGCTTCTTGGTCCCCGCCACTCCGTCTAATCCAAACGCAGGTTTTTTAAGAATGACCAAGCCGTCACTCGATTCCATTGCTTCCGCTAAAGCCAAGCTTGCTGAAGAGCTGCGCAAGTTGGAGGAGCAGGAAGTCCAGCTTCTCCAAGAGCAGGCCGCTGATGCCTTCGCGGAGGTCGCCAACCTTGTTTCGCAATACGGTAAGAGCTTCTCTGCTAAGCAGCGCGCAGAGATCGTCAGCATGCTCGGGGCTGATGCGCCCAAGAGGGGAGCTGCGGCGAAGAAGGAAGTCGCGCCCAAGTATTGGCTTCCCCACACCGGCGAGACCTGGACCGGTCGGGGTAGGACCCCTCGTGCTTTCGCTGCTTGGGAAGGGACTTCCGCTTACACGACGTGGAAGGCTTCCCATCCCAACGAAAAGTTCCCGGCGTTTCCGGGTTGAGAAGACAGAAGCCCCGCATAGCGGGGCTTCTGAGTTTGTTGCTAACTCACTTCGGCTTCTTAGTGCCGTAGGGAGCTTGGTTGGTAGGCTTCAGCGAGATCCCTGCCTTGCTCGCCTGGCCGTAGATTGCCTCGGGCGAGCGCCCCATTTTCAGGCCAATGACCCGGGTAGGGGTGTTCCCTGACGCAAGCTCTTTGAGTTGCTTGACCTGCGTAGGGGTCCAGGGCTGCCCGGAGTTGGAAGGCTTCTTGGTCATTGCTTTTTCCTCAGCCGATGTCGGCTAGTTGGCTGCTGCCCCAGTCATGTGTAAGGGGCGCGGCCGCGTTACAATTGAGCCCTGGGCAAGGGAAACCCTGCTCAGGGCACTTGAGGGTGCCCGCCATGACCTCCGATCAGTCTGGCCTGAGAAACGAGGCTGATCGGGGGTCTTCTCTTTCACGACATCCGCCGGGCGAGCTGGCGACGAATGCCGATCACTGTTGTCTTAAGCATGGTTCCTCCCTGGGGTGTGCTTGGGCATCATTTCTCTCAGCTTTTGGGTTTGCTCTTCCGTGCCTTCACCTTCGTAGGTGCCGATTCAGTTGGTACATCGGTAGGTGGTGGCGGAGGGAGGCTCGGCGGGTCCTCTTTTGCCGTCGTCTTAGCCCAGTAAGCGTGAATTGCATCCATCTCACTGAGTCCGCCCACCTCGGACAGTCGATCCCAGAAGCGGCTGTAGAGCACGTCTTGGATCTTTCCATTTGATCTCATCCACTCAACGGCCGAGTTTGGATTCGTCAGCAGAACGTAGTGGAAATCACCTGCCGGTCCGGCTTTAGCCACGATGAGCTGCAACTCCTGCAGCCGCTTCATGCGCCGACGCCAGGTGTCTACTGCCCTGGGTCCGGTGAAGCCCGCCTCTGCGGCGAACGTGATCGGATTGTCGATTACAAGAACCGGGTGATCCGGCGCTCGCGCCCAAAGGCAAAAAAGAACATGCCCAGGCGGCTGGCCTTTGGACTGTTCGTCTGCTGCCTGCATGGCAATCGGCAGCGTCCTCGGTACAGTTGAAAAGCCATTGTTCTTCTTGCGATTCCAAATCCAAGCGTCATCCACTCCGGCGAAGTGGATTTGCCGTTGATGTTCGGCGCGTTCCGACATGTTTACGCGCCGTGCCACTGCTTGCTTCATCGTGGACATCGAGCAATTCCCTATCAACTGGTCGACAATTTGCGTCTTCAGGCTCCAAAGAGCAAGGTAACTAGACGCGCGCAACTGAGCGTCTTAGATAGCTGAAAGCTACGCCAGAGTCGCCATGAATGCAACAAACAACGTTTCATGAATCATTGAGATGCGCGTTTCCGCGCACTCTTGGAAAAAATGTTCTTTGATATCAGTCGCTTGGGGTGGGGGCGCGTGCTCAAGGTTCTCGCGTCCTAGCGTACTCTGCGTGCTCGTCGTCCTCACGGGGGTTCCCAAGGGGGGGGCTAGGTCGTCAGTCCTCTCTTTCCCTCGGGTTGGACCCAGGCTTCAAACGCCTCCGCATGCTCTAGATGCGAGCGGGAGGTCCATCTGTCCACTCACATTGCCAGACCTGTAGCCGCTGCTAGCATGCGGCGCGCCGCATGGCCTGGCTTCCTGTCACCGTTGAGGCCGGGTCAGGGTGCGAGCTAAGGACTTCCGCAACACAGTAGGGCCCTTCGACTATGGGCGCGCCCAAGCGTTATGCTGTCCTTCAAAGGACGAGGCAAAGCCGAGTGGAGGCTGGGATGGAGCTAAATGAGCTGGCGTCTTGGGCGTCAATTGCTTCACTGGTAATTTCGATAGTTTCGATGCTGTTGATAAGGTCGGTTCGCGCGGCTGTCGTAGCTAGTCGCAGAAGAAATAGAATGAGAACCATTATTTCTGCGGTTCAGGCTATCCCCGGCGATGCGATACCTTTATCAGATGCTTCTAGGGGAAAGTTGGTTGCGCTTGACAATAATCTGCCGAGTGGCTATTTACTGTTTTGGACCGCGAAGAGCCGAACGATTAGACGCCTTAGGAAGTCATTGAAGGAAGGTGATCTATCGTTGGTTAATGAAGGTATAGAAGATTACAAGTCCCATTGCGAGGAAGATCTGTGAATAAGTACGAAAGGCTGTTCAATCAAATTGTTGATAGAACTCGTGGCGGCCAGATAACGTGGAAGCAGGTAAGGAAGGATGCCAATTCCGATCTTATTTTCAATCCCTCACGATCTTTTAGGCAGTATTCTGCAGATTATGAGGGTGTCGATGAGAGCTATAAATTGGCGCTTGTGGAAAAAAAGACTGAAGATCCGGAGTATGATTATATGTACGAAAAATACTCAGTTGAGCTTTTGGTTATTGGGGGTGATAATGAGCTTCTGGTAACGCTCACGGATTCTGTTATCGATAGATCTAAGATTGCTGAACTTGTTGAGATGGTCGAGCAAAAAAACGTGAGGGTAAGCAATCTTTTTAAAATGTAGGCCTATAGGTCGCAGGCAAACAGCAGCTTTACGTCTGGTTCTATCGTTACGAGCGTGTCCCTGGATTAGGTTGACAACCCTTTTGCCTAGGCGCCAATTGTCCGGCGCCCTGTCCAGTTTGCGTCATAAAAATGCCGGTATTGGGCGCCTTCTTTGATTCTGGTAGTGTGACCAGCTGTCAAGAAGTGTTGGATCTCTATGCCTCCTTTCTCTCAGGAAATTCTCCTCAAATTGAAACGTTGGGGAACGAGTCTTCTTGCCTTAGTAATTCGCGAACACATTGACCAGTTGCAGGGCGAAGCTAGGCGTCTAGGCTTCAGGAATGGATATGAAGATGGGCATTCCTCGGGCTACAACAAGGGTTTTGAGGACGGCCAACTGATCTACCGAGTGGAGGACTTGCCTGCACCTGCACCGAAGCCAGTCGATCAAGGCCTGTACGGGCCGTTTCCCTTTGTTGTGGGGCCCGTCGAGGCGGCAATGCGAGCCGAGGTGGCTGCGGCAGTAAAAGCGAAGGTGGTGAGTCCGCCAACAGACGAGCAATGGGACATGATTTTGGCCGATCATCCGGCTACTTGTATCTCGGCAGGGGCTGGATCGGGTAAATCGACTACCTTGGTTTTAAGGGTGGTCTTCATGCTGGTTCATTTGCAGATTCCTGACGAGCAGTTGACCGTCATTTCCTTCACGAAAGCATCCTGCGCGGACTTGTGCAGGTCGCTTGTGAAGGTGATGCGTCATTGGGGGCGCAATGTTGACGATGAGTGGGCTAAGAATCGAGTCAGGACATTCCACTCCGTCTTGTATGGTCTAGCGTCTGTTCCTTTCCCTGGGCGCCAGTTCTTCGATTTCTATAATGGTGGAAAGGCGGGCGACGGACCTGTCGATGAGTTTTCAGTTGACAACCCAATAGGCGCTTCAAAACTAAACGACGCTCAGTCGAGCGTGTTGAGAGAGGCCTATATTTCCCTCTTTAATGATGACGATATCTTTCGGGAGAAAATTCTGTCGATCTTGAAGAGTGAACTGGCTGTAAGGCGCTCGGATCGTGGCGGAGAAGATCTCAAAGACTATCAGCTCTCATACGCCAGCGAGCGTGACTACCAAGTTCGCCGATTGGTCGAATCTGCGTGGGCAGTAGATGGCTGGCCATTCGATGGGGTCGAGACGGGTGACTTTAAGATCAAGGCCAGCATTGGAAGCAACAGCATATATGCTGATGGGCGCGAAGCCGCGACTGGAATTCCAATTGTGCTGGATATTCACCACGCTGTGGACACCAAGGGTCGTGAGGCGCTGGTAGGAAAGAAACCTGTATCCATAGCCCTTGCCGTTAACAGCAAGCTTAAGATAATTTCAAGATATGCCGAAACCCCTTATATCTTGCTTAGATCACACGAGGATGTCGCCGCGTTCCGGCTTCGGCAAAAGTGGCTGACGATATCCGGAGCTAACGATAAGTTGGGTGATGCGCCGATCTTCCCTCTGAAGATTCAAGGGGAGCTGTCGTCGCTCCAGATTTTCGAGGCGCTGTACGCCCAAGGCTCGTTCATTGAGAGCCACGGATTCGAGGTCGCCGAATTGATCGCCAAACTTCCCGCCCCTCAGGTCGCTGGAGTCACCGCTGACTTCATTGGCGCCTTGGCACGCTTTTGGCCACATCTGCGGCGGTGCATGGAAGAATCTCGCCTGCACACTTTTAATCAAGTCTTTCTAGCAATGACTAGAGAAGCTAGTTCGATTAGGTTTTCTCCATCAAAGATGCAGTCCATGCGTCATCTGCTGATCGATGAGTTCCAGGACATTTCTCCTCAGATTGCCGCATGGATAAAGGCCATGCAGCGACGGATACTGGCCGACAATGTGGGGCTTCCTGTAAGCATCATGGCAATCGGCGATGACTGGCAGTCTATCTATGGGTGGCGGGGTAGCTCGCCTCAGCTGTTCATTGACTTCCAGAAGTATTTCCCCGCCCACTCCCAATTGGGGCCAGCCCCACAACTTAAGTTCACCGCCAATTTTCGCTCTATCGACCAGATCATCCGGGACTCGGAACGGCTCATTAGCAAGGTCACTTCAAAGGTGGAGAAGATCTGTCGTGCACAGATCGCCACGAGTGAAGGTGATCACGGTGTCAAGTTGATTGAGTATGGTAAGCCTAAGGCACGAACCACGGATAAAGAGGCGCTTGACCACCTTGTGAAAGCAGTCGGTGCACAGTATGCGCTTGCGCTGAAGATGAAGAGCAAGCACAAAGATCACCTGATTGTAATGACGCGTTCTGGCGAGATATCAAAGGCGCTTCGCAGCGCTTTTAAGGCAAAGGATTACCCTGGATTAGCCATTAGCACATATCATAAAGCTAAAGGCCTAGAGGCTGATGTTGCCTTCATGATTGATGATTGCAGGGCGGGGAGCCCGCATCCTCTTCGCAACCTAATTTATAGGGTCAGCGGAATGTATCCCGGCTACAGCTACGATGATGCGTGCGCGGATGAGGCGCTGCGGCTCGCTTACGTCGGAATAACGAGGGGGCGCCGCAGAGTTGTTTGGCACGTGAGAAAGGCTGAGCCTGACGGAAGCGCGGTGAACTTTAGGTAATTTCAGCGCTGGCGAAACTGTTAGAGGAGCGGCCCGTTCCCTCGCTTCGGTGGGGACGGGTCTTTTTTCTTGCGTTTGCTTGCCCACCAAATAGCTAGGCTAATACGAGTTTTGGAAATGAAGCTTCGCAAGCGTTCCCGTTTCGTTCCCTGATGTAGCACCATAAACTCCTCTGCTCTAAGGTTTCTTGCGGTTTACTTATTCGCTAGAGCCTTCAACAGTTGCAAGGCCTTTGCTTGTTTGGGACCGTCTAGTTGCGATAGCACTAGGATTGCCTCAGCCACAACATCCGATGCCGCCACGAAGTAGGCTGCAGGAAGGTCCAGAAGCTCCGCGAGCTTCTCGATGGTCTCCAAGTCGGGCTTGTGCATCCCGCGTTCATATCTACTGATACGAGGGGCCGTCGTGTTTGAGTCATCCACGCCCATGAGCATTTCCCCTAGCTGAGCTTGGGTCCAGCCTTTGGCGACGCGTGCTGCGCGTAGGCGATGACCGAGGGCTGTAGGCGTGGGCTGAGGAGCGGGCATCCGGCAGAAACAAACACGTTGACTCTCCAGAGTTTGACGGCATAAGCTTAGCCGGTCATTTGCGTTCAACGCAAAACCGGTCGGGAGGCAGTCGTATGGATATGAAGTGCTGGGCATTGATGGGTCTCTTGGCGTTCGCCGCTTCTGCTGGGGCTGCGCCCAGCCTGTCATGTCAGTTGCAGAGCGGTCAGTTCAAGGCGGCTGGGGTGGTGCATCCCAAGGTCTCCGAGTTCATCTGGGCCACGGGTCATGGCTCCGCAACGCCTACTGGCCCCATCCGAACCAGCATCGGCCGCATCGACCCTGTGGAAGGCCGGGACTACAAGCGCGCTATCAAGTTGAATGGCAAGTCCATTCTGCTGCCTCCGGAAGCGCATAGCGTGGTGGGCTTCGGCAAGGTCTACGACTTCAGGAGTGCTGTGGCGTTGGCGTATCTGGGAGAGCGCGATGAAGACTCGTCCGCCCGGCCCAGCCAGATTGTCATCGTAATCAACAAAGCCGGGTCAGTGATTGATAGCGAAGTCCTTCCTGGTGCTGCAACGAATCCGGGCAGTCACTGCTTACTCATCGACTGATCAAGGAGCTGACATGAAGAAGCTTTGGATGGTTTCCCTCTCTGCGCTGCTGGTCGCTTGTTCTGGCGGGCCTGGCAATGGCGATGTTGAGAAAGCGCTGACCGCATATTTCAAGGAAGCGACAGGAACGACGATGACCTTTGAGCGTCTCAAGGTGGGCGAGTGCGTCCGAGGTGACAGCCCGGGCTATGCGTGCAGTGTGACCGGAATCGCGCGATATCAGTTGGGCACTCGCATTGAGCAACAGCAGCTTGTCGGCACTTTCGTCATCGACAAGGTCGATGGCACTTGGACCGTCGTAGATCGTCGCTGAATTTAAGGCCGCCAACCAAAGCTAGGAAGCTCGTATGTGGACCTTGTTCAAGGTCATCCGCTGGATCATCACCGGTCTCGCGCTGTGGTGGCTGTGCGGTGTGGTGTTCGAAGAGGGCACGACGGCTGACGGGGCAGTCTTCGGGCTGATGCTGTTCGGGCAGCTGGTCTTCTGGCCCCTTGCGCTGTTGTGGGGTTTGCCGTGGCTGTTCCGTCGCCGAACGCCCAAACTGAAGAAGCATAGGCCTGAAGAGTTCGAACCCACGGTATCCCATGATCACATTGCCTTGGACCTGGGCAGGGATGCCATCTGGGTTCGGGACCCTGGGAAGGGAGAGCGCTATCTGCGGCGATCTGAAGTGCTCGCCATCCGCACTGGGGAATACAACTACAAGGGAGTGGTCACCCATCGCCTGGAAGTCCAGGTGCGTGACGTTGTTCATCCGCTCTGGCTGGTCCCCTTCGTGCGTCACTCTGACCGTTGGCTCAAGAGCACAGCTGTCAATGAGACTGAGAGGGATGAATGGTTCGCTAGGATGAAAGCTTGGCTTACTGAAACGCGCAGCATCTAAGCAGCCCCAAATCCAGCGAATGCAGCTAGGCAGGAAAGCAGACTGGCCCATCCTCCATGCGCGGAAGGATGGGCCTATGTTGCCTTTTAGTCTTCGCTTTCCTCAGGCTCCAACTTGCTGAGCTCTCCCAGTCGCAATAGGCCGCGCTCGATCATGCTCTGCGCACAAGCAACACAGTATCGATCCCAGCCCCGGTCTTTTCGCACCCCTAGTCGAATGTCTCCGCGTTCGATTCTATGTTTACTGTTAGCTTGGCAGTTGTGGGCCTTCTTCGCCCTGTCTACCATTGTTGAGACTATCAAGGACTTAGTCGCCATCGAACAGCTTCCTGCAAACGCTTGCTGTAAGGGCGTCAAACTGCCCCCGAATGGTGTCCAGTTCCACCTGTGACATCTCACTTCTTTCCTTTGGCTTCCGGCCGACCAAGGTGTTCGCCGCCTCGTTGAGAGAGGTGACTACCACTACGTAGTTGTCGCGACCAAGCCGTCTGTGATCCAACTCTCGCCCGCCATGTTTAATTCCGCGCTCATTTAGAATTCGCCCTGCGTGGAGTTGAATAAGCTCGTTAAGAGCGTCTCTGGCGGCCTGTCGCTTTGCTGCCTTAGGAACAGCGATGGGCTTGAGGGCTTGGGTGGCAGGATCAAAGTCTGCAGGGATTATTCCGCTCTGTTTCAACACGCGAATGGCGTCTTCCTCTTCCTGCTTTAGTAGGTGGATTTCCTGCAATTCCACCTCGGATTGCTCCCTGACCTCGGGCTTTCCATTGGTAGTGTCGCGAGGTGCATACTCACGGACCTCGGTGGGATCTGCTGGATCCAAGCCTTCAAGAGGTAGAAGCTGGTCAAAGAAGGATTGGTCATCTTCGCTGAACTGCTGGAAGTCTCCCCACCTGGCGGCGATGTTGCCGCCCGCATGAAAGATCACGCTGCCTTGGTTTAGAACGTCCCCAGGCGCATCTTGCTTGATTACGCGCATGATTCGCCCAACGAACTGGACGAATGGAGACAGGTTGGAGAACACGCTAAGGACCGCCGCTACCGACAGGAACGGATGGTCAAAACCTTCACCAAGTTTTCTGACCTGTACGATCACGTCCAGTTGATGATTCGCCAGCCTTTGCATGACCTGGTCATTCTTTTTACTCTCGCGGGAATGCACAAAGTCGGCCTTCCTTCCCCGTGCGCGATAAGCCTCCACAATCTGAATGCAATGCTCATAATTCAACGCCGAGGCGATTACCTTTAGGCGTGGCTCGCCTGTCAAGTTGCGGAGTCGGTCGAGCTCTCGGAGGGACGCATCGACAATGGTATTCAGCGTTTCTTCGGACGTTACGATGCTTCTGCGGAAATCCGCGTCCTCCTCACCGAGGCGACGGACCTCATCTAGGGAGACTTCCACCTCCGAATCACCCGGTCGCCTGACATAGCGTAAGGTCTTCGGATTGAGTTGGATTGCTTTTAGCTGTTTAACATAGCCCGCTCTGATCGCCTTGAAGATTGGGTATGAGTAAACGACGGGGCCGCTCATCATCTGGCCATCAGCTCTAAGAGGCGTGGCGCTGAAGTTCACGACCGAGGCTGCAGGGAATTTTGCTTTCAGGGCCTCATAGGTTGCTGCAACGCTATGATGGCCCTCGTCGAAAATGATCAGGTCAAAGAAGTCGGCAGGAAGCGTTCGCAACCACTTGTTCCCATCGCCGGAAATCTGCTGGATGTTTGTAATAGCAACGTGTGCGGCGTCAAGGTCACTTCGATTTGCATCGGTGCCTCTTATTTCCACTGGCTCTGGATAATTAGGGCCATCCATCACATCGCAGCGTGCATAGAATAGCTTCTCGCTACTAAAGTCGAAATCAGCTGCCAGCTGCGTCGCAATCGCAACGCCGGGAGCGATGATCAATGCTCTCTTCGATTTATACGCAAATGGAGTGAGCGTTATAGTTCCTGACTTTCCGCAACCCACTGGCAGTACTACGCTAACTTCTCTTATGTCCGCACCGTCAGCTACATGCTGTGCTAGCGCCTCATAGGCTCCTTGTTGCGGTTCTCTGACCTTCGGATTTCCAGTAATGCGGGGTGTGACATCTTGGAACGGGCTAGACACGCTTGTTCTCCTAGATACGTATTCTGCTCATGCGAAGTTGGGCGGCGCATTATCCGTGCGCCGTATTAGTCAGCAGCGGCTGACGTGAGATCTTCATTAATCGCGCGGGCGTAGATGTCGGCATATCTATTGGCCGTTTTCATCCTGTGCCACAACTATCATCCCGACAGATACATGTGCCGGGCTTCTTGACGCCTCCTGCAAAGTTTTACCTCCCCCCTGAAAATTCCCTGGCTGATGCGCCCTTCAGTCATGAGATCCTGCCTCAGGCAGCCCATCTGTTCAATAGTTTGATGTATGTCACATTCTGCGGCGCGTCGCCGCGTGCTTTTCGGCATGGCCAGACTTGGCAATACACGTCGGGAGTAGGACCAAAGCAGACAGCAAGGCGATAGCAAGAGCGCACTTAGGCATTGCCCTTCGGGCAATGCGTGCGCAAGAGGCTGTGCCCCTTGACCCCCTAAAAAAGCGCTTGCCAAAGCCTAAAACGTAGGCATAAAGGCAAGGGCGGGGGCCAAGAAAAAGGAGCGTTAATGGCCATCTATCACACAAGAGTAAAGACATTCAGTCGTGCCCAGGGTCACGCATCTACCGCCGCCGCCTACAGGGCGGGGCTGCTTATCATCGATGCCCGCACCGGTCTACGGCACGATTACCGAAGGCGTGGGGGCGTTGTCGAAACCCGCTGCCTGGCGCCGGATGGAGCGCCTGAATGGGCTTTCGATCCCCGACAGCTTTGGCCTGCAGCCGAGGCTTCGGAGCGCCGAAAAGACGCCACGGTCGCTAGGGAATTCGAAGTTGCGCTGCCACACGAACTGAGCAATGAGCAGCGTTCAGACCTCGCAGCTGAAATATCGCGCTGCTTGGTCCAGCGTTACAGGTTCGCTGTCCAATCCAGCATCCATGAGCCGCAGACCGCTGACGGGCTTAACTACCACGTTCATATTTTGGCGACTACAAGGCGGGTTGACGCAGAGGGGCTGAAGGACAAGACGAGGGAATTAGACGGCGGACCTTCGGGTCGAGGTGAAGTGGAGTGGATTCGCCAGATGGTGGGGGACGCCATCAATGCTCACCTGGCCGCAGCCGGTGTCTCGGCCCGTGTCGATCACCGTAGCTTGAAAGATCAGGCCGCTGAGGCTGCAGAGCAAGGGGATGAGCTTACAGCGGCGGAGCTTTCCCGTGCTCCAGGACTTCATATGGGCAAAGATGCGACGGCGCTGCATCGCCGAGGCGCCGATACAGTCCTCAAGCAGGGCAATGACAGAATTGCCCAGGCCAACAGCGCTGCTTGGGATCGCGCCGTGGCCCAGATGGCAGGAGAGGGCAGATTGATGGAAGCCGCATCCGATCAAGCCGTGCCGGTTGGCTCGCGCCAGGTTCCACTGCGCCCTGTCACGCAACCAATGCTGTCTCCTGGTGGAGAGACTCGTCTGGGTAACGTGGCGAGGGAAGTCATGCCGGTTGGGGCGGTTGCCGATGAAGGGGCGCGGCAACGGCAGGCCACAGCATCCAAGCAGGCCCTGAAGGAAGTGTTGGAGATGTGGGCCGAGGCGTGGATAGAGGCACTGCGAGATAGGCTCAAATTCACGCGAAGGTTGCTGCGCAACAGTGCTGCCTTGATATCTACTCATGTCGCGGCGCCCAGGCTCCGTGGCGACTTCGAAGAGCTGCTCGCGCGACTGAAGAAGTTGAAGCGGGATGCTCTTCGCTTCAAGCGTAGGCTGAAAGCTGAAGATCGTGCCCAGCACGTATTGGCCCAAGCAGAATTTGCCTTGGAGAACTTTGAAAGCCAGAACCCACGTCCAGGACTACTGAATCGCTCAGACTGGTCGCGGCGTCGGGCGCGCCGGGTTCGGGCTGTTGAGCTGGGACGCGAGGAGTATCAACGCGCTCACGAAGCCACCGGACCCAAGGCTCAGGAAGACTACAACCGTCGAACAGGCGAGTCGTTGTCGCAGCTGGAGAATTGGAGTGAAGTGCTGCTGCGTAGATATCCGGTGGAGGATGAGCCCATTGACGCTCCTGAAGGCCCTATTCCAGCGGACCCCTTGCTCGTAATGAATCCTGTCAGAGATCCTGGAGCACGGTTGCACTGACAGACAAGCGAAGGCCCCGGCGAGCCGGGGCTTCAACCAACCTCGTTTCGAAAACTCAGTGGTAGGTAGGTCCGCGAGTGGGCTTTGACACTGCGCCACGGCGCTCTGAAATCATGTCGCTGAGCTGCACCTGATCGCGTTCTACCACGGCTTCTCTAACCCTAACGGCAGGTTTCAGAGTGTGGTCGTCAGCCGGGGGCTTTGGTGCCATGCATCGGTTGATCAATTCGTCCGCGATTTCGAGGGCGTGGATGATGTCCTCGATCCGCTCTTGCGTGTCTCGTGTCCGGTCTTGGGCAATCAAAGGGCATAGCACTCGACTAGCGATAGCCAGCTTTCTTTCTAACGGCATATGGAGCTCCTAACGTTTGGGAGCTCTCATAAAAACATTATTTGCGTTGATCGCAAGGCTCCGACCCCAAATCTTGAGCGCCTAGAGTGGTTGATGGCGTTGCCTAATCATTGTCACCGAGATTCCCCGGGCGCTACGACGCCTTTGATGGCTTCCTCATGCGACTTGTTGGCGTCGTGGAGCGCGCGCTTTTGGCAAGAGCGACCGCTTTTCGTTCACGTGCAGCTGCATTGACCGCCCTCCGCTTCGCTCTGAGTTGCGCTTGCCTGAGAGACTGCGCTGCCTCTCCAGGCTGATAGACCGGCAAACCTTCGGGAATGGGGAGAAGCGCAACGGCATCTGCGCGCGATTGGAGCGTGGGCACATCTACATAGGTTCCGAGCTCGCCGGGCATATGCGCCTTGTGCCCCGTAATGGCAGCGGCAATAGAGCTAAGCACACCCGCATAGAGAAGCCGGGTGCTCGCGGTATGTCTGAACGAGTGGAAGCCCATGCCTGGCTGCATCATGCCCAAGCCAACAAGATAGGCGCGGAACTGATCTCCGAGGGCATCCCCGTAGCCTGCCTTCTTGTGCCAAGGCAAGTGAGGAAACAGGCGCTCATGGCCAGCCTCCATGACATCACGGGCATAGGTGAGGATCCCAGCATCCAAGAGGCGGGGATGTAGTGGAATGAAGCGCAGCGAGTTGGCGTTCTTCAGCTTCTGGTCGCGATGGACGGCGCGGATGTGGATCCCCCAGATGCCGTTCACTTCTGCAACATCTTCCGTATAGAGCTGGCCAACTTCGTTCACTCGCGCCCCGGTGCCTGCCGCCAGCAGCACGCCCCAGTAGCGATCAGGTCGCCCTTTAGCCCAGGGCAGGAAATTCTCAGGCTCAAAGATCTTGTTGATCTCTTCAATCGTGAACTGACGGCGGGGCAGGGCAGCCACAGATTGTGCCGAGTTCTGCCGTTTGATCCCGTCCAAGGGCGAGCGCGCGATGATGCCGCTGGCCACTTGTGCGTTAAAGAAGCTGGCAAGGCGGTCTCGGTGCTTTCCGAGGGTCCGATCTGAGAGACCGGCAACAACGATGCCCTTATCTCTCTGCTGCCTGACCTTGGCCATGATCTGTGGTGCAGTCAGCTCTTTATAGTCACTCTTCTTCCTGGCATTGCTTGGCCAGTGATGGAGACCCGTCAGAAACGCTCTGACTTGAGCTTCCCCGACCTTCGACATCAGCAGATCAGGTCCTGCGACTTCTTGGAAGATGATGAGCGTGTTCTCACTATCTAGAAGATTGCCGGGTGAGGTCTTGGCATTCCTCAGGTCGGCCAGATACAGGGCGATGCGGTCGGATAGCGTGAAATCTGCGCTGGCGGGTTCATTGGGCAGTCCCACAACCGAGAGCCCAGGCAACGCCAAGCCTCTGATCGTTTCCAGAAGTGCTTGAGCATCTTCTCGCCCATTGACGTTCAGACCGGTGAGCTTAGTCCCATTCGGCAGCTGGATGTTTCCGGTCCACTGGTTGATGGAGCCGCTGACGACTTTCAGCAGGTCCTCTCTATCCTTGTCATCCATGCGGCTACCTCTCCAGCGCTCGAATGCTTCGGAGAGTGCCACAGCCATGCGGGCCGCGACGAGGCGGGCAAGGTCAACAGCAGATGGGGGAAGGCGGCGGACCAAGAAGCGTGAGCCGATAGCCTCGCGCAGGTCTACAGGAACAAGAAAGCGGACATGAAGTCCGCTAGGTCGGCGTAGAAGATAGGGCTTGGGCAAGGGGCGATACCTCAAAAGATCCTTTTGGAAAGATCGTTTTTCGGTATCGCGCCCTGCCAAAACCCAACAGAATCAGCAAGATACAGCTGAACTGCTTACAAATGGTGGAGGTGGGCGGAATTGAACCGCCGTCCGAAGGCACTCCATCCCCAGCACTACATGCTTAGCTCACCGTTGGATCTCGTCCCCGAACAGCACGGCGTGCAAAGCGCATCCGGGAACCAGCCTGTTGTGTTCTAGTGCCGGACTGACAGGCAGCCACCCAGCGCGATTCCATGATAGTGACTCTACACCGCGAGCATGGACACAAGCGGCTTCGAGGCTTAGGCCTTAAGCGGCCAGAGCGTAGTTGTCGTCGTTGGCAACTAGAGTTTTGCAGCTGGATTTACGAGGAAAGCTACCCCCTCGGCATGCGCCAGGCGACTTCACAACCCCCGTCGAAACCAATGCACCCCCGGTTTCTACAGTGCTGCAAGGTACAGGGCCGATCCCGCGTTGCCACGGTCAGGGCCTGCCCAACGGTTGCAATGCTACGGCAAAACAGCTGAACAGTCACCTTTGCAATCCACAACACGTTGTAGAGCCACCGTCATAGCGGATTGGTAACGTCATTGGCACGAATTTGCGACACACTGGCGACGACCATCCGAGCCAGGACAGACACGGAGACTGTGGGTGACCGATGCAAGCCAACAACGCAGCCTGCGACAGCTGATCGGGCCGGTCGGTGCCGACTATCAGCGGCGCGCGTTGCCGCCCGGCTGGGTCTGGGCCGTGCTGGCGGTGCTGCTGGCGG
>OJST01000057.1_pt1 | contig 36441 bp, 34 predicted proteins | sample 1599491 | NCBI WGS metagenome assembly OJST01 (sample SAMN04436635, study PRJEB24849) | human gut metagenome | biome: human gut; feature: NICU; material: stool | host: Homo sapiens | place: USA: Saint Louis, MO | collected 2010-02-10
CTGCGTGGCCATGGAGTTCTCGGCCTCGGCCGAAGATATCGCCCTCACCTGCCACCCCCACCCCCCCCGCTCCGAGGCGTTGCGCCAGGCAGCGATGAATGTGGATGGCATGGCCATGCAGATTTGAGTCGACTTCGCCGAGGGTAACAGCGAGCGGGAGCTTGCGTCCGCTGCTTCCCCCTTCGGCGCAGGCAAGCGTTTGGTGCGTTGCAGTTACTCGATCCTGCTGGTTGATGAATACTGCTCAGCGCTGCCTTGCAGACCCCGGCAACAGATACGCTGCACCGCCGGGGTCGGCACGCTTCAGGCCACCGAGGCTTGACGCGGCACGCGCACGCTCAGCATGCCCGACAACGAGATCAACCAAAGCACCAGAAACACGCAGGCAATTGCCAGGTTCGAGGTCAGCGGCAAAGCGCTGACCAGCGCCGAGGCCAATGACCCGAATACCAGCATCAGGCAGCCTTGCAGGCTGGCGGCAACACCGGCGCGGTCGGGGAACAGCGACATCGAGTTGGCCATGGCGTTGGAGAAGATGAAGCCCTGACCGAACGCGACCAGCATGATGCCACCCAAGATCGAGACCAGGTGAAGGTCCTTAGCCTGCGTGGCGATGGTCACCACGCCGAGCAGAAACACCGCCATTCCTGCCCACATCAGCAGCCGTGGCTTGACCTGCCGGATCAGCGCACGGTTGACCAGAGTGCCGACCAGGTAGCAGCTACCCACAGCCAGCGCGGTGGTGCCGAAGTATTGCGCGCTGTGCCCCAGGCGTTCCTGGACGATGTGTGGGCCGAACACGTTCCATAGCAGAAACGCCGAGAAGCTCGAGCCGAGCACAACCACCGAGGCCCGAAAGCGGCTGTCCGCCAGGATCGGGCGGTAGCCGGCACAGGTCTGCAAGGCGCTGCGTCTGTTCATTGCGGGCAACGACTCCTTGAGCCCTGCCAGCACGAAGGCCAACACGATGACGGCGTATACGGCGTACAGGACGAAGTTGTAGCGCCAGCCAAGGTGCACTTCGATCACCCCGCCAATGTACGGCGCGATCACCGGCCCCAGGCCGAAGGCCAGGCTCAGGTAGATGATCGCTACGTAGAAACGCGGCCCTTTGACGATGTCCACCAGCAGCGCACGGGCAACTACCTGACAGGCGCCGATGGCGAAGCCTTGCAGGGCGCGGGCGAGCAGGAGCATCTCGATGGACGTGGCCACGGTTGCCAGCACGCTGCCCGCGAGGAACACCAGCAGCCCCAATTGCACCGCCGGCCGCCGCCCACGGGCATCGGCCATGATGCCGAAGAACAGCTGCCCCAGTGCATAGAACAGGAGGGTGATGGTGATGGTGTTCTGCATCAGCGCCGGGCTGGCTGACAGTTCACGGCCAATGGAGGGGATACTCGGCGCGTACAGGTCGATGGCGATACCGCCCACGCTGTTGATCAGCGGCGCCAGGAAGACAATGAAATTCTCGTAACGCTTGGTCGCGTTCATGCTTACCTCCGGCGCACCGGGCAGCGGATGCCCGGCGCGCGTCGTGGTCAGGCCTAGGCCTGGCGGTTGAAAGTGGGCAGGGCCTTGTTTGTGGTAGGAACCCCGATTGACCTGCGGATCCTTGACCAGGGATTGATCGGCGCTGCGAAACGACGCGAAGGCTCGGGGGTGGCGTCGTAGTGGCTGAGGTAGTGGCAATCATGTAGCCCACGGTCGGTATCCATTCAGTTTTCAAGCTGCGAAACACACGCTCCATCGGCGCGTTATCCCAGCAGTTTCCACGACGGCTCATGCTTTGGCGCATGCGGTAACGCCAGAGCCGCTGGCGGAACTGACGGCTACCATATTGCGAGCCCTGATCCGAGTGAAACAGAAGGCCTTGAGGCCTTCCACGCTGTTCATAAGCCATGTCCAACGCTTTGATGACCAGAGATCCGCATCCGGCTTGTTCGACAGCGCCCAGCCCACCACTCGGCGCGCATAAAGATCCATAACGACACCCAGGTAATGCCACCTCCCTTGAGCCCAGATGTAGGTGATGTCGCCACACCAGACCTGATTCGGTGCCGGCACATCAAACTCTCGATTCAAGATATTCGGAATGTCAGGCTGCTCAACCGTCGCTCGTTTGTAGGCATGTCATCCAGGTTGTTTGCTGACCAGCTCCAGTTCCCGCATCAAGCCTCGCACCTTGAACCGCCCGATCTGCTCGCCGTCTTCCTGCATCATCGACACGATGCTGCGGCTACCGGCAGCGCTTCGACTTTGCGTAAACAGTTCGTTAACCCGGCTGCGCAACCGAAGCCGCTCAACGTCTGGAGTTCGGCGCCTGAGACGGTGGGCGTAGTAACACGAACGAGTGACATCAAAGACTCCGCAAAGCCAATCAACCGGCTCGTGAGGGCTCAGTTGATCAATCAGCGCTTGCGCTCGTGCTCTTCCGACATCAAGAGCGCGGTAGCCTTTTTTAAAATGGATTTCTCCCGCTCAAGTCGAGCGATTCGAGCTTCCAATTCCTGGATTTTCTGTTGCTCAGGCGTCAGCGCCTTACTTTACGGAGTAACGCCGGTGCGCTCCTGCTGCAGTTGATTGACCCAGCGACGCAACGCGGACTCGACCACCCCAAGCGAGCGGCTGGCTTCGATATGGCTATAGCCTTGATCGAGCACGAGGACTGCGGCCTCGCGTTTGAATTCAGCGGAAAAGGAACGACGTTGTTTGGTCATCAGACACCTCTATCTGGCGAGCATTCTCGCCTAAATGGGTGTCCGGTTTCATTAGACCACTACATCTAATACTTTCTCGAATCGAAGCGACGGGCGTCGAATTGCGCATAGTGCAGGAGGTGGAGAACCTACAAGCTGCTCTAGGCTTGACCAAGTCCGGCGTAGGACTGACATTCGTACCCCACAGCGTCGGCGCCGAGCAACGCCAAGGCATCGTTTTCTTACCGATTCGTCGTGAACCGCTGCACTCTCCCTTGAGTGCGGCCTGGCTGCCAGGATCTCAGTCGCTCGCCCTGCGCAACTTCCTTCCCCTGCTTACCATGGTTGGGCAAGGCCGCCACGTTTCACCGCCCCCCGGCAACCGGGATGATGGCTCCAGTGATGTAACTCGCTGCCTCTGAGGCCAACCAGCACACGCAATCGGCGACCTCCTCCGGCGATCCTGCTCTACCTGCTGGTAGTGCAGCCGCCATTTCGGTCAGCCGCTCGGGCTTGCCGGCGGCGGCGTGCAAATCTGTCTCGATCAAACCTGGGGCTACCGCGTTGACCCGGATGCCCTCGCTGGCCACCTCCTTGGCCAGGCCGCGGGTCAGACTGTCGATAGCTCCTTTGGTCGCTGCATAGTGGATCCACTCCCCGCCGCCACCCAGCTCGGCGGCCCGAGAAGAGAGATTGACGATGACCCCGCCCACTCCGCCATGGGAACGCCCCATGCGCCGTACTGCTTCGCGAGCACACATGAATGACCCGAAAACGTTGACTTGGAATACATGTTCAAGACGTTCGTAGGACAGCGTTTCAAGCCTGGAGAACCCTTCGGTGATGCCAGCGTTGTTAACCAGCAGCGCAAGGGGAGCGGGACGTTGGTCGAGCGCTTGGAACAAAGCGTGCACAGACTCGGGCGAAGCTATGTCCAAATGGCAGCTCCAAGCTACACCGCCTGCGCCACAGATTGCGCCCACCACAACTTGCGCCGCTTCTGCGTCGCGCTCGTAGGTCAGGCACACCTCATATCCTTTGTGCCCGAGCTGCCGAGCTACAGCCGCACCTATTCCGCGACCTCCACCCGTTACCAATGCCAAGCGTTTCATGGTGATCTCCTTATCCGATCCAAGGAACCTTCGAGCGCACTCGACGTTTGTCGTCACTCTACGCCAAAATCTTTAAACCTATCGTACCTGCCGCCGGTGAGCGACTCGCGGATTAGGGTTTCTAGCAGGTTTGGGCATTTGACTAGCCTGCGCATACAACCACTCTCTGTCGTGACGATGCAGCCAGGTGTAAAGCGATTGGCATTCGCGGCTCATGTTTGCCAACAATAAAGATTGTCACAACCTCTCACGAGTTATCTGCCGTCCAACGGAGTGTCAGCACTCAAAAAACAATAAAGGTCGTCACAAACAACCAAAAACTCAAAATAGTGTCTCCGATGAAAACAATAAAGGTTGTCACAACATAAAAAATTAGTACGCCCGATTCGTGAGGAATTCAAGCCCACACTTAGAGCCCCCGAAGGGGGCGAAACCCGGGCTTGTGACTAATACTACTCAGGAGGATGGTCTAAATTTTTCTGGCGAACGTGCACCTCTTCGCATGCAGCTGAATTTCTGGATTTAAATCGGTACAACTGCAATTAAAACGGTCCAGAATGCGAGCCAGAGATAGTTTCCATTGCACTGATTAGACCAGCTATTTGCATTCGACTTGAACAGCCGTTTGCATCGGATTTGACCAGCGCACGGGTACATCTTGATCGGCTCGGAATTGACCAATAGCTTCCCTTCAAAATGGGCAGCTAACCGCCAAAGGTGGCCATTGGCGACGCCATAGTTTTGGGCCGCCCCCCTAGTGATAAAAGTACCGACTCGCATCAATCCTCTCACTACACTTGCAGGAACGCGAGATACTGCCTCCATTCAGGCGACAACGAGAACGGGCTCTCGATAATTAGATCGCCAACTCTACGTCGATGTTGTGCGAGCTGCGCTGTGGTCATGCTTAAGTCTACGGCCTTTTGAGCGGCCACTGCCGACACCACCCGCAGGGCCTCAGTGAAGCCAATCGCGAGTCCCTGTGAGGCCAGCGCATCACGGGCAATGCGGGCGTCACCGATGGGCTGGACACCTTCGGTAGCCGTTACACACCACTGCAACGATGCCGCCCCAGCACTGCCGGGTTCTAGGCGGTCAGTGTTGAGCCCAGCGGTGATCCAGGGTGCAAAGGAATGAATGCTTTCGACGACGTTCCGAGCACTGCCGCGCAAAAGACCGCCATGCCCGACAACACCAAGAATGTCTTGCTGCGAATTGCAAAGACGGTATACATAGCCGTCGCAGCCTGCTGCGATGGCGAACCCATCAGGGCATGAGGTACCCCCGGTAGACTGTATGAAGGTCCGAGAAACAAGTGGAACCTTGGGTCGGGCTATACAGAGGGCGGTAGTGGCTGAGCGACCGGTTGCATCGAGAACGAGTGTGCCTGCATCGACAGCATCACCAACCATGATAGCCGCAGAGTTGCCGACCGGGCGAATTCGCACGCCTTTACTCTCTGCGAGACCGAGGAGGGCTAGGTCGAGCGCCGGACGGGAGACGTGTGCGGAAGGCGGAGCCTTGCTGACGATAACGTCACGCGACCGCCACTGCGTCAATCGCCTCTCATGCATTCGCTCGACCCCAAACGCGCGCGGATGTATCCCAAACTCCACGAGCAGCCCGATTATCTGAGCTGGTATGACCTCTAACCTGCATCGATCCTCATGTGCCGGTAGTCGATCGGTCAGAATTTCGACCGCGAGTCCAAGCTGCCGGGCATAGAGTGCTGCAGCAAGTCCCACCGGCCCTGCCCCGAGAATGGTCAGAGGAGGTCTAGCCTGATGCTCTCGTGGCAAAATTTATCAACTCGAGCATGATCAAGTGAGCGAGGGGGGTTCGAGCGGGACGAACTCCGCCCCTCCCGGTGCCTCGAACACGACAAGGAAACCTTTCTCCGCCACTGCGTCCGCCAATATATTAAGGCCGTTGGGCTCAACCATACGAGAGCGTGCTGTGTTGACCTCAGTCGCGCCGAGGAAACGGCCTTTGCGGTAGCCATCCCGCAAGTTGGTAAGCATGTCCTTGTATGCCGCTTGCAACTGCTGGTTTGCAGCATCGTCAGCGGGGGGGTGGGACGGACTGACGGAGCGCAGATAGTCGGACTCCTTGTGGTCGGCAAGCCACTCCTGTATGTCAAGAAAGGTTTCGAAGTGGTCCTCGCCCTCCGCGATGATGGAGCGTATTGACTCACACCACTCGTCTGTCACAACTGGTGCTACGTCGGCGGGCGGATTAACCAGTGTCGCAAGAATTCGACCGTATAGGCCGTCGACGCCAGCTGACGGCGCCTCGATATCGATGAAGTCGCTGATTGTCGTGCGTGTGGCCGCCCGCATTACTACATCTCGAAATTTACCGGCGGCACCCGGAACTCGGCTTGCAACGCGAAGGGCAGGCTGGAACGTGCCAGGTGCCATTAGGCCACGGATAACATCGTTCACTGCTCGGGTGTGGCGCATCTCGCCGATGGCAATGCGCATCAGCTCGGAGCGAGTGGCTCGGATAGTGTCTCGTAGCTCTGCATTGCCGTCGATGCTTGGGTCGCTAGGCAATTTTAGGGAATAAGCAGCGGACAGATACTCCTGCGCCACCGCGAGTTCAACGCCGGCGGCGTAGCGCAGGTGTTCAAGGAGCACCGTAAGGCTCGGGAAGGACTCCGCCTGCTCGGGCCCGCGGGGCAAGTAAGGGGCGGTGACCTCGCGTCGCCCGACGACAAAGTGCAGCTCCTGCCAGCGATTGTTGATCTCGTAGTGCCTTAGCTCAATGGGTGCTGCGCTCGCAGCCGTCGCCGGTGGTGGAGGTTCTATGCCGATGATGCGATTGCGTCGCTGCCAGGGTACGTCTCGATCCCAAGACTGGTCCGATGCACCGCTACTCGGCAGTATCGGCTGCGCGATATCAGGATGATTCGAAGCCCAGTAGAAACAACCACAATCACGAAAGTCGTGAGTCCATGGACTGCACAGCGACTGTGTCAATTCACCAGGAAGAAAAGCGGCTGACAATGCCCCATTATCATCAAGATAACGAGCGCGAGGCGCCGTAAGTTTGAGCTGCTCGGCCGCCCCTTGGCGACGGAACGTAAGGGTAACATCGGAGCCCTCGGTGAGCAGGCGGACAGCTGTCCAAGCATCGCTGGGGCGCCGGTCTGGGCCTTCGCTGCTTCCATTGAGGTCCCCTTCGACAGCAGGCTGGCCATCTATTTCGATGAGCTCAAGATCGAACTCCTGCCGTCCGAGCAGACCAAATGTACCGGCAATCCGTGCTATGAGCACAAGGCGTGCTGCAGCTATATCCTCGGCTAGCGCCTGATATACGACAGCGTCTGCAAGCGTGATGGCTTCAGATGCTCTCGCCCTATCAACATCGTCAATATTGATATCTGCGACCAAGAGAATGTTGCCGATCGCCTCAACCTGCATGAAGGGAAAGAAGCGGCGTTCGAGATTGCGCAGGTCGCATTCAAGCCCCGGGAAACAGTTTCCGACGCCAGATTCAAGTCGGGTAGCCGCGGGGTTGCCCGCAATTATCTCAGTTATACGGCTCTGCTCGCCAAAACGGCGGATGGCAGCGACATTACGGGCGACAATTTTTGTGGTGTTAGAGCCGCTCATAAGGGCCTCGCAGATGTGAGGTGTGAAGGATTGAAATATGCAGGACGGTATGCAAGGAGCTCGCAATAGGAGGCTAGACAGAATTCCAGCCAGTCGCGAATGAAGTCACAACCAGCCGTCTTCCTTGCTCGTGCCTCCTGGTGACAACCTCCCGAACAAAGATAGCGAGCCCAACAGTTGTTACAGGGGGTCTGTGTATGTACGTGTCGTTCAATGAGAAAGGCATTTCGGCGCTCCCTCGAGAGGCTTTGTGTGTTACCCACTACGAAGTTGTCGTCTCCGATAGCTCTATGGCAGGCATACCAGCGCCCGTCTGCGGCGACAGAGAAGTAGCCACCACCAGCTCCACATGGATATGGTGAGCTCGCACCCGAGTGAATCTGCTTAAGCGCGACCGCTAAATTGGTCAGTCGGATTGTTTCGCCGATTCGGGCACGAGCCAGTTCACGGCGCGAAACGGCAATTAACTCCTCGAGATAAATCGGCCAGCCCAACTCGCTGAGGTTTGAGCCGTCGGCTGCGGTACGTAGGGGGGCGACACCTGCCTCACGGAAACCGATAGCCCAGATAGCATCGAAGCGTTCCCCTAAGTTGAACGCATCACCACTAACTGTCATGCGCGCGGCCACCTGCGCTAGGCCCGGTTCGGTAACGAGAGGGGAGATCCGCTCAGCAAGACGCCCAAAGGTGCCGCGGCCCCGACTATCGGGGCGCTGTGCATCTTGGATTGTTGCCCCGCCGTCTATGCTAATGGTGACCGCGAAACGATGTGTGCGCATCAGATCAATGTCGGCCTGAGAGAGAATAGTGCCGTTTGTAGTAATCGAGAAGCGCACGTCGATACCACGCTTGACACCGGCCCGACTCGCATACTCCACCACGTTATGCACAAGCTCACGGTTGAGCAGCGGCTCTCCTCCAAGGAATCCGATGGTTACCGGACGCGCCGGATCCGCTCCATTGAGTAGCCGGTCGACAGCTGATATTGCCGTCGCATATTGCATGCGCTCGACTTGCTTTCCACCAAACGATCCGCGATCAGCATAACAATATGCGCACGCTAGATTGCACGCAGAACTAACATTGAGGGACAGGTTCTGAGGCGGTGTCTCAACGACGAGGTCTAGCTCAGCCTCATCAGTACTCGTTTCGCCCAGGTAGCTTGCGAGACGATGGATTTCCTCTGGATGGGTGTCAAGATCTGCTGCTACATCTGGTGGCAGATCATACAAACGCGAGTGGGGTACTACTAGAAGATGCTCTCCCTGAGCGGATCGAAAACGCTTGTAGAGAGTTGCCGAAGCAACCCCAGCAACCCTGGCGATAATCTGCATTAGCGAACCTCCGCGGCGTCGATCATTGCAAGCACAGCGGCACGCCGTGAGGAAGCTGAGGCAGAGAGAGTCCTAGATCGAGCCCGCCTTACCAGCTTCGCCAGCGTAACGGCGGGGCCGGAGAGCGCGCGTTGGCGGGTTTCCTCAATCCAGCGCATCAGAAGCTCGTACTGCCAAGAAGCGAGAGTGAGAGGCAACGCATTCGACTGCCGCATGAATGGCGGCATGCGCATCGAGGTGGCAAGAGCGTTCTCGAAGCTTTCTACCTCAAACGGCGCTCGAACGATATCCCGCACTCGATTGCGACCGGAAAGGGCGTCTTGGGCAACGAGCGCTATAAGATTCTGGATATCGGAAAGCGCTCGATGACGCATTCGGGCATGCTGGCTAAGCGGCAGCGGATCATCGGTGGTGGCGCCTGGCAAGTGGTAGATCTGAGAGCGCAGCGCGTCACGCCCCCCCATCGCTCGTGTGGGTTCCGTCCTCTCTCCTTTGTCGATATCAACAGTCTGCAGCTTATCTGTTGGTAACGAACCCGGGGTCCAATCGGGCGGTTGACGCGATGCTGCTCGCTGACTGCGATAGTGATCAATGTTGAAAAGCGACACGGTCTCGTAAATCCGCTCAAAGAGATCCTCCACCCACTCTGTCAGCGTGACTCCGGTGAGAGCTGAGTTGCGGAGGGCAATCATTCCGTCACGGTCATTTAGTTCGTCGGCGATAGAAAGAAACGGCCGGCAATCAGGTGCGAAGTCGGGTGGAGAGACGAATGCGACGGAGCGTGCGGTCAGAGCACGACCAGCCCCAACTTCCAATCTGACCTCAAAATGCACTTCGCACGTATCATCAACGACGCCGAGAGAAGGTCCCAATGTGTTGCTGGTTTGATCGATGAGATCATAAGTGTCTCCAGGCTCGACGAGGTTACTAGTCGACGTCCCTCGCCAGCCGCCTGCAGGATTGAGAAACGCATTGAGACTGGGCACAGCAGGTGCGAGTCGCCCAAGTGATGGCTGTGCATCCGCGGCCTCGGGGGGGCCATAGAAGGTACCGATTGCTGGCGTGTAGCGAAAGCGGATGGTGTCAACACGAACTGTATCGGACCAAGGCTGGCTGATGGGCTGTGGCGTGCTGCGCAGCATCTGCACGGTGCCAAGAGGAATGTGACGGCCAGCTGGGATCATAGGCTCCGTTACGCTAGGCGGGCTTTGTCCCTCTACCCTTCGCACCTTGAAGTCGTTGCCTTGGATTACTAGTGGTTGCCAGTTACCGAAGGCATGCGCCGAATTTCCCGAACGTCGAGCAGCCTTAAGGTTGCGCGCAGTGACAGCTAGTTGCAGTGAACTGAGTGACAGTCCGTCGTTGGCTAGCAGCTCAGTGGTCAGAGGCATCTCTGTCCAGGTTGTAGGCTCGCTTTCAGGCTCGCCAAGTCTTGCCCATATTTCAAAAAAAGGCGCCACTGGTCGAATGAGATCTCCATCTCGAAAAGCGATCGACTGTGGGAGGAAGGGGGTTACCGATCCGTCGGGTTGGACAGCGAGCGTCCAACTTGGTGTCACTTCCGTTTCGGCAGCTACGCGAAGTTGTTGGGTATCGCCCCAGTCGTAGGCATGGAGTGGCGTCGTGCTGCCGCCAAGACGGGCTATTGCGATAGCTGGGGTAACGAATAAAGCCTGAATAGAAACCGTCATGGCACACTCCTACAAGCTGGGGCAAATGCACATGCGGCGAAGACCTGAATGCCTAAGAAATCCGGACCTTCGCGTCCACGACAAGGATAGTTTGATTGAAGCGTCTGTCGAATCGTTACTTCATCCCTGTTTCTCATACGATTCGTGTCGGTCCATGACAGATACGCAACCTTTCAGCCTTGCTTCTCTTTCTTTTGTGGGACCTGGTGCGGTTAGAGAGGAGCAATTAATTCTTCACGAGGATGACCGCTTGTGGCCGACTCCTACCTGCAGCGAAAGGCACATAGGGTCGGTAGCTGTCATTCACGTTTGCAGCTTGGAGCCAAAGCAGGCGTTGAGCGGGATCTTGGATACAACCGGCGTTTGCTTTCCTGTCACCCTTCTATTTTTTCATGGCAGGTGACCCCTTGCGCTAGCTACGATGGCTCTCTGGTGTATGGACAGGGGGGCGTATGGAGCAAACTAAAATTGAGCCGCTTTTGGCGACGGTTTATGCCGTTTTGCGAGCAGAGGGTGCTGATGAGGCTGCTGAGATTGTCCGCGGCCATCCCGCGACAGCAGAGCTGACGGGCAACGACAATTGGAATGGTGGAACCAACTACTGGGACATCCACTTCACCATTCCTGCGTTGGAGTACGCTAGGCTCGGGCTCAAGCGAACCACAATCCAGGAAAAAATCACGACTGCACTGAGGATGGTAACTGAGCACGAGCAAGACAATGCTTACTCAGCGCTGATCATCCCCGCACGTGAGTTCCATGCTGATTGGCGATCCGGAAAATCCTCCAGTTTGCCGAAATTGGTGCGGCAGAACATTGTAGATGGCCTACGTCTGGAGAGTATTAAGTGGCATGGGGAGCTCAATGATGTTGAGTTTCTCAGTCGGCTGTACGAGCTTGAAAACCTTCCGTCCACCGATAGTCGCTATAAAGATGCCGCCGGCGACATTTGGCAGCATCGCTATAACAACGATGATTGGGAGGATGACTGGATCTTCAGTGACTCCCGATTCAACCTCTTTGATGGGAGTGCTGAGGCATTTCTCCGCTTTCTCTGTGAAACGGTGCACCCAGTCGTTCGCCCACAACGAGAGGACGCGATCAAGCTTGTTGAGCACTTCAACGATCAGTTGCATGACGCCGGCTGGGAGCTGTACCAAGAGCAGCAAATCGCCGGTCGCCCGCGCTTTTCCTACCGCTTGATCAGCAGCGGTTCGGCAGAGGCGAACGCAGGCAGGTCTGTCATGCGAGCGAGAGTAGTTGTTGAGGCGCTGAGCTCCGGGTGGATGGCCAAGCAGATTGAGCGCATGGAGTATGCCGTCGAATCAGACCCAGAATTGGCGATCGGGACTGCTAAAGAGCTCATCGAAAGTTGCTGCAAATCCATTCTCACGATAAGAGAGATTCCGTTCACCAAGGCCGATGATCTTGGCAACCTGACGAAGAAGGTGACCAAGGCCTTACAGCTGGTGCCCGATGGCGTAAGTGATGCAGCCAAGGGTGCCGAAAATATCAAGAATGTACTCCGCAATCTTACCCAGCTAACTAGCAACCTTACGCAGCTAAGAGGGTTGTACGGTACCGGGCATGGAAAGGAGGGCCAACACCGCGGACTGCAGCCGAGGCATGCTCGGCTTGCAGTAGCAGCTGCCGTGGCATTTGTCGATTTCGTATCGGAAACGCATCGATACCGAGAGGCTAAGCAGCCAGAGTTGAAGTGTTAGCTGCGACCCGTCAGTCTGGCAGGACTGAGCGCAAGGTAGGCAGTGACTCGGCATCTTGATTCCCTAGACGAGGAGTATCCGACTGCTTGCCCAGCGCCTGAGTGAAATCGGCGCTTGCGGAAATGGTTTGGTCATTGATGGTAATAGTTGCTTGCCCGTCCAGCAGAACGCCTAGATCTTTTGCGATTACGAACGCAGACTTCTGAATATGCGCATCCATTGAGGAGGTGTCGATGCCGGCTGCTTGGAGCCTGGTTGAAAGTCCGAGTAACGCATCGATCGCTTCGACTTTCAAAGGCATCGCTGACACCTTTCCTTCAGTAGTGTGATTCCTGTACATCCAGGACGCTGTTTCTTTGACGAAGGATACGAGTAGGTCGATCACTTTCGACTCTCCAAATACCTTCACCCACAGGCTGCCTGACTCGATTTTCGAAATGCGCAACGGATGATCGCTTTCGGAGATTGATAGCAGCATGCAAAGCTCAGTGTAGAGCGCCTGGACGGCGAGCAAGCGTCGACCAAAGTCTTTCAGATCAAAATGTGCGGGCAGCCAGATCGTTAGCGGAGCCTCGGCGCTCCCAGCGACGTCATGGTTGCCTACAAGGTCGTCAACCATCTGTAAGGATTGCATGAGCGTTTGTAATTTGATGTTCAATTCTTGTGCAGCAAGGACAACTGGCAGAGCGTTGGAAGCTGTTCCGTTGGTGATAAATACGTCGTAGAGATCTGAAAAATCCTCAATTTGTTGTTTGAGGCTATTGATGAGTTCAGGGCTTTGAGGTTGGCTGAACTGGAACTGCGCCAATGCCGCTTGGAAATGCTCCAAACCCTTAAAAAACTGCCGTTGGCTAATCGTCGCTGACGTGATCTGATGGACTCGTGCCAGATGAGCATTAAGCCGTGCTGCGCGTTCTGCACCGCGCCCCCTGCTGCAATCTGGGCAATGGAGCTAGTCATCGCTTCGGCAGATTTAGCTAGCTCCGCGACAACGGTGAGAAACGCGCGAAATTTTTCTGATTCAGCAAAAAATTTCCTGATCCTGCGGTGGAGTTCGAACGAATACATAGACGGCCCTCGAAGCCATGAAAAGGCCATCATAGCCGTTACTCCTTCCTCATACTCGCTTTGTGGGTTAGCGTTCAAGACTGGAACCCGCCACTCATCGAGACAGCTTCATGTATCGAGCTACCATTGAGCGCGCTGAGCTGAAGGAGCTACTCAAGCTCACTGCCGATAACTCTGCGATTTACGCAGCCCTCACCGGTGCCGATGGCGTCAGCGAAATCGGCGTGCACTCTGGTTACAGTGCCCAGCCACGCTACCGTTTGATACGTGTGGACCACAGGCTGCAAAAAGGCAGCGTCGATCAGTTTGAGATTGCTCTAGTAGACGATGCTGAGTCTTCTGTGGCCTTTTATGCCACAGCCACACTGCTGAGCATTCCTGAACTCAGTAGCCGAAAAATTGCGCGACATCAGGTCTGGCGATCGGCAATCATTCGTCATTCCTTAGCGCTTCGCGATATATCGCAGGCGGTACTTTTCGGCTATATCCTTCAGCGATATGACCTCGTGATAGCCGAGGACGCGGTCACTGGCGATGGAAAATTCTACTGGCACCGGCAGGTGTCTCGTGTAGTGGATCTGGGCTTTTACGTTTACGCATACAATCCGGCGACCCAAGTGCTTTCGCCGATTCCAACGCAGTCCGCGCTAAATGATGTGCAGGATCAGATTTGGTCGGGCACCAATTCGGACCATGTGCAGGCCCTGATTTCGATTCACCCACTACCTAGTCAGCAGGCTAAGTAAGGCTCAAAAAGGGCGCTCAGCTATCTGCGGAGCGCTACTGCGCCACATAGCCAAGACCGTTGGGCCCTTGTCTGCTCTCCACAATGCAGATCAACGGTGGCTATGACCGGCGTTGCGCATGGGGGCGGCCATTCAATCGTAACTGGCCAGCAAATCGTCGTATGCCTGGATCATTCGCTCCGCGTCTTCCCAACGGTTATACATTGAAAGAAGCGATTCGAGCACGTGCGCTCCAGTCCTCATGGCCTTGCTGATTCCCCAAAGCAAGTAGTCCAACGTGACTGGTGTGCTGCCTACTTCAAAGGCGTAGGTGTTGTTAATAGGGGCATGGCTAGGGTATCTCTCGTTAGCCTTCTCAACCGCAGCCACCAAGCTTGGGCTCTTGTGCCTCAGTGACATCCGCTCGTGAGCTTTATTTTGCTTCGTCATCTCAGCCAGCGCCTCCTTCATGGCGCTCAACTCCTGCCGCATGGCGTCAATTTCTTCTGCAGGAGGCTTAGGCAGCGGTGATGCTGGTCCCAGCGTCCGCAGCAGCAACTGGAACATCTCCGGATATGCGTCAGGGTCCGTGAAATCTGCGTAGAACTTACCTTTTAGGAAGCCTGGCAAAGCTACCAATTGCACCATCAAAGGAAGAACGACTACCCGCCTTTCCTCAATCTCACGGTTGGAAGCAATCTCCAGTTCACGCTGTACCCAAGGGCTATCAATCGACTTTTCGCTCAGTACTGCAGCCACGTAATCGACATCGTCCAGGCCTGCTCGAATCTTGTCGATCAATGAATCACCAATGTTGATCTCCGCCTCATCGATCCACACAGTGTGTCCTGCTTTCCGCAGGTCGCCGGCAAGCCGTCTCGTGAATGGCTTATCGGCATGGTTGTGGCTCAGAAATACCTTACTCATTAATCCCCCTCGTTGATGACCTTCTCGGGCTCAGCTCGTTGAAGCTTTGAAAGCAGCGGTTTGAACGAGAGCCCATAGTAGCCTTATGCCTCCTCACGCAACAGCGGTGCGTTGCATGAGTCGACAGCATCGGTGAAGACCAGTACCAGCCAACGGCCAAGGCAAATCGGCAGATCTAGAGGGTTCAAAGAAGATTCCCGTGACGACGGTTCCCAAAAAACTCAGATCTGAAAATTTAAAGTCGATCGGGGCAGACGCAGATCACCCGTCTGGCTTGTAGTAAAGTGGAACCCTCCCCCGTTACCAGGGTATTAACTAATCTATGGCAGTTCTAGCGAGTTACGCTCCGCTTCCAGGCGAGTTCGTCACCTCAGCTATTCGGCGCGGACAAGAGCTATTAGGTGTAGTGCGGTTCAGGCAAATCGATCATCGAATAAAAAAAATCGAATCCACCCTCACAGGCGAAGGAAGGCAAATTGCCTTGCCCGATGCTATCGGTGGACACGAGCTTCCTGTAAATACGCTTTATGAAAACACGCTACAGCCCTTGGCCAGCTCGCTGAGCTTGCCTGACAATCTAACAACATATACACCTTTAAGAAACTGGAAAATCTGCACAAAATGCGTAAAGGAAGATACTGTAATTCATGGCTCCCCTTACATACATGTACGTCACCTTCCTAAATCTGTAAAGCTTTGTTCTAAGCATGCAGTTAAACTTCACGAGTTATGTCCGGCGTGCGAAATACCTATATCCTCACACAGCATTTCAAACCTTGTTAATTGCAGTGAGTCATTCCCTGATGAACCTAGCGCATTCAGATCTCTTCACCACAACTACGCTATATTTATCAAAGATTTGATGAAATTTAGGGGCGAGGCAAAGAGGTTGATCTGGATTACTCGCGAACTCGCCTACAAATATGTCCATACCAACTACGAAAGCGATTTCGCTCGCGGATATGACTCATACAAAGGAGAACTGAGCAAAATGTTTGGAATGGATCTCGATAGCAAAGGTATTGAGTACCACTCTTTTGATTTAAATTTAATTTTGGCTTTTTTCTGCTTCAGAACTGCCGATGCATATATATCCTTTGCTGCAAAATCTCCTGGAAAGCCTTGCCCAACCTGTCAAAGACCTTGAATTGCGTGAGCTGCTTGGTAGCAACACGAAGCGGAAGGTATAAAATTAATCGCCCGCCCACCGACCTAAGGAGGATGTATGACAGCCAGCAAACGCTGGACAGCAACCCAGTCGTCCACAGGCTTGAAGGTTGCCCTACGAATCATTCGCTCCTGGCAAGCCACACCTCAGCAGGCATGCAGGATTCTCCGGATATCTCCCGCTACCTATCGTCGTATTTCAACCAACCAGGTCGCGGGCAGAAGGTTGGATCTTGACCAACTCCAACGAGTCGGCTTCGTTTTAGGTATTCACGCAACTCTCAGGACCGTCTTCACAAATCCGGAGAATTTTCAGGGTTACCCGCGTTTCAAAAATGACAACGAATTCTTTGAAGGCCGTTCACCGCTCGAAATCATGGCCCAAGGTGACATGGTTTCGCTCTATGAAACCTATAAGCGTATCGAACAGCTTAAAGCCCTGTTCTGGACCAGCTCAGCGTAATTCCAGTTTTATCGACGATCTTAGAGCCCACCAATTTTCTTCAGCTTGAGAGAGGTACAACGGTGCGGCCCTCCACCCGCTCCCTACATGCGTCAGAGCGCACCCGACGACTAGCCAGGTGCGCGCTTTCTCATTTACCAACGCCCGTAAACGTAGCTGTCACCTGTCAGATAGAGAGCCGCACCGCAGACAGGGAAAGGCTGAGGGCGAACTGCTTTGTGGGTCAATTTCTTCTGCTTGGCGGATGCTTTTGAGCGCTTCCCCTTAGGCGTTGTCTTGCGTTTGGCTGGCACCATTTTTTTGGGCTTGGAGCTGCCAGTGGTTTTGCGACGGTTAGCGATAGGCATTTGAATGCTCTCCATTTGAGTGGGTTTCAAGACCGATGCAGCTTGGCCTCACCGCTAAATTAGGATTCGCAGAAAAAACCGATCGTCTGATCTCAAGCCCCGTTTTTACGGCCATTCGGCGGCTAGCGATTGACATCATCGCCATTTCTGACGATGCTTCGCCCATGAGATATCCAGGCGGAAAAGGCAAGTGCTACCAGCGCTTGATCAACCTGATGCCACCGCATCAGACGTACATCGAATCGCACCTCGGCGGGGGTGCAGTCATGCGCAACAAAAAAGCCGCGTTGCGCAGCATCGGATTGGAAATTGATCCACTAGTCATCGAGCAATGGCGTGAAGAGCGCCTTGGCTTGTGCGAGCTTTATCAAGCGGACGCCGTCACTTTTTTGGAAACCTTTACGTTCACAGGCGATGAGCTGGTGTATGTTGACCCGCCTTACGTCCCTGAGACCCGGCGTCGAATCAAGGTATATCGGTGCGACTACACCTACGCTGATCATCAAAGGCTGTTGGATTGCCTGGTCTCGCTTCCGTGCAAGGTCATGTTGTCCGGGTACGACAACGAGCTTTACAACAGCGTGCTCATTGGATGGCGTAAGGTCCAGTTCTCCGCCAAAACGCATGCGGATGTACGAGAGGAAGTGGTCTGGATGAATTTTGAATCCCCGGACCGCTTGCACGACAGTCGGTACCGTGGCGAAACATTTAGAGAGCGGCAAACGATACAACGTCGCCAAGCTCGCCTACGCTCTCGGATCGATGATATGGATCCGATCGAGCGGACTGAGCTGCTGCAGTGGATGCAGGAAAACTACGGTAATTCTGGAAAAGCCGCCTGACGCGGCGCAGCTGCAACGCTCCAAAGGGTGACCAACGGCTTCATTCAGAAGGCGTAGTCAAGGAAGACCAAAGGTCACAACGTTTACAACACTGAATTCGAGGTAAGACATCATGGCCAGCGGCGAGCATCTCAAAGCACTCGTACGTTCTCACATCAAAGGGGATGACAGTCATTTCCTTGCTGTGGCCATGCAGATGGCGGCCCACGAGGCGAAGCAGGGTCACGGCAAGCTCGCCCAGGACTTACGCACACTCATTGACTCAGCTCAGGCTAAACGAAGCCAGCTTCCTTCATCTAGTCCAGTCCCCATCGGCTTACCGCGAGGTGAACTGAGCAATCTCCTGGCTGTGGGTACAGCGGGTACTCGACTGTCTGAAATGGTGCTCGACGACAGTACACAGCAGCGCCTGGCGCGGATCATTAGCGAACAGCGTAACTTCGAAAAGATCCGGGCTCATGGGTTATCTCCTCGCAGGAAACTGCTGCTGGTGGGCCCGCCGGGCACCGGCAAGACGATGACAGCCTCCGCGCTGGCGGGTGAGTTGGGCATCCCGCTGTATGTTGTTCGTCTCGATAGTCTGATCACAAAATTTATGGGCGAGACGGCTGCCAAGCTTCGCCAGGTGTTCGACGCGATTCGGGATACCCGCGCTATCTACTTTTTTGACGAGTTCGACTCTATTGGCTCGCAGCGGGGGCTCGCCAACGACGTTGGTGAAATACGACGGGTACTGAATAGCTTTCTCCAGATGATCGAACAGGATCAATCCAACAGCTTGATCCTCGCCGCGACCAACCATCCTGAAATTCTCGACTATGCCTTGTTCCGCCGCTTCGATGATGTTATCGAATACGGGCTTCCCAATAGAGATCAGATTGAGGCCGCTCTCAAAAGTCGCCTCGCTAATTTTTCGAAGTCGCTCAATAGCTGGCATTCGCTTGCGGAAGCAGCTGATGGCTTGAGCTATGCGGAATTGGCGAAGGCTGCGGATGACGCAATCAAAGACGCGATCATCAACGATCGAGCCTCGGTAGAAGCTAGGGATGTGGAAAGGCACCTTGGGGAGCGTAAAGCCTTCCACCAACGAAAACGAATATGAGCCGGTAGAGCTTTTCGATGACGGAACATAACGCAGGACAGCGCCCACACTTTCACTTCAAGGGAACAGGGAAGCCAGAAAGGTTCCAATCCACGGCGTCAGCCACCCGTGATCCCAAATATCCAGCCCGTGACAGGCGGGGCCATGCCACCACCCTCCTAACCCAGCTCGGTCGAGCACGTGAGCTGATGACCCAAGCTGTGGCCTCCCAACGTCTGGCGGGACAGGAGCGAGGGTTTGGTTTACAGCTTGAATTCATCAGTGAGCCAGGCTTCGAACTGGCATTTGAAGGCCTCGCACGCGGCCCACAGAAAATTGAGCTGCTGAACGTCCGTTATGACGAAGCTACGAAAACCAATTTTGCGACGGTGTTCGTACCCGATGGCAAGCTTAGCGCCTTCGAAAATCTGGTTAACCAGTACCTAGAGAGCAACACTAAGAAGGGACTTCCTAGAAACACGCTCCTGCTCAATCCTATCCTTGAAATCCGGATTGCGACATTCGATGCTTTGTGGACTGACGACCCAGCAATGCTGCCGGCTAAGGACACAGAAGAAATCTGGTGGGAATTCTGGTTGCCGGCTCGTGACGACCAGGCAGCTGTGATTCAACGTTTCAAAACCGTTGCGGGAGCGCTTGGCTTCAAAACTTCAGAGCACCTGCTGACATTCCCAGAGCGGTCAGTGATCAATGTCTTCGGCTCGAAGGCTACGATCATGGCATCGATGGCATTACTCAACGAAGTCGCTGAAATTCGTAGGGCCAAGGAGACGGCAGAATTCTTCGATGCCCTACCTCCAGTCGAACAAGCCGCTTGGGCTGAAGAACTGGCAGGGCGGGTGACCGGCGCTGGTGACAGTAAACTCCGAGTATGTCTGCTCGACACTGGTGTAAACCCAGGACACCCTCTCCTTTCAGCTCACATCGATATGGCAGACCTGCACTCCGTGGATGCCGCATGGGGCGTGGATGACAACGTCGGCCATGGGACCGGTCTTGCCGGTGTAGCGTTGTACGGAGACTTGGTCGGGCCATTGTCTTCTGGAGGCCCTGTTTCCGTTGCTCACCGGGTAGAATCAGTAAAGCTGCTGCAGGCGGCTCATGGCTCCCCAAGTGAACCGTACGGCTCTTTAACGATGCGAGCAGTGGCGTATCCTGAGATCAAAGGACCAGATAAACAGCGCATCTTCAGCATGGCCATCACGAGCATTGATGACCGCGACCGTGGTAGACCATCTGCATGGTCTGCAGCAGTCGATATGCTCACAGCCGACTACCTTGGCGGTCGAGCCAATCCTCGCTTGATGGTCGTTTCCGCAGGCAATGCCAAGGCCAGCGAATACTTGAAGTACCCCAACAGCAATCTCGCCGACGGTATTCACGATCCTGGTCAGTCCTGGAATGCGATCTGTGTTGGTGCTTACACCTTAAAGGACCGCCTGGATCCACCCTCGGCAACTTCCCAACCGCTGGCTGCCCATGGTGGGCTGAGCCCCTACAGCACCACCTCTCGGACCTGGACGCGCGCGCAATGGCCTCTGAAACCAGACGTCGTGTTTGAAGGGGGTAACCTAGTACGTGACGTGCATGGGGCTTTCGAACACACATCGCTGTCGCTGCTCACGACCTCGCATACCCCAGCCAAACGTCTCTTCTCCACGACATGGGCTACGAGCGCCGCTTCGGCACTCGCTGCGCGCATGGCAGCGCAAATCTCAGCTGCTTACCCCGAGTTGTGGCCGGAAACCGTACGAGCGCTGATGGTCCATTCAGCAGAGTGGACACCCCAGATGAAGGCAGACTTCTTGACGGGTACTACCAAGACTGATTACGAAGGGCTTGTGCGTACCTGTGGCTTTGGCGTGCCAGATCTCGGACGAGCGATCTGGAGTGCAGCAGATTCGCTTACGCTGATCGTGGAAGACAAGCTACGGCCGTTCGGACGACAGGGCACCAAACCTGCTACCGCGAAGGACATGCATCTTCACCAGTTACCTTGGCCTAAGCAATCGCTCATCGACCTAGGAGATACTGAGGTCGAGATGCGGGTAACACTGTCCTACTTTGTTGAGCCAAACCCAGGCGTAATAGAACGCGGTGTTAGCGGTCGCTATCGCTACGAGTCGCATGGACTCAGGTTCGAAGTGAGCCGCGATAGTGAGGACGTGACTTCGTTCCGTCAACGCATCAACAAGAAGGCACGGGATGAGGAGGATGGCATTCCCTACGTCGGTAGCGCTTCTGACGATAGATGGCGAATCGGAGTTCGAGGGCGGCATCGAGGCTCATTGCACTCCGACATCTGGCACGGACCCGCTTCAGCTCTTGCCGGTTTGGGACTGCTTGGTGTTTATCCAGCTCCAGGTTGGTGGAAAACCTTGCTTAAAAAGAATCGGTACAACGATGATGTCCGATACAGCTTGGTCGTTTCCATCAAAACCCAGCAAACCGACGTGGACCTCTACAATGCCGTCTCGACCGAGATCGCAAACCGGAACGTGATCGTGATTTAAACCAGCGAAAGCCCAGTGCAAGCTGGGCTTTCTATCTGTTACTGCGAGTATTCAACGGATCGGACGGTAAGAGAGGCCTACTAGCCTGGATGATCTCAACAAGCTCAGCTTCGAAGAATCTACGCACCCTGATGCCGGCTAATCTGACTACCAAACCGCACTGAAGCGACTGAGGATAAGCCAAGGACCTGACAGCCCACCTTAGCTTACGAAGCTGAAAATCGTGTTCGTTTTCAACTATCCGCTTTAGCAGCAAACCACTGCGTGGAAGCTTGGAAATGCACCTTAGCAACATGAAACCATTTTCGATAAGCCTGGCAAGCGACGAGCTAGTTACTTTGATAGGCCGGCCTACAGTAGCAAGGATTTTATCTCGGGCCCTGATAATCTCATTAGAAAACTTGGTATCTCTCTGGCGCCAGTCTACTCGGGATAAATTTCTATCATCGCATTCTAAATGCCCTAGGTTTTCCAACAGCCACTTACGATCATATCGATAAAGCCAAAAGTAGCCCACGCGATCATGACACCTCGGATTAGAAGAATTCGTATAGGCAAGGCGTCGCGTGTTCAGAATATCGGCTGATGGTTGATAGTTCGAGATTCGTGATTGCCCTGGTGAATCGAAAGCATACGTCTTGCCTGAATTAAGAAATAGGCCTATGAGATCAACAGTTTGCTTTACGAGCCAAAGGCAAAAATAAAAACAGAATGGTTGGATAGTTTTACCGCGAGGGCGAAGAACCCTGATTACCCAATGTGAGTTTCGCACCAGTTCACTGAACTCAGCGATGGGGAGGCAATTCTCCAGCAGACCCATCACGTTCTTGATGATGGCCTGCTCACAGAGACGGCCCTTTTTCATCAATCCCTGTTCAGAAAGGCAAAATTTTAAAAAATCCCGCTCGATGAGTTGCTTAGCCAATTCCGGGTGCGCTAATCCCCACTGCTGAAGCCTTGCAACCTCAACAGCGGGCTCTATATTTTTAGAGTCGGATAGAGCCACACCTGTATCCTCTGCGGGAAGCAGCATGTGACGCCAATCATCTACCTGCCCAAAGCGTTGAGTTATTAGCCACTCTGCATGTATCGGGCAAGCGCAAACCCCTGGCAGCATGTGCACGCGATGCCAGTAAGCCACACCAAACTCAAGGTAATCTGCCGCCACACAGGATTTACAATAACGAAATCCAGAATGCTTAAGGAAACCTGATGAAGTGAGCCCGAGTCTCAGTTTTAATCCTTGGCCTGTACCGTAAGCCACACATTTCAACGCTGCAGAATAATTATGGGCGCTGGTCAGCGGCAGATAAATAGGTAAGAGAGTATTCTCTTGAATCAATGAGTCAAGTTTATATAGACCCTGCAAACGGCTGGCCAACGTATCCAATCCACAAGGGAATATTGAACCGCACGTTCTCGAATAGCACCCGAATAGCTCATTACTGGTAACTCGATAACTGTTGTTGGACATCGCCCTGTGATATCTAACCGCTAGGCTGTAAAGCGTCTCATCAGGAAATGGTTTGGGAAAAGACAGTAAACTCTCCATAAGACGTCTCCCGAGCAACTCTTCTACCACTCCGAATTTTCATCTACCCAACCGCGCTCCTGCAGTGCATTAGTCACGTCCTCACCAGCGGCCAAGTGAATATCGCTGGACACACTTAACGGCACCACAGAACTTCCAGATACTTTTGATTTCTTAGCATCATTCTCGATGACATTGTTAGTGTAGAGAGACATATTCGCTCGATTGGCACGACGTTTAAGATCATAGTTCATCATCTGAATGATCTGATCTTTCGTGGGCATCATATCTTCGAAGTCTGCAACCTGGTCTGGATCACCACTGCGTAGGGCTTCAATAGGCTTATGAAGCAAACGCATCTGGTCATCATAAACGCGCTGCAGAATAGTCGGAGTAATCGATTGTAGGTTTTCGGTAATTACAAAACGCTGAGCTAACATGAGCAATTTCACCAAAAAATCCGTGTTACCTTGGGTAAGATCGTAAATTTTTGAGAAAAGCTCATCGGTCATCGGGGTAGCTTGCCCTGTCCAGTCGTACTCCCAAAGCCGGTTAACCAGCAGGTCCCAAAAAGGAGCGTCAAAGCTGAAACGGTCAAAAGTGACTTCACCCATGCCCACAGCACGCCTGGCATTGCGTAAAACACCAGAGAAAAGTGGGAGCATCGCATTCGTACCGACATAAACAAGAGGTACGCCTGTATCATTAGACAATGCAACAAAAAAATTAAGCAACTTTTCTCGATCTTTGCCGCCCCTAGAATTTAGGTGCTGCATTTCGTCAATGATTATCGCACCAATATAAAACGCCTTACAAAGCTGAGTTATAGTTGTCAACATAACACTAACACTTGGGTGTTTAGCGACGATATCTGAATATTTATGAATACCTAAAGCGATGTCCAAAGAAGCAAAAAACCCAGCGCAAAATCCTCCCAGCGACCCATCATGAGGGCACTCAACTTTCAGCCATACGACTTGAGTTTCTATGAATATTTTGCCCTTATACTTGCTATGCGCTATGACTTGAGGATACAGCTTAGCAATAGCGTCTAACGCAGTAGTTTTACCCATTCCACTTAGACCTATAAGGGTCATGATATTTGCAGAAGATTTAAAACCCGAAAATTTCTGCACACCTTTTGTAGGTATTCGGGAGCGTATTGTGGCAGGGTCGAATGGCTGACGACCGGTGTATCCGTATCGGATCAGCTGGCTAAAGTTGTCCTCAAGTTCAAGATGGATGTCGAGCGGAATGACAACATCTTTGAGTCGATTGATACCATGACTACGCAGCTTTGCAGGGAGTTCCAGTTCCGCTGAATTCGGCTTAGGCGGCAAATGACCCACGTACCGGACAACGTCGATATCCGTCAAAATCGCTGGTAAAGCCTCTATAAGAGGATTTCCATCGTACTGAGGCATACCCGTCATCCGGTAGCTGGCTTTCACATAAGATTTTGTTGTCATTCCCCTGCCTCCAGCGATTCGTTTATCACTAGCTTGAGAAACGCTGCGCTTCGTGTAGATGGAGGATTACCTACAGAGGAGGACTGAGACTTAGTTTGTACCGGCTCCTCAGTCGACTGAACCAGCCTGAGCTGGCTAAGCTCCGAAGTTTCAGCATCACGGATTGCGCTAATTTCAGCAGCGCGTTTCAGCTGCTTGTCTTTTTTGAAACTAGCTTTGGATGGGGGGTTGCCTGCAGCTTTCTTTTTGGCGTTCGCTTGTTCAATAATATCATTTTGACGGCCCTTCAATTTAGCGGCACTATTTAGCTCGTTGTATTTGGAATCGGGCGATTGCTGCTTGGTTACGGAAATTAGATCCATTACCTCTTCCAAACGGTACCCTGCATATTTTTTAGTCATATGAGGAATAATTGAAAGTGATAGGAATTCAGAGCCGACCTTGATCCAACAATTGTCAATAGAATTGGGATCATACCAAACTCTAACATATTGAGTCCCAAGATTATGGGACCGGGCGGCCCAGTTGTCTCTTTGAGCGAGCTCGCAAGTATAAAGGACTCCTTGAAATTGAATGCCGGCTCTAGTAATTCTACATTCCTGCGATGGTAACAGTGCAATTTTAAGCTCTGCGGGTGTCACGACTTTCGAAAGAACCATATTGTGTTGCATCCCCCAATTCCAGAGACTGATCGGGGTAGGCTCTAAGTCTTCTTTGATCATCTCATTCGTTAGCGCGTTTGGAACACGCAGATGATGATTGTGGTGGAGGACAGCGGCAATCATCATCTGAGTAAATTCGTCAAGATCGAGTATCGCGTCCATCTCATAATCTCGATCTCCTCGCTCCATGCGCCGTGCATCGACCCCACCTGGGATGAACCTAATGTCCAGATTATCATTAAGTAATTTAAATCTGCTTTCGACAATTGCCTTCCAATCTGGCCGATAAGGAGGAGGAAAGTTCAGTATGGTTCCGAGTGTATTACTCATAGTTTCGCCCGCTTCGCTTAGTAATTCAGCGCGGTCAGCAGTTAACTCAACAGGCAAATGGAAACAAGGCCAATCTTCCGGACCGATATCAATACCGTAGCGCTTGCAGAAATCTAATTTAGGCGTATACGCATTGTACAAAGCATGTCTTGCGCCATTCCAACTCGGACCCTCAAGACCTACATGTAACCCCACAATCATTCGAGAATAGCTGTCCACCACGACATAAATAACCGGCCGCCCAATCAACCAATTACGGTTAACTCGATGGACCAAGTATACATCCGCAGACGTCGAGTCAATCTCATATCGATGGCACGGACCTGTAAGCCCTTGCGAAGCAATACCAACTAGTGGCCGGTGGTCTTTATTCCAGTTTTTTTCTCCTCTGCGGCCCTTGAAAACATATAAATCATCAAAATGCTTTTTCCCTTGATACTCGAACTGCCTCTGAGTTGGATAAGATCCTCGAATAAGTTCTCCTTGGGCACCGTCAGATTTCAAAGCCCTATAAAACTTGTTGAGCATCCATTGATAGCAATCGCACATCGTTCCGCACTTTCTGCTTGCATATCTGCCATAAGAAATAACGATAGCTGATGTATGCTTAGAATCTAACGCAACAGCTCGTTCTTCGATAATCACACCACGATACTTAGGCTTTCGTCCAAGAATTGTTCCTGGGGTCCTATTTTTTTTCTTACCGGCGGCCCCGCAAGCAGATGTGTTCCAAAGAAATGCATTTTTGACCTGCCCCAAGCTCCAATATCTATAGAGCAATCGATAGATTTGCTTGCGATCAACACCTACGAGGCTGGCCTGCTTTTGAACATCAGAGCCAAAGGAAGAAGCTAAAATTTCTTCGGGACTTCTGTTTCTGACGAACTCTTCAATTAGCGACCAGTTTCTATCGCGACTTTGTTTTTAACGATCACTTATTTCGTCCTCTGTTCGGACCATGAATTCTGCTGGCTGCTCTACATTGATAACTACAAGCCCTGAGTCGATTTCCGCCATGAGCGAGCGCGAGTCAACAAGCCAAGGCTTGGTGGGATTTTTACACAGCTTAATGACAATACACAGATCGCCTCTATATCCCAGTACTCGAACGGGAAAGTCGAGCATTGCGGATCCTTCAACTGGGGAGATGATAGAGTTTAAAGTGATTTCATGCATGACGAGCCATCTCCATGCTTACTGGGTAGAAAGCAGCTACCTTCACGCTCAAAGGTTTAGCGAGATCTATTAGTCCAGCACTTAAATCAAATTGTAGAGCTTGTATCCAAAGCAAGTGAAAAAAGAGGCTTTTGGTTTCGACGTATTCTATGTAAATAAGTTTCGATAACTTTTTTAAAAGCGCTTTCAAGGGGATAAGACTTGTTTCGGTAACTTCTATAACAGACAGTAAATTGTTGACATTCTTTGCACTAGCCAACATGGGTGAAATGTTCGCGTGACTTCTTAGCACTAAAAGATTTCGAATGCGAATTTGTGATATGTTTTCATATAAGACTAGCTTCCATTCAACATTCCTGCGCTCCCAGAAAACTCGCTCTATTTCAAGCTTTTCCAGTAGCCTGTTCTTTTTGTTCTGAGAAGCTTCCTCAATTTCCTTCGCGTACTTCATTGATCTTGCGACCAGCCTCTCTTTCCCATTTGAATCGAGCTGCGTAATCAGAAAATCAGTAGTCATCACTAACGGCACGTTAGTGCCGGGATAGGAAGGCGGTTTGACGCTCAGACTTGAAGCAATAGCCTGAGTTTCGCTCTGAGGAAATAACGGGAATTGTTCTCGAATATCGATAATTGACCGATCAAATTCGAGAATTGTGTGGTAATGATATTCAGCGTTGGAAAGGAGGTGGTGCGAGCGACCTACCTTCACACCTGGGACGATATGAGATGTCCCCTTTGACGGAAACGCACGAACCTTGATCCAAGGCTTGTAATCTTCTCTGACTCCATCACCATCCCCAGCAGCTATTCGCTTTTCGATTTTTTGCTGTGTGATAGCTCTAGATCGGGTTTGTGTGGAGGTTTGTGTTTGATCTTGGTTCATCGGTTAACAGGACAACCTTTCAGACGTGGCAAAGCAAAAAATGCGTCGCTGTAGAAGGGAGATCCCGCCAACATCGCAGGATCATTCACATCACGGTCAGAGGTCTGACAGTGATTTTGAACCTGATAATGCGAGGCGGGAGCCGCCCCGACGAAGGGTGGCTCCCGCTTGTGACAAACTTTATTTCTCTGTGACAACCTTTATTGTTTTGTGACAACCTTTATTGTTTTCAGACAGCTGTGGGATGCAAATAAAGTTTCATCCTAACCCTAAAAACAGAGAGAAACGTCGCGCGCTCTCCTATTCATAAAAAATCCCTTTTATATCAGTATGTTGTGAGCACTTACACCCGAGACTGGATCGTTTTGCCTTTCATGGGAGAATGATTAAGGGCGCTAAAGTATCATCCTAATTTTCGCCCAGGCTCGAAAAATACGGTAAATGGTGAAAATAAAGATTCATCCTTTTCCGATGTTGCCCGTTCCAACACGTAAGCAGTCAGTCAGAAAAAACACATAGATCCAATCCCTAGCGAGCATTGAGCTCTCTCATCCGTGCCAACTGCTCCAACCCTTGGACGCCCTAAATGCTTACCCAAAAAAATCAACACCTTCTTTTAAAAACACAATCAAAAATGACACCCTTATATCCATTTAACCTAAACAGCCTTCCCCCCACTGCACTAGCTAGGGCTCGTAGTTCGGCGCAAGGCTGAAGTCGCTTGGCTGCTTCGCTGTGCAGATCCATGACCCACTTTCCATCAAACTCCCGGTTGTAGTTCCACAAGCATCTCGCGAGTCTTGCCGGCCCGCTCCACTAACAAGACCACAACATCTCCAACGTTCTTGTCGTCTAGCCGGGCCTGTAATGTGGTGACGTCGTCGACGGCGATACCGTCGATGCTGATAACGCGATCGCCGGGCACGATGCCGCCTGCGGTGACCTCGACGCCGACGAGCCCGGCCCTGTGCGCCGCCGAGCCCGGCGTCACGCGCAATACGAATACGCCCTTACTGCCGGTCAGCGCCTGCAGACGCGCGTTGAGCTGCTCATCCACCTCGATGCCCAGCGCCGGACGGATGTACTTGCCGGTCTTTATGAGTTGCGGCACCACGCGCATGACGGTATCGACCGGCACCGCAAAGCCGATGCCGGCCGAGGCGCCAGACGGACTGTAGATGGCGGTATTGATGCCGATCAGCCGCCCAGCCGAATCGAGCAGCGGGCCACCGGAATTGCCGGGGTTGATAGCGGCGTCGGTCTGGATCAGGTGGTCAATGGCCGGGCCACTGGCGTCGCCGGAAAGGGTGCGGTCAAGCGCCGAGACGATGCCGGTGGTGAGCGTCCAGTCGAGCCCGAAGGGATTGCCAATGGCAAAGACCTTTTGCCCCACCTTGAGATCGGCACTGGTGCCCACCGGCACCGCCGGCGGGCGCTTGAAGCCGACGCCAATCTTGAGTACCGCGATGTCGTGCGCAGGACTGGCGCCAACGAGCGCAGCCTGATAATCGCGACCGTCGGCCAGTTTGACCGTGGCAGACGATGCCCCCTGGATCACGTGGAAGTTGGTCACCACGTGGCCGGCATCGTCCCAGATGAAGCCGGAGCCGGTGCCGCGCGGCACGGAAAAGACATTGCGCGACCAGACGTCACGCACTAGTTGTGCCGTGGTGATGTAAACCACCGACCCGCGCGATTTTTCGAACAGCTCGATGGTGGTTTTTTCGTCGGCGGCCAGGTCGCCGCGCGGCGTCACCGTGCGCTCCTGCGTTTCGTGGGGACTGAACCAGGCTTCGATGGCGGGCAGGAACTGCCACAGCAGCATGAGTGCGGCGATGCAGCCAGTGATGACGAGCCAGCGCCGGCTGAAGCGGTCCGGCGCCGGGCGGTTGTAGGGGTCGGGGTAGGTCACGTCATTCTCCATGTTGAAATCAGCGCCAAAGGCCGCCGGTGCGCCAGCGTGGCGGACGTGGTGATACGGTCACCTCGGGGACGAAACGGGCCGATGGAAACGGCGGCATCGCGGGCGGCGGAGCAAGTTCCAGCAAGCGCTCAATGCGTTCAGCCGTCGCCGGATGCGTGCGCAACCAGGAGGGTTCCGGATTGCCCCATCCGGGCAGCAGCCAGGCGCGCCAGGAGCGGCTCACCCGCTCGATCTTGGCGAGCGCCGAGGCCAGCCCGTGCGGGTCGCCGGTCAATTCGGCAGCGAGCCGGTCGGCGTCGAATTCGCGCACCCTGGACAAGCCCAACTGAGCCAGCAAGGCTAGCTGTGGCGCGACCGCCAGTAGAAGCAACGCGGGCCAATTGACTTCCGTGACTCCAAGCAATAGCGCTGGCAAGCTGAGCACGATCGCAAGCTGCCCCAACAAGGCTAGAAGATGGGTGAGCCGGCTGATGGAATCGGCCAAGCCCATGACACGCAAATCCTCGTTCGCAATATGCGCGATTTCGTGGCCGAGCACGCCGGTCAACTCGCGGGGCGTGAGGCTACGCAGCAGGCCGTCGGTCAGCGCGATGGCCGCGTGATGCTTCGAACCGGTGGCGAAGGCGTTGACGACCCCGCTGGGCACGTAGTGCGGTACCGGCACGGCAGGCAGCCCGGCCCGCGCCGCCAGTTCCGCGCAACACAGCCCAAAGATCGGGCGCTTCATCCGGGTGCAGGGGGCGTGCGCCATACAGCCGCAAGGTCAGCCCGGAGGCGGCCGCCGGTTCGAGCAGCAGGGTGAACCCCGCGGCCGCAAGCGCCAGCCAAAGCCCGCCGTCACCCAACAGCAGGCTGCCAGCGACGGCGGCAATCCCGAGCAGGGTCAGCACCAACAGCGCGGTTTGCAGGCGATTGAGCCAGCGATGCCGCGCGCCGACATTCTGCGCGTGGCGCAGATCACGACTGATCATCTGAGCTTTCCCCGGCTGTCCGGTCATCGCGCTCGCGCAGCAGCCAGTAAGTCGCCCCGAGGGCCAGTGTCGCGCCTGCGAGCGCCGCGACCTTGGCGGGGCCGGTCTCCGGGTCGAGGATCACGAATTTACGCGCCAGGGCCATCAGCCCGATCAGGATCACCGTCTTGACCTGGATGATGCTGTCGCGCCGCAAGGCCACCCGCACGATGGAATGCTTGAACTCCATGGCGATGAGCAGCGTCATGATCATGCCGAACACGGTCTGGAAGACCTTGTGATCGAGCGGATTGAACGCATCAATGATCAGCAGGCTGAAGACGATCGAGATCAGCTGCAGCAGCGAGACCACGATAATCACGGCAATGATTGCGGACAGCGCGAGCGCGATCACCTGTTCGAAGCGCTCGTAGAACGTCATCACTGCCCATTGGGCGCGAAATGTTTTGATCGGGTCTGCTTGCTTTTCCTTCATCGCCACTCCTCTCAATTCTGAAATACTTGTGCACCCACAACTTGGTTGCGCCCTTGTCTTTTTGCCTGGTAGAGCGCGCTGTCCGCCTGCTGCATCACCTGCTCGGAAGAGTTTAAGCGGACGTCGAGGGGAGCCACCCCCATGCTGGCGCTATAGCTGATCGACACCTCTCCACACACCAGCGCTGTCGCCGCAACGTCCTGACGAAATCGCTCCGCCCATACTTGGGCGTCTTCTATCGATGCCGCTTCCAACAACACAGCGAATTCCTCCCCCCCAATCCGTGCAGCCATGTCGGTTGCGCGAACATGTTCCCTCAACCGTGAAGCAAAGTGCTTGAGCACCTCATCGCCGCATCCGTGCCCATAGGTATCATTGATGCGCTTGAAGTGATCGATATCGCAGAGCACAAGTGCTGCTTGTATCTCCGGGCTGCGTTTGAGGCGCGCCCATTCCAGCTGTAATCGTTCGTTAAAAGCCCGCCGGTTCGACAAGCCGGTCAAGGGGTCGGTGATCGCCATGCGCAGCAACCGCTGCTCCATTTCCTTGCGAGAAGAGATGTCGAGCAGAGTGCCCACCATCAATTGCCTGCCCGTGTCACCCAGCCAACGACCGCGATCCAGCACCCAAATCCAAACGCCGGATCGATGACGAACGCGGTACTCGCACTCCAATCGCTCCGACGGATTTTCTTGGTAAGCGCGCACCTTTGCCAGAACGACCGGTAAATCCTCCGGATGAATACGCGCTTGCCATGCGGCATGGGTGGCGCCAATCTCCTCGTCGGAGGTCAAGCCGAACATCGCCAGACTGCGGGCAGAAAGCCTGAAGCTGTCGGTGGCAAGATCCCACTCCCAGAATCCCAACTCTGCGCCTTCCAGGGCGATGGCGATCCGTTCGTTGTCGCCGATTTTCGCTTGTTGGCGATGCTTCAGCTCGTCACGCCTGTGGCGATTGGTACGAGCAAAACGCCATAACGCAACCGCCATGCCAACATTGGCAAGTAGCGACACCATCAGCCAGATGGTCGGCCCGTTCATGGTCTATCCCCGCCTGACTGACTGAGTGCCTGCCGTAATTCCTCGATCCGGTGGTCGACTTGGTCGGCGTTGATGCCCAACATCAACAGTACCTGCTCGGCCAGTCCCAGTCCCGCAGCCAGGTACAACGGGTACAGTCTGACATTGGGCAGATTACGCAAAAGCTGGGCATCCGTTACGCGCTCAGTGGCCACCACCACGGACAAGCTCAGGCGGCGGTCGAGAACCGCCTGAGCGATACGCAGGGCCGTCTGCGGACGGGCAAACGTCAGCACCACCAGGCGGGCATGGGCCAATCCGGCGGCGGCCAGGGTGTCGAGCCGACTGGCATCGCCATACGACACCGGCGCCCCCATCGCACGCCCCGCTTCGACCCGTTGGCGGTCCGATTCCAGCAGCAAATGCGGTATGCCTGCCAGGCGCAGCGTTCGGCTCAGCAGCAGCCCGACGTCATCCGCCCCACAGATGATCACATGGTCGCGCAACGACCGCGCCCGCTCGGCGACTTCGCCTTCTTCGGCCTGCGGTGGCTGACCGAGTGCGCCCGAGCGGCTGAAAGCCCGCGCCCATCGGTCATGGTGTCGGATCAGGAGCGGTGCCAACCCCATGCTCAACACCAGCGCCACCAGCATCGGTTGCACCATGGTGGCGGCGATCAGGTGCTGCTGCATGACCATGCCCAGGAGCAGCAGCGCAAACTCGCCGCCATGACCCAGCACGATGCCTGCGCGCCAGGCGTCGAGCGCCGACAGGCGGGTTGCGCGCAGCGCCAGAAAGTTCAGCCCCATCTTGAGAGGCACCAAGGCCAACAGCCAACCCAGTACCGCCAGCGGTGCGGCCACGATCTGCGCGGTGTCCAGCTGCAGGCCAATGGTCACGAAGAACAGGCCCGACAGCACATCACGAAAGGGCTTGAGGTGGCTTTCCATGTGGTGCCGGAAGTCGCTCTCGCCCAGGACCATGCCGGCGAGAAAGGCCCCCAGGGCGGCGGATACGCCGACGGCGTGTGCAGCAGCGGCTGCCGCCACGACCACGCACAAGGAGACCAGCACGAAGGATTCTTCGTGGCCCTGCCGCGCCACCCAGCCCAGCAGGCCATGCAACAGACGACGGGAGGCGAGGGCCGCTGCCGCGAACAACATCAGCACGCCCAACACTTCGAGCAGCACGCTCTCGATCTTCGGCGACTCGCCGCGCGCCCAGATCGCCAGCAGGGCCAGCAGGGGCACGCTGGCCAGGTCCTGAAAGACCAGCACGGCGATGGCGCTGCGGCCGTGGCGGGTGGTGAGCTCGCCTTGGTCGGCCAGCTGTCGGCTGACCAGCGCCGTGGACGACATGGCCGCTGCGGCGCCGAGCAGTGCAGCGCTCTGAGCTGGCTGACCCAACCCGATCAGCACCAGGGTCAGTGGCGCGGCCACGACGACCATCTGCAAGCTGCCGGACGCCAGTACGGTCTTGCGAGTGAGCCAGAAGTGCCCCAGCGAGAATTCCAGTCCGACCATGAACAGCAGCAGGGCCACACCCAGTTCGGATATGAAAGTCAACGCCTCTCCCGGCGCGATCACACCGCTGACCGAGGGGCCCAGCAAGGCTGCCGACGGCGAGGTAACCCAGCAAGGCGGGTACTCTGAACGCCGCCGTCGCCACCACCGCGAGGCTGCACGCCGCCAGCAGGATCAGGGTAGTGCCGAGCAAATCCTGCATCGGTCAGCGTCCCACCTGTGCAGAGGCCCAGCGCACGATGTCCTGCGAGCCCATGGCGCCTGCCTGGCGGGCGATCTCACGTCCGCCCTGGAACAGGGCGAGCGTCGGAATGCTGCGGATACCGAACTGCGCGGCCAGGTGGGGCTCAGCCTCGGTGTTCACCTTTGCCAGCCTGATCCCGGGTTCGAGCTGGCGCGCGGCTTGTTGAAACTGCGGCGCCATCATCTTGCACGGCCCGCACCAGGGCGCCCAGAAATCGACCAGCAGCGGCAGATCGCTGCGCTCCACGTGGCGCGAGAACGTCGCCGTCGTCAACTCGATGGGCTCGCCGGTGAACAAGGGCTGCTGGCAGCGGCCGCAGTTGGGACGATCCGCGAGCTTGGCGGCCGGCACGCTGTTGATGGACTGGCAATGTGGGCAGACGATGTGGAGTTCATTTTTCATGGTTCGCTTCCTTGGACTGCGGTGAGGTTGCCTCGCTTCGGATCACCGACATCGCCGACCAATTTACGCCTTTGATCCAATCGTTCCCGTCTTCGCTCACGCCGGCATCTTCCACGTGAGCCGCAATGAAGGCTTCGGCTTGAATGAGCCCCGCTCTGACAGCATCTATCTTATTAGGCATCCGCAGGATTTCAGCAGCGCAGCCTGCATCCAGCCCATCCACCCGGATAAGCAGAAAAATGCGGCGCCACAAGTGCGGCATACCCTTCATCAGGTCGAATGCAAATGCGAATTCGCTCGATCTGTCACCAATTTCCTCCTGTTCGGCGATTGCTGCTGGGTCGGGAAGCCGACTATCAGCCATGACGTCGGCCAGGCTGAGTGCGTCATCAGGCTGATAAAACTCGTAGAACTCTTCCTCTACCATGGCCTCCGCCATGTCCTGCGCATCCGCTTCGACCGGCGCATCCAGCGAAACGGCCTCGCCATATTGCCGGCTGTTTGCCACTTCGCGATCAATGACGGCAAAAAGATGCTTCAAAAGATCGAGGTAAGCGGCATTTTCTTCTGGAACGGATGTCCATACCGATTCAGCCAGAGCAATCGCTTCGTCCACCACGTCGTGCAGCGTCGGATAATCGCGAGGCAAATCACCGGCGGCATGCAGATAAGCCAACTCGCGTTGCGCAACGGCCTCAACCTTCGGCAGCAGCGTCTCGATTATCCCGCGTGCTTGCTGGACGACAGAGGCAGGTTGAGTGTCGATCCGCGCCTTGAGCTCGCGCAAGCGTTCACGACGCGCCTTACGCTTGATTTGATCCTGAGCGCTCAGCCGATCAAAGTGCTTCTTGGCCTGCCGGAACAACGCCTGCGCTAGCATGTGCGCGAGAGGCGTCAGATCGTTATGCGATGCAGTGACGCTGACGATTTTTTTGCCCGGCAAGTGCATGTGGCCACTGGCCGTTAAGCGAGATCCTTTTTTCGCGCGTTCGAGGACGATTTGAAGACGTACCGAATCTTCGGAGCGCTTTTCGATCAGCGGCTTGAGAGCGGGTTCAACCGCTTTTTCTACAGACATTCGCCAAGGTTCATGAAATTCTTTTTCGACGAGTCGATAGCTATATTGTATACGCATGCTCAAGCCCTTTAGGGTTGTCCGCCCAGGTGAGTGGACCCGGGTGATTGGATATGTTGATTTTCAAAGATGATCTTACGGTTTGGTTTTTCACGCCCTTACCGCTGACGCGCTTTGCGCAAACGCCAACTAAGAAGCAAAAGAGTCATACCGAAGATCGCAGCATGGAAACCCAATACCCAGCCCGCGGCCAGAAATGATTCGATCGGGCGGGTAAAAAACATCCATAGGATGATCGCACCGAGGAGCACGGAAAGCAGCCCGCTGAGGGCAAGCCAGATCTCGCCCTTGATTTCCCGGCGCAGACGAACGGCGGCGGATATCTCCAGCATACCGGTGAAAATTGCCCAGAATGCCACGCTTACCCACAAGAAATAGGCCAACGCCAAAGTGGCAGCCAGAGGGGCAACTACCACAACGACACCGGTGAGTATGCCGACGATGCCGCTGAACAACAGCCAGCCCCAGCGCTGCTTTTGCCGCATTTGCCGCACCGCTGCAACCAGGTTGAACGCACCATTGACCAAAGAAAATGCGCTGAACACTATCGTCATGGCGAACAAAGCCGAGTGTGGCATCCAGAATGCGAGGACTGCAAAAATCAACGCGAATATGCCGCGCAGCGCAAACAACCACCAATTTTGGGTCAGTGAACACACGGCATCGGCAGGGTTATCCGCATTCGAATCGGCGATGGTATTTGCATTCATGCGATATCTCCTTGATGGATCATGAGATCAGGAAAATCAAGCCTTCATGGCGAAGAGAGGGGCTATTCGCCCCTCTCTTGCGGTTTTAGAACAGCTTTGACAGTCTCGCCTTGATTTCATCGAGCCAGCCTTTTCCGCTCCCGCCTCCGGCCGTCTTTTCCTTGACTTTCTTGAGTTCAGAGTACAGGGGCTCAAAGTCCTTCTTTTTGCCATAGCCCAGCAGTTCTGCCATTTCCAACTGCTGCCGGGCTTCGTTTAACAAGTCCTGCAGGCGTTCACCGGACGCCTCGCTGCGCTGGCCATCTTCTGTCAAGGTCTCGGCGCGCTTGACGAGCAGTTTGGCGCGCAGGATGGGCAGCGGGATGACGCTGAGTGTCTCGACGAGCGTGCCGAGCGCCAACTGCAGCGCGGCCTTGGCCTCTTCGATCTTGCCCTGATCGATCAGCGGCACGACGGATTTCACGGCTGCCGGGTAAGTCGCCAGAGGGATGTTGGTGACCGCAATCACGATTTCGCTGGCCAGCAATGCCAACACGCGACGAGCGCGTTGCACCTCGCCATGTTTGAGGGCATCCAGCGCCTCGTCAGTCATCGCCTCAACGGTTTCCGTGTTGGCGAACAAGTCGTGCACGATGGTGCGCACATCAACGGGGGCC
>OJST01000059.1_pt1 | contig 35185 bp, 38 predicted proteins | sample 1599491 | NCBI WGS metagenome assembly OJST01 (sample SAMN04436635, study PRJEB24849) | human gut metagenome | biome: human gut; feature: NICU; material: stool | host: Homo sapiens | place: USA: Saint Louis, MO | collected 2010-02-10
GCGACGGGGGCTTCCTTGAGCGACAAGTGGGTTTCGACGCTGGGTGGTGGTTCGGTCGCGGCCAGGCGCGCCACGACATTGAGGATGTGTTCGGCGCTCAGGCTGCCGCTTTCCAGTACCAGCTCAACAGCCACCAGCACCGCATCGAGCCCGGCGACCGGTACGGCAGCCAGAACTTGCGCCATGATCCGGTCACCGCCGGCATGACGCCCCAGACCGTGCTTAAGCTGACGCAGCGGCGCCGGCAGATCAGCAAAGGGCGCGCCGTTGCGCAGCGCACCGGGCTTGCGTTCGATCAGCGGGAGGTAGTGCTGCCAGTCATAGCTGACCTGGTCGCGATCCAGCAAGCGGACATGGCTGGCGATCAGCGCGTCGTCAGCCACCACCTCGATTCGCGTCGGATACAAACGGCTGCTGACCCACTTACCCGCATACTCACACGGCACCGAGTAGCGGTTGCGCCCGACGCTGACCAGGCAGGTGCTGGAGACCCGCGCAGGCCGCTCGACGTAACCGTCGAATGGCGCTGGCACAGGCATCAGTTCAGCGCGCTCCAACTCCAGCACTTCGGCCACACTCAGCCCGCTGTATTGAGGGTGCGTCAGCTCGTTCCAAAGCGCGCGGCAGCGCTGGCCCAGCCAGGCATTGAGTTCCTCGAAGGAGTGAAACTGGCAGTCCTGGGCGTCTAGCCAGATACGCCTGCGGCTGTCTTGCACGTTCTTTTCAACGATGCCCTTTTCCCAACCAGCGGCGACGTTGCAGAAGTCCGGATCGAACAGGTAATGCGCGCACATCACCGCAAAGCGCGCATTCACCGCCCGGCCTTTGCCCTTATTGACCTTGTCGACGGCGGTCTTCATGTTGTCGTAGATGCCCCGGCGCGGCACGCCGCCCAAGGAGCCGAACGAGCGTGTATGGGCGTCAAATAACATCTCATGGCCCTGGCTCGGATACGCCACAAGCCAGAACGCACGGCTGGCACACAGCTTCAGATGTGCCACCTGCATACGCCGGTAAATGCCGCCGACCAGCAAGCCTTCCTCGCTCCAGTCAAACTGAAACGCCTCGCCAAGAGCAAAGGTCAGCGGCACAAAGGCCTGCGACGCCTTGCCCTGTCCCCCTCGCCAGGCACGGATAAACGCGGTGAGCTGGCTGTAGCCACCGTCATAACCTTCGGCTTTGATTTGCGCCAACAGCGCCTTGGCACTGCGCCGCTGTTGCTTGGGCCGCAGCGAATCGGCTTTTAGCGCCTGCTCCAGCGTGGCGTGAAAAGGGCTGAGTTTGTTGAAGATCGCGCGGCGTTGGTAGACCGGCGGCTTGGCCTCAGGTGCTCTGACCCACTTGCGAATCGTGTTGCGCGCCAACCCGGTGCGCTTGGCTATCTCATGCAGCGACAGCTTGTCGCGGAAATACATCCGGCGAATTTTGCCCATCATTTCCATACTGATCACCCTGTGTTCTCCTGCTCAAAAATTGAGCAGAAGCAGTTGAACACCTGGGTCAGTTTTCAGTCGGCAGAACAGCCTCTACTGGGTCAGTTTTCGGTCAGCGGCAACAAGTAGCGGGGCCTCCAGCTATGTTACTAATCAATCAAGGTGGTCACGAATCCAGAGCCAGGCCCTGTACACGTTTGTCAGCTTGGCCAGGAAATCAGCCACGTTGACCACCTCTATGAGACGCTTTAGCGTTTTCATAGAACCCCCAAAAAGGTAGGTCCCTGGCCCGCCGCACTTACCGGACAGTGCAACGGTTTCACTGATCAGCCCCGTAAGGGTGTTGACGCTATCAGCGAACCAGAGTGTTCATCGGCCCTCTCCATTCCCGGCGCGTTGTCCAGACGCGGTGGAAAGGCCCCCAAGGCAGCAAGCCGCCCGGTGCTTTACTTCATACCGCAAAAACCATGACCGAAAAAAGCCTTTTTACGTGTTTGTGAAGTTTATTTTTCCGAATGACGACGGGGGCTTGACGATGCCCAGCAATGCCGCTAGGTGGCGGCAACAGGCTGATAAACTGGGGATATTCGCTCAAACTCCCAAAAAAATGCGTTTTCCAAAATGATGATCGCTTTACTCGGCGCTTCGGTAAATCTTCCGATGATCAATTTTGATCATTGCGCCGGTCGCTGTTCGGCTATTGCGCAACAGTACCACTGTATTTACTATCGGCCTTGTTGACGCTATCAGCGAACCGCGAAACGAACGTCCATTCGATTCGCACAAACGAACCGCCCGTCCAGGCGGTTTTTTTGTGCCCGAAATTCGCCGCCGACTTCGCCGGTGAATTCGGCGTTCGGTGCGTAGCAGCGCCTATCATAGGCAGTTCGTTACCAGGTTTGCACGAACACCATGACCGAGAACGACTATACCTTCGCCGGTGCGGGCTGAGCCTTTTATACCAGCGGCTCTAGCCGCGTCGCTCGACCCGAATTACTGTATATGGATACAGTAATTCACGGTGCCTTATGAACGCGCTTACTCCCCTCCCCCTCGCGGCTTCCGATCAGCTGCTGCAGGTGCTTGCCGGTTGTGCTGCGGGCGGCTTTCCGAGTCCAGCAGCTGACTACTACGAGCCACCGCTTTCCCTGGATGAACTGATGAACATCCGCGCCCCGCATGTATGGATCGTCCAGGTAGAAGGCGACAGCATGCGCGATGCCGGCATCTTCGACGGGAGTCGCCTGGTGGTCGACCGCTCGATCACACCCAGCGCTGGCCATATCGTGCTGGCCTACGTCGACAACCAACCGCTGGTGAAGCGGCTGGCCAGGTCGCCGGCAGGTTGGATTCTTGAATCGGCTAACCCGGCGTACAAGAGCATCGCGCCCAGCGAGTACGGCACCATCGAGGTGTTCGGGGTCGTGACTTGGGATCTCACGCAGCATGCACAGTGAACCTCGGCCCGTCTTCGGCCTGGTGGATGTGAACTCGTTCTACTGCAGCTGTGAGCGCATTTTCAGACCGGAGCTGCGGCAACGCCCAGTCGTTGTTTTGAGCAACTCGGACGGTTGCATCGTGGCTCGTACGAACGAGGCGAAAGCCCTTGGGTTGAAGATGGGGGACCCCTACTTCAAGGTGCGCGGCTTCTTGGAGCAGAACGGCGTCGCCGTTTTCAGCAGCAATTACACGTTGTATGGCGAGTTGAGTCATCGCGTGGGTGTGGCCATCGAATCCCTGGTACCGGACTGGGAACGGTATTCGATTGACGAACTGTTCGTGCGACTCGACGGGCTACCTGAGCCGATCATTGATGTAGGCCGGGCGATTCAAGCCCGAGTGCTGCAGTGGACTGCCCTGCCGGTAGGAGTAGGCATCGGCCACACGAAGACCCTGGCAAAGGCGGCGCAGCACGCCTCGAAAGTGTGGCGAGAGAAAACAGGCGGCGTGGTCGACCTGCGCAAGCCCGAGGCGGTCGAATGGCTGCTCCGGCGAATGCCGGTTGATGAAGTGTGGGGGATCGGTTCCCGTATGCGTGACAACCTGGCCCGCGACGGAATAAGCACGGCCTGGGAGCTGTCGCAGGCCGAAGCGCGAGCGATGGGCCGCAAGTACAGCGTTGTGCTTGAACGGACCATCAGGGAGCTGCAGGGCGAATCCTGCATGGACCTTGAACAGTCCACGCCTGCCAAGCAATCGATCTGCTCAAGCAGGATGTTTGGCCAGCGTGTGCATACGCTCCAGGGCCTGCAGGAGGCGCTAGCGACCTACATTCACCGCGCCGCCGAGAAGCTGCGCCGGCAGCGCTCGCTGTGCGGTGCCCTGCGCATCGGCATCCAGACCTCGTTTCATGGCGACGGGCCGAAGTACGCCAACGCGGCCACCTGCATACCCGCATACCCAACGGATGACGTTCGGCAGCTGACCAAGTACGCGCTGCAGGCGGTAGGGGAGATCTATCGGCCCGGCTTTGCTTACAGCAAGGCCGAGGTGCTGCTGATGGATCTGCGCAAACGGGGGGAGTACACGCAGGACCTGTTCAACCCGAGCCAACCCGAGCGCTCGGACGCTCTGATGGCCACCATGGACAAGATCAACCGCCGATGGGGCCACGACTGTTTGCGGACTGCCGCTGTCCCGCTGACGCCGGATTGGGGCATGCGGCGAGCATTGCTAAGCCCCAGTTACATGACCAGCTGGGACCAGCTGTGGAAGGTACAGTGCCGGTAATTCTCGCGTGCGAGAATCAGCTTTCGCGGCTGGCCAGCCGCTTGCGGCGCACGCCAATGCTCGCACGGGATACTCCGGCGAGCTTGGCCACCAAGGCATCTGGCACCTTTCCTAACAAGTGGTCGTAGCGGGACGCTACAGACACACGCTTATAGGGTTGAATACCCAAGAAGGTGCAGCGCTGCACAACCACTGGGTACGGCACGCCAACCTGCCGGCTGATTTCAGTCGGGGTCATGGTCGCCAACAGTGACTCATAACCCAACCAGGGGCCGTGGTAGTCGGGAATGGGAGTAGGGGGGCTGTCACCAGGTATTGGTGGCACAGGTTCAAAGCCCAGTCCTTCGCGGACTTCCTGAACCATGGCCAGATCGACGCTGGCCAACCGGGCAATCTCCTGGTCACTGACATAGCCAAAGAGCGATTTGTAGGGCCGCAGGTCATGACTGAGCGGCAACACCTGTTTGCGTGGTGCGGGCCGGAACACCGGCAGAATGCCCAACGACTCGCGGTAGGCTTTGACACTTTTGTTGGTGACGCCACAACGCGCAGCGATTGCGCTGTCGGGGGCAAATCCCAGCAGATTCTTGTAGGGTTCTATCATCTGGCCGACCGACCAGGGCGCAATCCCAAGCTGCTCACGGCGGCGCCGGATCCTGTGCGGGGTGGACCCGATCAAACGGGCAAGCTCAACATCCTTGAGCTTGCCCAGCTTGCAGTCGTACCACCGGGCTTGCCCCACAAGCTCCCAGTCAACAGTCGCCATGCTACGGATGCCGAGCTGGTGGGAAGGCTGGAATATTCAGGCCACGCGGATCTGAACTGGCATCCCAAGACCACCAGCCGCTTGGCCCGTAGTGCTGGGCGTAGTAGGCGCACTTGACCTGCTTGCGGGCCAGGTACTTCGGATCCTGACGGCCATACACTTCCATCGGAACCTCTCTGCCGGCGCCAACGTCCATCAGCCAGAAATCGGGAAAGACCTGCTCCTGCCCTGCATCGAAACGCATGGGCTTGATGAACCGGCGCCCTTGCTCGCGCAACAGCGCCTCGATCACACCCTCGTAGCCAGATTCAATGGGGATCCATTCATCACTGACGACCATCAGGGCGACGTTGAGCGCCTGGGCTTTGCTGGCTGAGGTGGGCTGATCGGTCTGAACAATAGCGATGACGCGCCGCCCTTCACGCCAACCGCGCAACGCAGCCTCGTAGCTCCGGGCGGTTCTCTGCCAAAGATCGCCGTCAGTGAACAGACGCGGAATGCCGTTGAAGCCGGTGATGGTGATGTACCGGTCCATGGTCTGCTCGCGTTCCTCGGAGTAGCCGGCCAGCGGGGCAATGACGACCAAGCGGCGGCTGTTCCTCATTGCGCTGGCCACCTTGAGGCTGTTGGCGTCGGCCTGCTGGCCAGCTGAGTTCGTCGCAATGACCAGGGCATCGCCAATCCTCATGCGCGAAGCCAGCATGCGGTCGGCGGCTTGCTGCAGCCGACTGTGAATCAGCCCGAGGCCGCGCTTGCCGGCCATACCTGGCACCCATTGATTGAGGCCCGCTTCGCTCCATAGCAGATGCAGCAGGCCACCCAAGGTCATCGCCGGCTTCGTGGGCTTTCCGCTTGATGGGGCAGGGCCGGTGCCCTCCATCGGCTGAACTTCTGCCGGATCCTTCTTGCGCAGCGATAGGGTCAGTTTGACCTTGAGGTCCCCGTCCTTGGTTTCCTCGACCACGCCTTTGCTGTAGGCGCCTAAGCCCGACTTGTCGGGGTCGGGCGAGTAGTACAGGCAATCAAGCGCATGCTCGGCGCCGGTGTGGGGATAGCGGGATAGGTGGAAAGAATCCTTATCTGACCTGTGCCGTACGGCCAACCTCCGCGTGCCTTTGCCTGGGCACAGGCAGCGGACCAGGGCATGGCCGTGTGCCTTCTGCAGCACGCCTTTCCACTGCACCGCATAGCTTGGCTGGGTCTGGTAAGCCTCCGAATACTGCTCGGCCTTTTCGCCAAGCCCGATGCTTACCGCATACCGTTGATCTGCCATAGCTGCTTCCTCCGTGTCGCTGTGAAATCTCCCGTGCTCGATGTACAATGAGCACGTGGATTTTTGCTCCTTCGCAAAAACCTAGAAACCCGCAAGCATTGCCGTGCTGCGGGTTTCGTCTTTTTGGGGCCTGGCTAAATCAGGCCTTGAAGTCGCCAAGCTCGATGACTGGCGTAGCCTGTGCAATGTCGATCTGCGTGGTGCGACCATCAGCAGTACGAAAAGCCATGGTCATTGGCGGTGCAGGATCGTCCTGCAGCTGGGCCACGCAGCGCTTGTTCAACAACTCGAAAAGCCACTCGGCATCATTGACCGCATCCACCGGATCACGCGATAACGCTTGCTGCAAGCTGTGCCTAAACCAGTGCGAGCTGGAGGGATCAGCCAACGCAGCTGCAATTTCACTGTCCGCCTCGCTGGCCACCAGTGCCTTGTCTACCGGCTGAGTTGTCGCCCGGATGGCTAACTGATCGATGGCACGCAGTTCATGCTTGGTCGCCTCGTCCAGCCCGCTGTCGAAGTTGGTCAGCTGGGTGAGGGCGGTCAGTTGCCACCAGGCCGAAGAAACACCCTCGTTGCGGTCCACGCCGTTGGGCAGCGCCAAGGCACCGGTCAGCTCGACCAGGTGCTGCTTGGCGGATTCGATCAGCGTCCGCTGCAGCTGTGCATAGCGCTCGTCAGACATGATCGACTTCCCCAGCTGCCGGTTCTTGCTTGGCCTCCAGGGCCGCAACGACGGTGCAGTGGTCGAGCGATACCGCACCGGACAAACCGGCAACAAAAATCACGGCTTGGCCACACATCACCCACGCTTTGCCTCGCGTTTCGTCGCGGTGCGTTTCACCCTGGCCATACAGTTCTTCGTAGCTGACCAAGGCGCCATGTGGGTAGTCGCTGTTCCAGTCGAAGCACTGGGCCTTGGCGTGCAGCTCCTGTTCTTCGAAAGTCCTGTTGCTTGGCTGTGGCATCGTGAATCTCCCTGAATGATGATCGCGGTTAGCTGTTGTTGTGTGGAATCGACGGCATATCAGGCAACATGCCGTCCAGCGATTCCTGGGCGGGTGGGTCCATCCCAGGGCCTGCAGGCAATTGAATGTCGCCGTCTTCCATCGTTGGCAGCTGCTTGAGCTTGGCATCGCCCAAATCGGCCTGGTCTTCTGTCGAAACCAGCACCCGAGCGTTGAATAGGGCGTACTGCAGATTGTCCCGCTTGTCGGCCCAAGCGATGCGGCTGTTCACCACATAAGCGAGCGTGCCACCGCGTTGGCCACCTACGCTGATGGTCTGGATCCAGTTGTGCTTGGTCAGAATGGCGATAGCGCGTTTTGTGGTGGCCACCGATGTTTCCATCAGTTTGGCCAGCGTGGCCTGGCTGATAATGAGCGCGCCTTGCTTGTCCATGTGCTGCACCAGGATGTGCATCAACTGGGCAGCGCGAGGCGCCTGCGCTGTCAACGCGGCCCATGCTTCGTGGCCAGCGCGTTCAGTCTGCACCCAAGTGCCGCGCTGGGCAGGCTGCGCATAGGCGCGGATCTCGTTATTGTCACTGGCCATTGGGCCTCCTACAGTGCTGTTGCTTGATCGATATCGAGCAGATTTGTCAGATATCGTTCATGAGTCACGCATACCCTAGCTCATATGGTGAGCGATGGGTAGCTCATACTTGCACGTTATCTCTCAAATCTTGTGCGATATCTCTCACGAATGAGCTAGGGGTAGCTCATGGAGGGGGGGTAGCTCATAGGGTGAGCTAACCTAGCTCACGGATAATGAGCTAGGGGTAGGTCATAGATAGTGAGCGATGGTCGCTCACGGATCATGATCGGAGGTTCGTGCATACTATGAGCGAGGTGCTGCCCTGCAGGCCGCGTATTACAAGGGCTTGTAGTCGTGGTTCTTATGATCTCCTAACGCTTGCTCCATTTGCATTGGCTGTTAGGGCCTCAAAGTCGCCTGGCCGGCGGCGGCCAGTCGTGAATGGCTGACAGACTCCGGCTTCGCCTGCGCTAGTCAACCATTCCCGACCGGCTCAACTGAAAGCTCGTCACGAATACGCATGACAGTTGTGGTTGAGCAATTGGCATGGCGGGCCGTGGCGCGGATCCCGAGGTTGGCACCCAGCAGCTCGCGCACACGCTTACGCAGATCCTCGTCCACGGGCCGACCCTTGTACACACCCGCTGCCTTTGCATTGACGATGCCCTGGTGCTGTCGCTCCCGGCGCTGCTGATAGTCCTTACGGGCAATTGCCGCCATCATGTCGATCATCATGTAGTTGATGGCCGACAGCATGCGGTCTGTGAATTCATCGTTGGTGGGTAATGTCATGCCCTGATGGCTGGTCGGCAGATCGATGGCGACGATACGCAAACCTCGCTGGTCTATCGCGCCCTTGAGTTCCCGCCAATCCTGATCACCCATGCGCGATAGTCGATCGATGCTCTCCACCAGCAACACATCGCCTCGCCTTGAATCTTTCAATAGCCGGATCAGCTCGGGTCGGTTGGCATGCGAGCCGCTGGCGTTCTCCATGTAACTGGTTGCAATGGCGAGGTCGAAGCCGGCGACGAATGCTTCCAGCTGATCACGGGCGCGGCTAGCGTCTTGATCATCGGTCGAAGCTCGTAGGTAAGCGCGGATGAACATTGGGGATACCGTATCAGTATGGGTGTACTCAAATCAGTGTATCAGAATGGGTGTTTTTTTTGTTTCTGCGCCGAAGGGGCAGGGCCGGGCATATCTGTGCCACATGGGGTATACCCATAAATGACGGCCTGATCTACTGGTCCCCGGAGTGACGAATTCGAGGCCGGTCCAGGTCGACACCACTGCGACGACGCCGCACCTCATGAATCAATTCGTCACTTCGGGGACCTTTCGCGTGGATCAACCCAGCAGCTGGCGATATTCCTGATACAACCGGGCCAGCACAGGTTGGGCGGCCTCCAGTTCTGCAAGCTCTGCCGACGTAACCTGGCGATGCTCCAAGGCGCTGACCACGGGCGCGGCCAGCTTCTTGGCTTCGTCCTCGCCGTGGTCTTTCACGATCTGGTCATAGCCGCCTGGGTATCGGGCCATTCCTCCAGCCTGGTGCAGGTCGACCAGTGCCTGCTGATCAGCTTCGTGCGCTTGCTTCAACTTTTCAGTCCAGCCCTTTCGGTCTGCCAGCTCTGGCCCGAAGGTTTCCAGCAATTTGCTATCAGCCAGGATGCGCAGCGAGCGGTTAATACCCGCGAAACTTTCCTGCAGCGGCTGCAGTAACTGAGCAAGGTCCTTATCTGTCGGAGTGGTCATGGGTCAACGTCCTTGGTGGTCATGGAATGGGTCTGCCAGTACCGCAGCCTTTCGGCATCGGCCTCCAGCACGAAGCGGTCAATCATTTCGGCGGGTGCGCAGATCTGCGCGCACCGCCATCCTTCCGGTGTTTGTGTGAGGTAGCTGGAATAGATCTTGTCGCGGATCGCCAAGGCACGCTGCTTGGTAAGCCCGTGTGCATTGGCGACGGCAACAAGGCCCTTGCCTTCGACCAGGATCTCGAAGGCAACGTCGAGGCTGCGTGAGTGCATTTTCGACTTGGTGCGGATCCGCTCAAATTCCTCACGCGGTATCCGCAGGTCCTGGTCAGTGTGGCGGACGCTCATTCAGAATCTTTCCAGCGCTCGGCCAGCTGCTTGCGTGCTTCCTCCAGCTCGGCCTTGAGGTAGGTGTTCTCTGATGAAAGCGTTTTGACCTGGGCTTCAAGGACGGTGTTGGCTTCGCGCAGTTTGCCCAGCTGGTCATCGAGCAGGGTTTGTTGGGTCGATGCCTGTGGACCGCCCTTATCCGCGCTTTTTTTCGATCCGCCGTTATGCACGCGCAAGGCCTTGGTATTGCGCAAGGTGCTTCGCACTTCCTGGCGAAGGTTCAGATCCAGATTGTCCTCGGCGCGCTGCACCAGGTCAGCCGCGGCTTGTGGGTCCAGACGTTCCAATCGGCCAATATCATTCACCGTTGAAATGTCAGCAGTAACACCACGGGTGACGGCTTCACGGCTCGCACCATCACGGGTGACGTTTTCGAGATAGGCCAGGCGCTCGGCAACCCAGTTGATGCTTTTCGACCAATCCTCGGCCACCTTCTCCAAGGTGCCCAGTTCTTCCTTGCTCTCTTTCAGGGCCAGGGCGATATCCAGTTGGCTGAGGTTTTCGCTGTGGACGTTCTCGGAGCGTTGGATACGCTTCGCCTGAGCGTCGGTAAGCTCTTTTACGACGGCCTGGACCAATACGCCTGCGATGATGCAAGCCCGATAACGGCGCTCGCCGGCCACCATCAGAAACTTGTACCCGGACTCTGGATTCGGGTGCGGACGCAAGACACAGGGTTCGATTTGGCCATTGGCCAAAATGTCCTTAGCCAGTTCCTCAAGCGATTCTTGAGAAAATCCCGGGTTGTCCTTGCGGCGGATCTGCTTTACGCATTCGATCTCGCCAGGGCTGATCGATTCGACGCGGGAACCATCGTTGATAGCCGGGCGTTTCTGGAAGTCTGAAAGCTTTTGAGCCGTGGCTTTAGCCACACGGCCAAAGGAATTTTTCTTCTCGGTCATGATTCAATCCTCACGCTGAAAAGACCTTACTGAGCACCGCTGCACAGGCCTTTTTCATTTCCTTTCCTGCGTCACGCTGACTGCCGCTGCGAGCCTTGCGCCACACTGGATTGCCATTGGCGAGTGCTTTGTTGATGCAGGGGCGGTGGGTGATCTGCTCGTTGAACATGGCATCGCCATGTTCTTCACGAAGGCTTGGCAGGATCTCCAGTTCTTCGGGTGAGCGGCTGTTGATCAGATTTGGCATGAATCCAAGGAAGCGCAGGGCAGGGTTGTACCGCTCACGGACGGTTTCAATGGTGGCCATCAGCTTGGGCATGCGCGCCAGGGTGAAGGCACTGATGTTGAAGGGGGTGACAACCGAGTCAGAGGCAGCTAGCGCGGCAATCATGCGGCGCTGCAGGTTTGGTGGGGTGTCGATCAGGCACAAATCGAACTCGCCATTGAAGCGGTCCAGGGCTTTGCCGAGGTTGGTCACCACATCAAGATCCATGTCGTCCACATCGAGCAGGGCAACATCGGCCTCGATCAGCCAGATGTTCTGCGCGACCTGGCGCGGCTGGTAGCCTTCATGTTCATTGGTGAACAACTGGCTAGCCAGCAGGTAAGGCGTGTCGTCGTCATCCTCGATGGGTGGGAAGAACTGCGACAGATCGCTCTCGTCCAGGTCGAGGACAAGCACACGCTTACCCTGTTCGGCGGCATAGCAGGCCAGGTGGGCTTCAAGGGTGGTTTTGCCAACGCCACCCTTCTGGTTCGCAACGGCTGTGCGTTTCATGGTGACCTTCCTGTTGTCTCCGGTGAAGCGGTTGATTGAAAGTGGGATCATCCTTCCATTAGTAAACCCCCTTAGTCAACCCCTAAAAAGGGTTTACCGGGATTTTCTCGCATGCGGGAAATTGATAGGGGTCACGTATTACGCGGTAAGCATTCTCGCGTGCGAGAAACGCAGGCAGCAGTATTGCTACACTGCGCGCACGTCAGCATAGGGTCGTGCGGGTTGGTTTCCTTGCGCTCGGTATCTGTTGGCCAGGGTGACAGCTGGGGCGGCTCCCAGCTGCTCACCCGACCTCCCGCTCATGCACTGCATGACCATCTGTCGGCTCGGTTGAGCACTTTTCCATTTCTGCTGTCTTCTGCTCGTGGTGTATCGCCTGCGATACACATCGCCCGGAACGGACCCGGTGCCCGCCCGCATTGCAGATGCAGAAAAATGGATATTTTCCTTTCTAAACAGTTAGTTAACCAATACAGACGCTTACCAGGCCTTGGCCAGGGGCTTGTCCGTTCGTCGAGAAATGTGATGGACCCGCAATTTCTAGCGATGAAACCTTGATTTCGTGAAATGAAAAGCCTATTTTGAATCACGAAATAAGGATTTCATGGAATAAAACCCGAAAGAGGGAAGAAATGAGAGGTGGGATCTAGAACAAAATCGAAGAGGACTCCAGTATCGCCCCTGTATTTGGCCACTAGCTGCCCAGGGGAAGAGATGCAGAGCCTAGACAAGAAAGAACTGGCGGTTTTCGCCGTCGCCCAGCCGGACTATCGAGTTGTTCTAAATGAACGCTCGGAAAGCGACGGTCGAAAATGGGAATTAATCATTGAGAGTCCTTCGACAGGACAACGTTTCAGTGTAGTAACCGCGTTAGGGAAGACCAGGTTATTCAAGAATGCCGATACTGCTATCGACTTCATCAAGGAAACCTGCCCTAACAACCCAAATAAGGCAATAACCGTAACGTACGGGGGTTCCCCGTCATGATGAAAGAGGCAATGGTATGCAACTCTCTGCTCGCAATTCTGACCGTAACGTAGGAAAAGTCGGCAAACAAACCTGGCGCACTTGGCTCAAAGCCAAAACTACCAATGTTCTGCAACACGTTCTCTCGCAAAAGACCCCGTCCCACAAAGTTTTGATGCGTCAAGACTGGGTGGCCAAAGCCACCAAAATTGCTGTGCTGGGGTCGTTCTTCTCCGTGGCAATCCTCCCTGAAATCGCCAACGCGGCAATGGATTTCAGCGGCCTGAAAAACCTGGCCAAGGACGTTGTGTCCTTCCTGATCTTCGATATCGGCTACTACCTGGGCATCGCAGCAATTGCATTCTGCGGCTTCCAGGCCAAGTCGGGCCGTATGTCGTGGGGTCAGTTCGGCTGGGCCGTTGCCGGTGTTTTCCTAGTGTTCTTCTCGCCAAACCTGGTCGATACCATCAAAACCGGTGCGCAAACCGCATTGAAGTGAGGTAAGCGATGGCCGAGTACGACGACCTTGAAGAAGGTGAAGTGCTCGTATTGGCAATGGCCCGACCATCCATGGTCGGACCATTCACACTGTCGAGCATTCTTATAAGTCTGATAGCACCCGTGCTGTTAGCACTGTTGATTCGTTCACTGTATCCGTTGGGGCTTATCCCAGTCTTGTTTGTCGTTTCGTATTGGATATGCAGCAAAGACGTATATCTGTTCGGAGTTTTACAGGCAGCAAGTAACTTGAAAGCTTCACGGTTACGCAAACTTTGGGGGTATCGCAGTTATGCGCCTCGTTGATAAAGCATTCAAAAAGCTGACGCGAAATATGGATCTTTCGCTCGGTGTTCAACATCCAGAAGCTGCGGCGCTGGACGATGATGAAATGCTGGTGAGCGCAATGGTGCCGTATGACGTTTACTACGATGACGAAACCGTTGTCACCAGCGAGGAAGCGCTGGTGCAGGTCATCAAGGTGGACGGCCTCTTGTTTGACTCGCTTTCAGCCGAGCAGATCAAGCGTTTCGAGCAGCAGCGCAACACTGTGTTCCGCACCATCGCAAGCAGTGACCTGACTGTCTACGTCACGTTCGTACGCCGCAAGGTGACTGACTTTCCAGACGGCGTTGGCGGTACCTGGTTCTCCCAGCAGTTCAACAAGCGGCTGCGTCGCCGCTACGAAAGCCGTGGTTTCTACATCAACGATATCTACATTTCGTTGGTTAGAAGGCGCTTCCGCGCCGGCATGCCTGGCCTGATGGATCGGGCCATCGCGCTGATGACCGGTACCGAGGCCAGCAAGAACGAAGCCGAATCGCTGGATGCGATGGCTGACTCGCTCTACAAGGCGTCCAACCTGGTACTGCGCAGCCTGGCCGACTACGGCACGCGCCGCCTGCGGGTTCAACGTCATCCTGAGCCGCGCATGGGTCGGGTTGATCGTGAAACCGCGTTCAATGCCGTCCAGCGCTTCCAGCTCCAGTGGCACGACTTCAAGGCTGCGGTCGGTGATCACGAAGTCTACGAAGCAGAAGCGGTGCATGACTTCCTGGGTGAGGAACACTGTGAGCTGAGCGGTTTCTTCAACTACCTGATCAACCTCGACAATCGCAAGGTGCCGGTGTCGGACCTGCTGATCCGGGAATCGCTACCGTACGCCCGCCTGAATTTCCGGGTGCTGGCCAATATGTGCGAAATCCGGGGCAGTACCGAATCGAAAATCGGCGCGATGCTGAGCATGGGTGAGTGGCCGCGCCGCACGCCCTCGCGGATGCTCGACAAGTTCCTGCAGCAGCCGGTGGAGTTCATCATCACCCAGTCGTTCACGTTCCAGAACAGGATCGAGGCCGAGCAGGGCATGCTGGACGAAACTCGCCGCATGACGGTGGATGACAAGCACAACATTTCGGAGGATGACCAGAAGGAACTCAAGCAAGGGATCAGCGACCTGCGCCGTGGCAACGCGGTCAATGGCGCACATCACCTGACTATCTTCGTGCATGTGTCGTCGCTGCCGATGACGACCGAGGCAAACCGGGAGATCAACCGCAAGCGTCTGGATCATGCCGTGGGCCTGGTAGAAGGCTGCTTCGTGGAAATGCTGGTCAAGCCGGTGCGGGAATGGTTCGCCCTGGAAACCTTCTTCTGGTCGCAGCTGCCGGGCCAGAAAGAGGCCCTGATCGGTCGCCGTGGCAAGATCAAGTCCAGCAACTTTGCCGGCTTCGCTTCCCTGCACAACTACGCCCGTGGCCGTCGCGACGGCAACCTGTGGGGGCCTGCGATCACGGCTTTCGAAACCGAGAGCTACACGCAATACAACTTCAATTTCCATCGTGAAATGGAAGGGATGGTAGCCGGCCACCTGGGCATGGCAGCTGATACCGGCATGGGTAAAACCACGCTGCTGGCCATGTTGATTGCAGAGGCCGACAAGGCCCTGCCGCTGGTGTTCTGGTTCGATAACCGCTACGGCGCCAAGGTCTTCATGAAGTCCATGGGCGGCGTCCATACCACGCTTTCCCCGCATAGCCACATGCGCTGGAACCCGCTCAAGCTGCCCGATACGCCAGAAAATCGTGCGTACCTGGTGGACTGGCAAGTCCAGATGCGCGAGTGCTACGCCTCGACGCCAACCAGCGCCGAAGATATCACCCGCTTCAAGGCAGCAGTGCAGGAGAACTATGACCTGCCGTTCGTGGACCGCCGCCTGCGCAATGTGGTCTGGACCTACGGTCAAGGCGAGCTGGCCGACATTATGGCCATCTGGCATGGCGCCAAAGGTGTCACCGGCGCCAATGCGGGAGTCTTCGACAATGCCGAAGACTCCATCGACTTCACCCAAGCGCGGCACTACTGCTTTGAAATGATGGAACTGCTCAAGGGCGGCGAGGCGCGGCCTGAACTGCCTGTCGTCATGAGCTACCCGCTGCACCGGATCGAGCAGGCCATGAATGGCCGTCCCTTCATCCTGGTGCTGGAGGAAGGCCAGAACCTGGTCAAGAACGAGTTTTGGCGGAAGAAAATCGACAACTTCATCATGCAGATCCGCCGTAAGAACGGGCTGATTATCTTCGTGACGCCGGATGCCAAGTATTTCCGCAGCGAAACGGACTCCATCGATAAACAGACCGTTACCAAGATCTACCTGGCGAGCGACCAGGTGAAAGATGAAGACCACGAAAACCTGACGGTGGCCGAGCGGGAATGGCTGCGCAAGCTCAATCCGAAAGAACACAAATTCCTGATCCGTCGTGGTCGGGAATCGGTGCGGGCTTGCTTCGATCTCTCGTCGGATAACCCTGATGAGGACCTGTCCGATTTCATTCCGGTCCTGTCCTCGAATGACGTTGGTGTCGCCCTGATGGATCAGATCATCGAGCGCCTTGGCACCGACGATCCAGCGGTCTGGGTACCTGTGTTCATGCAGGAAGCCAAGGCCAAAAACACCCACAACTTGAAGGCGGTTCGATGATGACAACTATCAAGAAACTCGGTTTGGCGGTCGCGGTGTCGGTGGCCATTGCTGGCCAGGCGCAAGCCACGGGCGTGCCCACTGGTGACGCCGGCACTTGGGCTGGTCTTGCGCAAAACCTGGCTGTGCTGCAGCAGCAGTACCAGACGCTGAAAGATCAGTATGAAACGCAAGGCAACATCCTGAACAACCTGCAGGGCACTTATGGCCGTGGCGCCATCGGCCTGAACGAGTCGATCAACTCGGCCTCGGTCGTGCCGGGTTCCTGGCAGGAAGTGGTATCCCGCCAGAACTCGGGCGCCTATGGCAGCAAGCAGAGCTATTACGAGCAGCTGATCAACACGCTGCCGCAGGAGCTGTTTGCCTCTCCAGACAGCAGCCGCGCAAAGGATTACCAGTTGAGTTCTAACTCGGTCGTCGCGGCGCTGTCCGCTGGTGACGCGCTGTACAGCGAGGTCCAGGTCCATTTGAACAACCTGGCCACCCTGTCATCGCAAGTCGACCTGACGACCAATGCGAAGGACGCCGCCGACCTGCAGAACCGTATCGCCACGGAAAACGGCATGTTGACCTCGGCCCAATCGAAGCTGCAGGCCCTGAACATGAACCTGCAAGCGAACCTGGCCAACCAGGAAAACCAAGCCACGGCACAGAACGAACAGTTCTTCCGCTGGAAGGACGACAACTGATTCTCGCATGCGAGAAAGGAGAACCCTATGAAAGCGCTCAGGTTGATCTTCCGAGTAATCACCTTCCCAGTGTGGGGGCCGCTCTGGCTGACCTGGAAGCTTGGCAAGCTTCTGCTGGTCCTGGTGCTGGTGTCCGCTGCCTCGGGTTGCGTGACCAACAGCGGCACCATCGACAAGTCCCCATGCGCCTGTGAATTCACCCCATTCGTCATCCAGCACAAGGAGTCCCGCAATGCGTAAGTTCTTCACCCTGACCAACATCATCTGCCTGGGCGTTGGCGGCTTTGTCGTGGGATCGATCATCTACGTCAACATCACCAACATCAATTTCAGCTCGGCCCCGGCTGACGAATCGGTCCCGGTAGCCGAAGTGCAGACCGGTAACCCATTGCTCAAGGCCAGCAAGGACGATGTGGCCGACTGGTTCCCCGGTACCTGCTTTGCCGAAATCTACATGCAGAACCCTTCGTATGACGGTGGGCTGGTGAAGGGGTGCATCGACAAAACCGCGCAGGAGATCAAAGCACAAACGGGTGCTGCCTTGAGCGCTGAGGACTTCCGGTCGCCCGAAGTGATCTCCCACTTCAAGACCGTGTACGGGGCCGGGAATCCATGGCGCAGCTAACGTTAAAAGGCCTGGTTGGGGCGACTGACGAAGTAACCACTTCCTTTGTCAGTGAGGTTTTTCCCAACCTGGCCAGCATGGTAGAGCCGCTGATATGGACTCTGGCGGTTGGCTACTGGGTCGCATTGGGCCTGCAGATGTACAACGGCCATGTTTCAGTCAAAGGCTGGGATATCGTCAAGCGGGCCATGTTGACTGCCCTGGTGTTTACCTGTCTGAACTGGTCACAAGGCGGCACGGTGCTCTACCAAGCCTGGGGCGCCTGGACCGAAGGGATCGCGGCAAAGATCATGGGCGGCGGTGCCAGTACCAACACCATGCTCGATGCGTTGTATACGGACATTGGCAAAGTCTCCAGCACGTTGATGAATGTTGGCTGGCGGCAGATAGCGATGATCATCATGGGAACGGGTCTGTTTGTACTGAACTGCATCCTGTTCATCGCTGCGGTCTTGAACATGCTGATTGCCAAGTTTGGTGCGGCAATCATCATGGCCATCTTGCCGGTCATGGTTGGTTTCATTTTCTTCGATGCGGTGCGTCAGTGGTCAATGAACTGGTTTAGCAAGATGCTCAACTTCTCACTGATCTACATCCTTTCAATTGCAGTTGTCCGTTTCGGATATTCCGTGTTCGGGGACGCAATCAAGGAAGCTGCAACAGCGGCGACGATTACTGATGCGGCCCTGATCACTGCGCAGCAATGGGGCCAGTTGGTGATTGTTGAAGGGGTCATGATTATTTGCATGCTGCAGGTGCGCGGTTGGGCAGCAGCATTGTCATCGGGCGCGGCAGTTGGTGGTTCATCGCTGGTTCTGATGGCACTGCGTACTTTAGGAGTTCGTAAATAATGGATAAACAAGACAAGCAATTTGATAAGGCTGAAAAAGCCCGTCGTAAGCGTGAAGTCGAGGGCAACAAGACTCGCCAAGAGCGTAACCGCTCGCTGTTCTTCCAGGGTGTGCAGGCAGCTGTGATCCTGGGCCTTGGCTTCGCTGTGGCAAGCCTGGCGAACTCCAAGACCTACATCCCGGTTGTCACGGTACTGGGGGCTGACGGCGAGGTCCTGAAACAGCGCGTCATCGACCAGGACAACGTTGATCAGGAACAAGCGATCATCGAGAAAACCCTATTCGACATGATCCGCGCCTGTGAAACCTTTGACCCCAAGCGTAAGCAGCAACTGTCGGATACTTGCCACACCTACCAGACGCAGCAAGTCGCTCGGGAGTATGAAGAAGTCACCAACCCGGAAAACCCGCAGAACCCATATGTTCTGCTGGGTGAAAATGATTGGATCGAAGGACAGCCGTACTTGATGAATAAGGTTGGCGACGAATATCAAGTTTCGTTCAAGTCAATCAATCATAAGTGGGGCGACAAAGAACCTGTAGAGCGTCGTTACCTTGCGACTATCAAGGTTGCGCATACCTTGGTCCCGCGTGCCCTCGGGGACCGTTGGGAGAATCCCTTCGGTACGCTGGCCACTGTATATCGCAAAAGCGAAGAACTGAGCCGCCGGTAATTCGCTGAACTGACAAGGAAACTAATCATGAAAAAACAGTTTGTTTTGCCGACCGCTATTGCCCTGAGTTTGTCTCTCTGCGCATTTAGCACTCATGCGGCAAAGTTGCCAAAAGCGCTGTCGAGTGACAACCGGGTCAAGCAAGTTCCATATGATCCGAACCAAGTCTACGAGTTGGTTGGCACTTACGGCTATCAAACGTCTATCGAGTTTGAAGCCGATGAAATGGTCAAGGTCGTGGCCTTGGGCGACACCATCGCTTGGCAGAGCATGCCGTTCCGCAACCGTGTGTTCCTCAAGCCGGTTGAAGACAACGCCGACACCAACATGACGGTGATCACCTCCAAGCGTACCTACTACTTCCAGCTGAACAGCACCAAGGCGAAGTCGGGGCAGTCGTACCTGGTCCGCTTCGTCTACCCGAACGCCCGCATTACCTCGTACAACCCCGAGGGTGAAACCCCAGCTGGCACCGCGCCGGTCACCAGCTCGGGCACGCCGGCATCGCCCAACATCAACTACGGCTACTCGGGCGACAAGGAAGCCATCGGCCTGCAAGGCGTGATGGATGACGGGCAGTTCACCAAGTTCCTGATGAAGAAAGGCGCAGATCTGCCGCAGTTCTACCGCGTCCTGCCGGATGGTACCGAGGCGATGGTCGATTCTCGCCGTGAAGGCGATTACATGGTCGTGAAGCGCCTGGCCAGCATGTTCGTTGTTCGCAGTGGCAATGCCTACGTCTGCGTTGAAAACCTGGCTAATCCCTACAAACGCACCGTTACCCGTGGTGCCCGTGATGGCGGGGGGGCATAAGCATGGCCAACGAACCGACTCAACCTCAAGAAAAGACCCGCGACGAAGAGATCCGCGAGTGGAACGAATCTAACTCGATGCTCAAGGGCAAGCCGGGTAACAGCAAGCGCAGTGGTATTGCGATTGCTGTGGCGGCAGTAGTGGCTTGCGGTTTCGCGTACATGATTACCCACGGCGATGAAGAAACCGAGAACAAGGACACCTTGAAGAAGGAAGAACTGGTCGCGGCCAGCCCGCGCAAGGTGCAGGATCCGCCACCGCGCCGGGAGGCCGCAAAGGTCGCGCCAGTGAGCAACGAGCCAGGCGCTCCGGCTGACACGCCGCGTTCGGTCGTTGATCGGCAGCAGCAAGGGGCCGGCATGAGCGATGAAGAACGGCGCCGGCAACAGCTGGAAATGCAGGCCCAGTTAGAGCGGGAAAAAATGCTCGCTGCGCGGCAGCGTTCCGCCATCTTCGCGACCGCCAAGGATGAAGGCTTTGCCCAAGGGGCAGAGCAGGATGGTGATGGCCAGCAGGCCGGTGGTGGGTCGCTGTTGGGTGGTGGCCGTGGCTCACAGGGCCACATGAACGCGAATGACGCATTCGCCGCCTCCACCTACAGCGAAAGCGTGCCATTCACCGAAGCCCGCGCCATGGAGAACTTGCAATACAAGGTCCTGCAGGGCGCCGTCATCGAGGCGACTTTGCAGCCACGCGCACAAAGCCAGTTGCCAGGCCAGATCTGCGCATCCATTGCGCAGAACGTGTTCGCCGCAGAAGGTCGCCTCGTAATGATCCCGTGGGGATCGTTGGTGTGTGGCAGCTACAACGCCAGCTTGATGCCGGGCCAAGAGCGCCTGTTCACCATCTGGAATTTCGTGCGGATTCCGCGCCTGGATGGTCGCCCGCCCATGGAGATTCCACTGAACAGCGCCGGTACCGACCAGTTGGGTACAGCCGGCCAGGGCGGTGTGGTCGACAACCACTGGGCGCAGATCTTCGGGGTAGCTGCAGCGGTATCGATCATCGGCGCCGGCGCCTCCAACAGCGGTGTTTCCTCGGGTGATCAGGAGAACTCGTCGTCGCGCTATCGCAGTGAGGTGCAGGAAGCCGCCGCCGATTCGGCACAGAACATCCTGGGCCGTTACGCCAATATCCAGCCGACTGTGACCGTGCCGCATGGGTCGCGTGTAGTGATCTACCTGCAGCGCGACCTGGACTTCACCAAGGTATTCACCAAGCAGGCCGAACGCGCCGAAAGCGGCGGCGTCACCTTCATCAACTGAGGACGGGTTATGTCTGAGATTGCATCCTTTCGCACAAAACTGGGTCCGCTTGCCCCGATGCTGGATGACCCGGAAGTGACGGAGATCGCCATCAACGGTCCAGACAACGTATTTGCCGGCTACCGCAATAGCCGGTTCATGCGCCCGGTCGCGGTTCAAGGTGTATCGCTTGGGCTGATCAAATCGCTGGCCAGCCTGATTGCCGCTCACACTGACCAGGAGGTGAGCGCCTACACCCCAATCCTGTCGGGTCGTATACCGATCAACCTTGACGACAACGTGGCTGACAACGAGCGCGGCGACTACCGCGTACAGATCGTGTTGGCCCCGGCTGTAGAGCAGCACATCGGCGGGATCGTGTGTATCCGAAAGCCTGGCCGTAAGCTGATCACCCTGGATCAGTACGAAGCCTCTGGCGCATTTGAGTTCATCAACCAGCCCCGCGACCACGGCCAGTACAGCGATGATCACCTGGTAGAGCTGTACAAGGCCAAGCGTTGGATCGAGTTCTTCAAGGGCATCGTCAAAGCGCGCAAGAACATCATGGTTTCTGCCGGTACCAACGCCGGCAAAACGACTTTCCTCAACGAGCTGATGCAGCACGTTGAGCGCAATGAGCGAATCGTCACCATCGAGGACACCCGCGAACTGCGTCCGCCAGGGGAGAACGTGGTTCACCTGATCTACTCGCGGGGTGGCCAAGGCAAGGCCCGTGTCACGCCGTTTGATCACCTGGAATCCATCCTGCGCCTGACGCCCGACAGGGCAATCATGGGCGAACTTCGCGGCGGTGAGGCCTTCCCGTTCCTGGAACTGATGAACACCGGCCACAGCGGCACCATGAGTTCGATTCACGCCGACTCGCCGGATCTGATGTTTGACCGCCTGGCGTCGATGGCCTCGCGTGGCGGTGCGGACATGAACAAAAACCAGTTGATCGAGTTCTCTCGGCATCTGATCGACGTAGTGATCCAGTGGGAGTACGGCTTTGATGGCCGACGCATCATCACGGAGGTGCAATATGCGAAAGCTGCCTAAATTCACCCTGGCGCTGCTGGCCAGTGTCTGCGCTACTGCGCTCGCGCATGCTGAGGAAGCCCAGCCGACTCGGTTCTCGGAGCTTGCCGCTAAATGCGCGCCGACCGTCCACCCGTCCACGCTCAAAGCGCTGATCGGTAATGAATCGACCTTCAACCCATATGCCATTGGTGTAGTGGGCACGCACCTGCAGCGTCAACCGCAGTCCTTGAGCGAGGCCATCGCCACGGCTGAGCAACTGGAACGGGATGGCAAGCGGTACGCAATGGGCCTGGGCCAGCTGCTGGTCACCAACATGCGCGCTCGCGGGTTGAGCTATGAGGATGTGTTTGAGCCATGCCGCAACCTGCAGGCCATCAGCAACCTGCTTGTGGAGTATTACAAGCAGGCGCTGACTACCAGCAGCGACAAGCAGGAAGCATTGTTGAAAGCCTTCTCGATGTACTACAGCGGCAACGAACTGCGCGGCTTCAAGCCTGATCGTCCTGGTGAAATGTCGTACGTCGAGAAAGTAGTAGACCGTGCCCTGAACCCTACGGCTGAGGATCCTATTGTGCCGGCTGTAGCGGGCGCAGAAGGCGCTGAGCCGATTGCGGTAGTCGCTACCAGCGCCCCAGCCCGAAAAGCGCCCCAGCGCGCTCGTAGGGCCTCTGATCAGCAGGAAGGTGCCTGGCTGACGTTTACCGATGAAAACGGCCAGGCCGTCGCCGCTGCGAAGCCTGAGCCAGCCAGCAAGCCGCAGATCCAGGTTCACTTGAACACAGACGCCGAGGCCGAGCCGCCGAAGCGCGAATTCAAGCGCTTTGAGCAGCCGTCGCCGGATCAGTTCGAACAAGCCAAGGCGCAGCCGGTTGCGGAGCAACAACCATCCACGCCGGCCTTTGTCCAGATCATCAACTGATTTCTCGCACGCGAGAAAAGGAGTTCCTATGCGCACACCAATTCTGACTGTTCTCGCTGCGCTGGCTTTCGCCAGCGTGGCGCATGCCGCCGAACTGCCGCAGCCGCCAACCAATTACGACTACGGCTCGAAAAGCGATTCCGATGCCTGTGGGGCCACGTTGTGCCTGCTGGGCATGACCCGCGATGGCGATTGCGACAAGTACGTCACCAAGTATTTCAGCATCATCCGCACCAAGCACGGCAAGTTCAGCCCTTCCCGTACTGCCGAAGCCCGGGGCGATTTTGTAGCGCAGTGCGCGGAAGACCAGAGCAGCGCGAAATCGGCCAACGACAAATGGGGAGGCGTGCAGCGTGGCTTCTAAGTTGTCCGCATTCGCATCCCTGGCCCTGGCCGTGGCGATGGCCGTGGCTACTCCCCTGAGCAGGGCCGACCAGGCGCCGGCAGATCAGCCGGAATCATCCTCTGCACCGGTCTTGATCGACGGCGCGCGCCGGATCGAGGTTGGCTTCTCTCCCGAAGGTTCGGCGCAGGACCTGGTACTGCGCACCATCGGCGTAGCGAAAAACTCGATTCGCCTTTCCGCGTACATGATGACCAGCCCCGAAGTGACAAAGGCGTTGATCGCGGCCAAGCAGCGCGGTGTCGATGTGGCGGTGGTGGCCGATCATCAAGGCAACCTGCAGGGCGGCGCCGCTCGGGCTGGCCAGCATGCGTTGACGCTGCTGGCCCGCGCAGGCATCCCGACCCGCACCGTCAAGGCGTACGCCATACACCATGACAAGTTCATGGTGATTGACGGTAAGGCCGTTGAGACGGGCAGTTTCAACTACACCGCCGCCGCTGCACGCAACAACAGCGAAAACGCTTTGGTGGTCTGGAACGACGCCGAACTCGCTGAGCAGTACCTGGCCCACTGGCAAAGCCGGTGGGAAAAGGGCCAAGCATTCAAACCAACCTACTGAGAAGGCATGCACATGGACAAGCAAACCACTGATCAGACCACTTACCAGCTTTTCCAGAAAGGCCAGGAACCGCAGACGTTCACCGACGCCAAGCAAGCCGGCACGGCCTGGTTCAAGGCTGAGCTGTCGGATAAATCGGTAATGACGGTTCAACAGGGCGGGCAAGCCGCCCGTGTGTTCGCGCAGGTCGGCAAAGAGGGCACGCAGTATTACAAGGATCTGCCATTCGACAACATGCCAGGTGCCGCCGAGTTCAAAGCCTCGTTCAAGGACGCCCTGGAGCTGCGCAAGGCCGAGCAGGCCGGCATCGCCTCGGGCAAGCCTCTCGAAGCGATGGCCATTGCGAAGCCGGTGGATATGCCCGCCATCAAGGCAGCTGAGCAGGGCAAAACCTATGACGGCAAGATCGTCGGCTTCCACAACAACCAGGTGATTCAAGCCGTCATTGACGGCCAGAAGACAATCCACGTTGCGCATGAACGGGCAGCTTTGAGCAGCGCCAAAGCTGGCCTGTTGCATCAGGGCAAGGATCTGTCCATTCGCTACCCGTTCTCCGGGGTTGGAATCGTGCAGGAACGCCAGCTGCAGCACGAACGCAAGACCCCTTCACATCAGCCTAAAGGGTTCGGAGGGAAAGGCTTCTGAGGTATCTGCCCAAGTGATAAAAACGAAAGGAGCCGGTAGGCTCCTTTCTTTTTTCCCGAAATTCCATATGACGCATGACGAACTCGATCAGTTGCTGAGGCCATTCGAACTGCTATTGGGGCGCTGGTCGGATGCGCGGATTGCTGATGCGGTGGGCGTCAGCATCCATGCGGTAGCAGGCCGTCGCCGGCGCCTGGGCATTGGTAGTCACCTGCAGGCCTACGATGCCCTCTTGGGGCTGTTCACGGATGAGCATGTTGCCCAGCTGGCAGGCGTTGCCAAGCAAACGATAACGGCCTGGCGGTCGTCCCTTGGCATCCCTTCCTACCGTGACCAGCAGGACAATCCGCTCTCGGTGTTCGATCCCTTGCTAGGTGTGTTGAGCGATTCGGCTATTGCGCAACTTGCCGGAAGAAGCCCGAGTGCAGTCCTAAAGCGCCGGCGTAAGCTGGGGATCACGACGTACCGGCCCCGATCCGACACTCCGCAATAAAAACCCCGCACGGAGGCGGGGGTGGTGGAGCCGGGAGGCGCTGTATTAGACCCTCGGATGCCCGCTGCTCGGCCCTTCCAGGCGGGTGCGTTGCTTGCGCTCCAATGCCTGCCCGTCTGCCGCATTCCGCGGCTGAATCGACTCCCTCCGCTGACGCTCGCGTTCCTGCTGCAGCGACAACGCAGTGGTCTTGTCATAGCGCTTGGCAATCGCTGCCGGCAGACCTTTGATGGAGTCCGCATAGACGCGGGCTTCATGCCGTGCCCGGCTGATCGCCACATACCAAAGGTTCTGCGAGGTGGTGCGGCTCTTGGTGTTGAGCGAGATCATGACGCGATCATTGGTGAGGCCCTGGGCGCTGTGTACGGTCGCGGAATAAGCGTGCTCCAGGTGCAAGGGCTTGTTGGTCGGCAGGCTCACGGTGCGCTCGGGCTGGCCGTTGATTTCCTTGAGTGACGCCAGCTGTACCACGCCGCCCTCGATGCTGACAACGCGCATGCGGTCGCCGTTGGTGAGGTCTAGCTTGGGATCCTGGCGGTTGATGCGGATTAGATCGCCTACTGACAGCTCCGGCTTTTCCAGCTTGTACACGCTGAGCTTGGTAGCCTGCCGGGGATTGAACTCGTACCGGTTGCCGCTACGGTCCTTGACCACAAGGACATTGCCAGGCAACGCCTGGTCGACCACATACAGCTCGCCACGGACCAGGCCGGCCCGCTTATAGTCCTTCTCTGGCTGAATGATCATGCCCTGCTTGTAGCTGGGCGCATACCGACGCTCCGCGTCGGTCGAATCGACGCGGTTCAAGGTTTCAAACTCTTTGCCCTTGCCCAGTAGCCCAAGCGACTGCCGGGCCATCTGGTTGATCTCTTTCCGGTCCTTGTTGGTGCCGGCAACGATCAGCACCTCTTTGCGCTGGTCTGGGGTGAGGGCCATGTAGTCGCGCACGATGGCCTGGTGCCGCTCGCTGGCCGTGCGCAATTCCTCAACGTGTTTCAGGTGGTCCAGGGACTTGGTGGGTTGTCCCTCGGCGGCATGCTGCACTGCCAGTTTCAGCTCTGGGTCTTTCTGCCGCTGGATCTCTTTGATTCGGGCGGTCTGCATCCCGCTTAGCTGCAGTTGGGCGAAAGGCTTGCCGGCCTCGATTGCCTCGGTCTGCTTGGTGTCACCCAGCTGAATCAAGCGGGCGCCTGATTGCTCGATCTCTCGCATCAGCCGTTCCATCTGGCGAGCGCCGACTACGCCGGCTTCATCGAGAATCACAATGGTCTTGGCGTCCAGTGCCTTGTTCTTGGTGTGGAAGAAGCTGGCCAGCGTATGCGCGTCCAGTCCTTCGTTTTTCAAGGCGGTCACCTGGTTACCGTACGGCGCCAGGGCAACAACCCGGTAGCCTGTACCGGCCTGCAAGTCGCGGCTGGTCATCGCCGCATTCACGGAGTCGATCAGCTTGACGGCCCGGTCCACCGAGTAGGTTTTGCCGGTACCCGCATCACCCTGGATGCCCACAAACCGGTTGTTGGTACTGACGATCACCTCTACGGCCTGGTACTGGCCTGCAGACAAGGTGGATCCCTCCAGTGCTTTGGCCACCTGCTCTATGGTCATCAATGGTTCGACCTGGCCACGGCCAGTCCGCTCGATAGCCAGAATGGCTTTCTCGCGCTTCAACGCCTTCTGCGTGGTGTAGCGTTTTTCGGCGGGTTCCAGCGAGCCGCGCTTGATAGCCCTGTCCACGTACTGCCGGGCCTCTTTCTCGTTCCAGCCTTTCAGCTCCTGCAGGTGCGCCCGCCATCCTGCAGGCGACAGCACCGGCGAATCGAGATCGCCGTTGGGCATGCGATAGGTCGGTGGGGATTCGATCAACGTCCCTTGCTTGACCAGGCGCCGGATCTCCTCACTGACCTGATCCGGGGTGGCCAGCCCAACAGCTCGCCGTAGAGCGACCGTGCGCAGGTCGTTCTCCCCGACCACTTGTTCACGCTCGGTCAAGTGGTTGATGGCGTACTGAACGACAGCCTGGCCGGGGGTGATGCCTTCGGGCAGGCTGTATTCGGCGTGGCTGTTATTGCGTGGCGCATACTCGCGGTTATCCAGGTGGCTGCGGGCGCCAAAATCAATGCCCAGCTCGCGGGCTTTGGTAACCCAATACTCTTTGACCAGATGGCGGTCGCGTTCATCCTTGCGGGGCCTGGTGGCCATCGCAATGATCTGCTTCTCAAGCGGGGTCGCGTCAGCGCGGGTTTTCCCGTCTTTGGCCAGCGCATCCTCGATGACCTTGGAGCGGCTGGAAAATGCCTCGATCTGATCACGCGATATGTGGGCAAGCTCGAAATTGCCCTGGTTGTCCAACACCCGGATTTCATACCCCAGCGCCCGGAGTTCCTGAGCCAGTATGCCCTTGTACATGGCGTCGACCTGGGGTTGGATCTTGTAAATGTCGTCATTGCGCAAGGCCCGCCATTTACCGTCAGAGCGCCGGGTCATGTTCATGACCACGGCATGCGTGTGCATCTGCGGATCCTTGGCCCGGCTCATTTCATGCCGGAACTTGCCAATGACCAGGTTTCCCGAGCGCTCAAGCATGGTTTTGCCGTTTACCTTCAAACGGGTTTGGGCCAGGCGCTCGACTTCCTCCATGCTCTTGGTCACTGCCCGATCATGCGCGGCCATAACATCCTTGTCGCCGGCAATCAGGGCCTGCATCGAGACGGACTTTGGCGCGGAGAACGTGAGGTCGAGGCCCATTCGCCGAGTGCCGGTTTCCTTGTCGAAGGTCTTGGCCATCCGGTCGCCATTGGGCAACTTTCCATCAAACAGGCGGGCCAGTTCCTTCTGGTCGATGGCACCCTCCAGGCCAAGCAGCTCGGCACCGATGCCTTGCCACTCGCCGGGTGCCTCTTTGGCGTAGTAATCGTCAGCGTTGGAGAAGTAGCCCGCCGCCGCGTACTGGTTGTCACCTTTGATCAGCGTCACGTTGAACATCGTTTACCCCGTCAAGCAGCTTGGCCAATGACGATTGCCGGTGCCCGTTCCTTGTAATCGACGTATGGCGTCTTGATCTTGGTGATGGGGAAGTCCTCGGCAAATTTGACGTAGGCTTCCAAGTCGTTGAGGTTCGATATCTCCGAGTCCATCACGACCGGTTCAAGCTTGATTTCCTCGGCTCGCGTCATGCGGCCTGCCGTCCACGATTTGCGGAACCGCTTGACCTCCTGATTACCCAAAATTTCCTTGGCCATATCGGCATTCTTGGCGTTCGCTGCGGCCAGGATGACGTAGTTTCGGAAGCAAGACAGAAGGGTTTCCGCGTCGTCCCGGCCATAGCTGGCGTTGAGCTGGGACCAGTCCTGCAGGCTGCCGACCATGCGCAAGCCATGTTTCCGGCCCTTGGTCGCAGCAGGTACGAAGCTCTCCAGCTTGCCCAGCGACTGCAGTTCATCAAGGAACAGCCAGAGGCGCTTACCGGTCATTGGTTCGGAGCTGAGGATCGTTGCGCAGATGGTGTCGATCCAGGTGGCCACCAGCGGTCGCATGGTGTCGCGCATATCCTCACGCCAGGTAATGAACAGGTTGCCGGCGTCGGGATCATTCACCCAGCGGTAGATCGAAAAGTCACCTTTGCCCATGTAGCGCAGGGGTCGGATGTACTTGTTCATCATGAACTGGATGCTGGCGATGGCCTTTTCCGCGTTGTCACGGAAGTAACCCTCGGAGTCGGTGTTGGCCAGGAACGCCCGGATGGTGTCGCCGTCCTCACGCACCAGCAGGTTTACCAGCGTGTCCTGGTTGGCATTGTTGGTTTCCATGAGCTTGCGCATTGTGTCCGACAGCACGTCGCGAGCGTACGCGCACCACTGCTCGTCGCTGGGGTCGACCTGTGGCGGAATGATCGACTTGGCCATCCGGTTGAAATCATGGACGCCCCGGATCTCGTTGAAGATCGTCCAACCTGCAGAGCGGGCGTCAAAGGGATTGAGGATGTAATCGCCTTTGAAACTGAACTTGGAGTAGAACGTACCATTGGGATCGACCACGGCCATCCGGTCATTGCGTCGGAGTGCCGAGGCGATCATGCCCTCCATGGTCACTGACTTACCGGCGCCGATGGACGCGCAGATCATGGTGTTGCGGTCTTCCAGGTGCAAGGGCATCGGCAGCTTGCCGATCATGATTGGCGCTGCTTTTTCCTGACCCTTCTTGCGGCGTTCACGGTTGGTTTTGGCGTTGCGGGCGCTGACTTTCCGTTCCACGAAATGCCAGTTGCGAATGCGGGATCCGCGCAGCCACTGCTGGAATCGTTCACCCCGGAAACCGTCATCACAATATTCGTACAGGTAGTAACACAGCCCTGCAGCAACCACGGATGCAGCAATGGTTGTCCCCAGCACTAGAGGTTCGTGCCAGCCGTTGTGCAGTGTGTCTTTGAATGCTGCGGGGAACGGAGCCAGTGGCAGCTGCGCCAACTGGGTACCGGCCAGCCAGCCAGCGATCGGTAAACCAAAGCCCGCTGTCATAGCGGCTGAATCAACCTCTTGTTTGTGCATCAGTCCTCTCCTGATAGACGATCAATGTCCTCGGCCAGGTCGGGCAATAGTGCTGCCAGCGCATCCTCGCTGCTGACCAGGTGCTGGAGTTCAGCGCGTAGCGCATTGATCTTGCCCTGTGCCGTTCCTTGTCGCAGCAGATAGACCGCTATGGCCTGAATGGTTCTGCTGCGTGCCTGTTCCTGGGTGATGTTTTCCAGCAACCCAAGCATGCGTTGCTGCTCTGCCCAGCTGTCCATATCCAGCTGCCGGCCCCCCTTGTCGGTGGCCAGCACGCGGTCACGAATGTAGCTCGACAAGTGCTTGTAGCCGGCCAGCGCAGCGGCTTCCTCGACCCTGGCCAGCTGCTCGGTGTTGAATCGAATGGGTACTGTTTTGCCCACGTTGTTCCCTCAAATTCCCCTGAAAAATAGGTGTCACACACCTCCAAAGGTAACGCACATTCCTTGTAATGCAAACGTATCACACAAAAACCTTGATTTATATGGCTCAAATGACTACTTTGTAATACAAGCGTATCACGACACCAATCAAGACAAAACGCCGCTGACGCAGGCACGGCGCGGCTTCCACCTCCCGCCAGGGAGGTGCGTGTTGTGTATTGAGACTTTGACCCTGTTAAGGGTCGAAGTTGATGCTCTTGTTAAGGGCGTTTTTAGGGCCTAGGCCGAAGGCCGTAGCATGCGGAGGACTAGGGGTAGGCAATTAGGGTGCTGTAAGGCTGTAGATTGAGCGCAAAGGGGGTTTAGCTTGACTACAGGTGGGGGGTGAGTAGGATGCTGTATAAATGCAATGTAGGTGCAGGTAGGGTGCAAAATGGCAGGCAAGGATATTGAGGCAGCACTATTGGCAGTCGAACCAGTGACCAAGGCAGCGAAAATACGCCAGGTCATGCCAGTGATTGAGAAGCAACTGAAGGCAGGTGTTCGACGCCAGGCGATTCTGGATGTGCTCAAGGCCCAAGGCATCGAGGTGAGCATGGACACGCTCAAGAGCTACCTGTACCGGTATCGCAAAGCCCAGCGCGACAACAGCACGCCGGTGGCCAGCCCAGCACCGGCACCGCAAAATGCAGTACCAGAGCAATGGACGGTAGAACCAGCACGGCAGGTCGAGCCACCAGTTGAAGGAGGTGTATCGTACGATACAGACCCGAGCCAAGATGCGGACGAACGGCCCCATGTGGGGCCGGCAGAGTTGAGCAGGCTCATGAATCCCGGGGACGATCAGAACGCCTCGGACTTGGATCGATATGAAAGCGCAGCGCGCAGCAGAAGGAAACGCACATGAGAACCGTCACCGTGAATTTCACCGGCAACTCCGGTAAAACCACACTCTCCGACAACCTGATCTGGCCGCGAGTCGGTGGCCTACGGTTTGCGATTGAAACCATCAATGCTGGTGCGTCAGATACCGCCGCCGAGATCGAACGCCTCAAGGGCAAACAGTTTGGCGAGCTGTCCGAGATCCTGCTGACCGAGGACAAAGTGGTGGTCGACGTTGGCGCGTCCAACGTCGAAGACTTCTTCAAGTTCATGGGCCAGTACGACGGCTCCCACGAAGATATCGATTTCTTCGTGGTACCGGCTGTGCCGGAGAAAAAGCAGCAGGTCGACACGATCAACACCATCAAGACCCTGGCCGCGCTCGGCGTGCCGGCGAAAAAAATCCTGGTCGTCTTCAACAAGGTCCAGATCGATGACGCCGACGATATCCCGCAGACGTTCGCGGCGCTGTTCGGCTTCCACGAAGTCGAGAAGAAATTCACCCTCAAGCGCGATGCTGTGGTGTACGCGAACGAAATTTTCGAGCGCCTGCGCCCGCTGAAAATGAATGTCACGCAGGTACTGGAGGACTCCACGGACTATCGCGCCCAGTTGCGCGATGCCAAGGACGAAACCGAGAAAGATCATGCGCTTCGCATGATCTCCGCGCAGCGCCTGGCTAAGTCGGCATCGCGTAACCTTGATCAGGTGTACGCCTCGCTGTTCGGCAAGGGGAAGTGATCGATGGCCAAGGACCCGACCACGGCCCGCGAAGCGATGGTCGCGCAAATGATGGAGGACTTTGACGCCATCGTGCGGCGCCTGGAACAGGTCGACGCCGACCTGGCGGCTAAAACGTCCGAGGCCGTACGCGATGCAGCAGGCAAAGTCCTGCTGCAAACGCAGCTGAACTTTGAGTCGATGATGGAGGAACAGCGCAACGCCCTGGTGCAGGCCGGGCGTGAAGCGGCGGCACGGATCGGTAACGAGATCAACCGCAGCACCGCGAACCTAGTCAGTGCCCAGGCGGAACGCCGGGCCATCCGGTATACGGCGCTGTTGCTGCTGGTCGGCGCGGCGCTCGGCGCCGCTGCTGTGCTGGCCGCTGTTGGTGCCGGCTTAATGATCGGGCGGTGAGGGGGCGTGCCCCCTTTTTTTGATGTGTAACCTGTATCGTACGATACAGGTTACAATGCCTGTAACGTTCATCCCCCCTGACGCCGAGCGATCAGCATGGGGGATTCTCGCGTGCGAGAAATGGAGGCCGCATGTCCGCAACCCCAAGCCAGCTGCTCTATGACGAAATCGAAGGAGCGTACGACTGGTTCAATGATCGGTTGTACGGTGGCCAGCTTCCTGGCTGCATCTTCACCCTGCAGCGCAAGGCCAACACTTTCGGCTACTACTCGCCATCGCGCTTCCTGCGCCGGAATGGCTCGGGTAAGAGCGATGAAATCGCGCTGAACTGCGCCTACTTCGCGCATCGCAGCATCAAGCAAACGCTGTCCACGCTGGTGCATGAACAGGCGCACCAGTGGCAGGATTGCTTCGGGAAGAAGTCTCGCGGCGGGTACCACAACCGCGAGTGGGCCGACAAAATGGAGGCCATCGGGCTGATGCCTTCGCACACGGGTGAGCCTGGCGGGCGTCGGTGCGGGCAGCAGATGACGCACTACATCATCGAGGGCGGTCCCTTCGATGTGGCATGCGAAGAATTACTCGCAACCGGCGCCATGATTTCCTGGATCGATATCGTCACCCAGCGGGTGCCAATGTCCGCAACGCAGCTGTACGGGCCAGGTGGGGAGCCTTTACCCCAGCCCGAGGATCCGACCATCGACATACCGGCGCTGACTGTTGCGGGTCTGATTCAGCCGGCAACGCCGGCTGAGGATCCGAAGAACAAGCGCAAGTACACCTGTCCCAGCTGCAAGTTGAACGTGTGGGGCAAGCCAGGCCTTAGCGGGCGGCTGCTCTGTGTGGACTGCGACGTACGTTTCCTTGAGGCCGGCGAGCTGGTGGAAGTGCCGCCCGACGCTGATGCCCAGCCGGGCGGGGACGACTGATAACCGTAGGGCGTCAGTTGCCCCCGCCTGGCCGCTGCCGGCGAGGCGACTTGCTGCCGCTGATGCCCTAACGTATATATGTGTTAGGGCTTTGAACCAGCAGGAGATCACCTCCCATGTACATACCGTCACGCGACGACTTGCTGCAGCTGTACGAGAACGACGTTAAATCGGCGTACGCCGACCGGCTCGATGGTTACCGCCGTTACCTGGAAAATCGGGAAGGCAGCTTGCGCCAGATGGCCAGCCACTGCGGCGCGGAACTCGGTGCAGCGCACAAGCGCTGCAAGCGTGACCTGGTGTTTTCATTCCTGCAGGTGGAACGGCTGAACGGGCTGGACATAACTCCGACCCTGGCAGAAAACCTCTGCGCCAAGCTGCTCGGGAGAGGGGTGGACGTACGGATTGCGCTGGAGAAATTCGCAACGCAGGGGCGCACAGCCGCCAACAAATCAAAGGTCGGTACTGAGATCCTGGATCAGCTGGAGGCGACTCTGGAGCCGATGGTGCAAGCCCTGGTCATGGCCATGACAGAGATCCGGGTCCGCTACCGGGATGACTTCGATGACTGCGTAGCACATCGCCGGTTCTAGCCCTAACACATATATATGTTAGGGCTTACATTCGGAGGCCGGCGCGTTGGGCTTGCGGATCCAAGGGCGCAGCCCTTGGTCGCCGCAGGCCGCTCTTGCGCAGTCGCCCAGCCCACACACAAAAATCGTCCAGTGAGCGGGGCCCCAACAAGGGGTTTGGGGAGCAATGGAACCAAAAACCAACGTAAGCCCTACCAACGCTTTTCGGTGTCTTCTTCCCAGGCGCCCATCTCGACAAAACAGTTGCGCATGTCGGCCTCCTGGCTGATCTCGGTCAGCAGGTCATGCACGCTCTTGTCCAGCTCATCGTCGCTCCGATACGGAATGGTCAACTCATAGTGGCCGGCATCCAGCCGCTTCATGCCATAGGGCTCCAGGCAGTAGCGCTCAATGTTCTCCGTGGCCCGCTTCCGGCCGCGCACGAACTTGCTGTTATTCACCACCGCGAGGCGCAGGGTGACGGTGGCCACCCGCTCGGCGGCGGGCGGCTCTGCCGGCGACGCGGCCGAAGGCTGCTGGTCGCGTGACCTGGCGCTCTTCTGGTACGCGCCGATCTCGACACCACGGTGGCGCAGGTAGCTGTACAGGGGATGTAAGCCGGAACCCCAGAAATTTCCGTCACCCTAGTTGGGTGGGCTCAACACTCGTGTCACCAGCTACCTTCTGGAGAATCGAGCTCGGCCATCCCTCCCTGGACGGGCATCGCTCGACGATGTTCAACGGCTCCCTCACGGGGCCGTCGTTTTGTGGGGGCTATTCCATCCACAAGTCGTCGAGGTTCTTGAAGTTCCAGAGCGTCGGGTCTTCGGGGCCAGTGATACTGTCCTTGCAACTCGTGGCCGCCAGGTCGATGGTCTGCATCGGGATCGGCTCTCTCGAGCGTAGCGAGAAGAACACGCGAACCTTGGGAGTCAGCAGTGATTCCATTCCCGGCTCAACGACAACGGCCAGACGCTGAGAGGACAGGCGAACCAAGGAGCCGACGGGGTAGATGCCCACGGCCTTGACGAAGGCGTGGAAGATGCGTTTGTCGAAATGGCCCTCCCACTTGGCCATCTGCCGCATCGCCGCGGACGGGTCCCACGGCTTTTTGTAGGCTCGCTCCGACGTCACGGCATCATAGACGTCGCAGATTGCGCCCATGCGGGCCAGGAGTGAAATGGCGTCACCGGCCAAGCGATCCGGGTAGCCGGTTCCGTCGATCTTCTCGTGATGGTGCAGGGCAATGTCCACCACCCCGGGCTCGGCCCCGCCTGCGCGCAGCATCTTTGCGCCCTCCACAGGGTGGCGCTTCATGATGGCGAACTCGGCATCGGTGAGCTTGCCTGGTTTGTTAAGCACTTCCAGCGGCATCGCGGCCTTGCCTAGGTCGTGCATCAGTCCGCCGATGCCAGCCAGGCGCGTTTGCTCCTCGTCTAGATCGAGATGCCGGGCCAGCGATAGCATCAGGGCGCAGACGGCAACCGAGTGCAGGTAGGTGTAATCGTCGTGCGTTTTGATGCGTGCGACGCTGATGAGGGCATGAGGTTGGCGCAGCACCGAGGCAGCGATTTCTCCGACCAGCGGCAACGTCGTGCTTGGGTCGACGGCCTTGCCAAGCCGGGCTTCCTGGAACATGTCCATGACTTGGGACTTGGCCGCAAGACAGAGTTTCCGTGCATAACACATTTCGCTCTCCATTGAGGTTGCGCCGTCACTTTTCTTGCTTAGTGGACTAGACGGCAGAGATTGCTCCTCCGACAATTCTCTGGG
>OJST01000062.1_pt1 | contig 34608 bp, 30 predicted proteins | sample 1599491 | NCBI WGS metagenome assembly OJST01 (sample SAMN04436635, study PRJEB24849) | human gut metagenome | biome: human gut; feature: NICU; material: stool | host: Homo sapiens | place: USA: Saint Louis, MO | collected 2010-02-10
ACCGCTCTTCCGATCTAACTATCTAGGCCTCGAAAAAACTGTCAAGGAAAGCCTCCCAGCCAAAAACCACTAATGCGTGCTGATTCTTTCCTTGGCATCGCTGTCGCGCTTCTCTTCTTTCGCGACGATCTCGGGAGCCACATCTGGCAAGGGCTCCGGGGCGTATTGCAGCGCAATTTGCAGGACTTCGTCAATCCATTTGACGGGTTTGATCTGCAGATCCTGTTTGATATTTTCCGGAATTTCCTTCAGATCGCGAACGTTCTCCTCCGGAATGATGACCGTCTTGATACCGCCCCGGTGTGCTGCCAGCAGTTTTTCCTTCAACCCGCCAATTGCCAGCACCTGGCCGCGCAAGGTGATTTCACCCGTCATGGCGACATCAGCGCGCACCGGGATCTGCGTAAGGGCCGAGACCAACGCCGTGCACATGCCGATACCGGCACTCGGGCCGTCTTTCGGTGTGGCCCCTTCGGGCATGTGGATGTGCACGTCGTGCTTCTCGTGGAAGCCGGCGGCTATACCCAGGCTGTGGGCGCGGCTGCGCACCACGGTTTGCGCGGCAGTGATCGATTCGACCATGACATCGCCCAGCGAGCCCGTCTTGATCAGTTGGCCCTTGCCCGGGATAACCACGGCTTCGATGGTCAGCAACTCGCCGCCCACCTGGGTCCAGGCCAGGCCGGTAACCTGGCCGATCTGGTCTTGCTGCTCGGCCAGGCCGTAGCGGAACTTGCGCACGCCCAGCAGGTGCTCCAGCTGCTCGCTGGCCACCTTGACCTTGACCTGCTTCTGCCCGGTATGTTCCTTGACCACTTTACGGCAAACCTTGGCGATCTGCCGCTCCAGGCCACGCACACCGGCCTCACGGGTGTAGAAGCGGATGATGTCGCGAATCGCCGAGACATCGACCTCCAACTCGTCTTTCTTCAAGCCGTTGGCCTTGACCTGCTTGGGCACCAGGTAGCGGGTGGCGATGTTGAGCTTCTCATCCTCGGTGTAGCCGGGGATGCGGATCACTTCCATGCGGTCCAGCAGCGGGCCGGGAATGTTGAGCGAGTTCGAGGTGGCCACGAACATCACTTCGGACAGGTCCAGGTCCACTTCCAGGTAATGGTCGTTGAACGCGTTGTTCTGCTCCGGGTCGAGCACTTCCAGCAGCGCCGAAGACGGATCGCCACGGAAGTCCATCGACATCTTGTCGATCTCGTCGAGCACGAACAGCGGGTTCTTGCTGCCGACCTTGTTGAGGTTCTGCACGATGCGGCCCGGCATCGAACCGACGTAGGTACGACGGTGGCCACGGATCTCGGCCTCGTCGCGCACGCCGCCCAGCGACATGCGCACGAACTTGCGGTTGGTGGCCTTGGCGATGGACTGGCCCAGCGAGGTCTTGCCCACGCCCGGCGGCCCGACCAGGCACAGGATCGGTCCCTTCATCTGCTTCACGCGCGACTGTACCGCCAGGTATTCAAGGATGCGTTCCTTGACCTTCTCCAGGCCGTAGTGATCGGCGTCGAGGGTGTCCTGCGCAGCCTTCAGGTCCTTGCGCACCTTGCTGCGCTTCTTCCATGGCACGCCCAGCAGCCACTCCAGGTAGTTGCGCACCACCGCGGCTTCGGCCGACATCGGCGACATCTGCTTGAGCTTGTTCAGTTCGTTGCGCGCCTTGGCTTCAACGGCCTTCGGCATGCCGGCTTCGGCGATCTTGCGGGCCAGTTCTTCCAGCTCGCCCGGTGCGTCGTCCAGGTCACCCAGTTCCTTCTGGATGGCCTTCATCTGTTCGTTGAGGTAGTACTCGCGCTGGCTCTTCTCCATCTGCGACTTCACGCGGCCGCGGATGCGCTTCTCCATCTGCTGCACGTCGATCTCGCCGTCGACCAGGCCGACCAGCATTTCCAGGCGGTCGCCCACGGCCAGCGTTTCCAGCAGGCGCTGCTTGTCGGCCAGGCGCACGCTGATGTGCGCGGCGATGGTGTCGGCCAGGCGCGCCGGCTCATCAATGCCCGACAACGTCTGCAACAGCTCCGGCGGCAGCTTGCGGTTGGTCTTGACGTACTGCTCGAACAGCGACATCAGCGAGCGGGCGATGGCCTCGACCTCGCGCGCTTCGCGCTCGTCAGTGGCGTCGATCTCCACCGCCTGGCCGTGCAGCGAGCCGTTGCGCTCGTCGACGTGGGTGACCTGCACGCGCGACAGTCCTTCGACCAGCACCTTGATGGTGCCGTCGGGCAGCTTCAGCAGCTGCAGCACCTGCGCCAGCGTACCGACCTGGTAGAGGTCGGCCGCATGCGGGTCGTCGGTTTCGGCCGACTTCTGCGCCAGCAGCAGGATGCGCTTGTCCGCCTCCATTGCCTGTTCGAGCGCGTGCATGGACTTGTCACGGCCGACGAACAGCGGGATGACCATGTGCGGGAACACCACTACGTCGCGCAGCGGCAGGACCGGCAGGTCGAGGGTTTCACTTGGGGAACGGGCCATGGGGGCTCCAGGGAAGGGGGAAAACCGCCTCCGGGAGGGCATCTTCCGGAGACAAAAAAAGCCGATGGCCCCGTTATGGGGCCATCGGCTTTCAGATGCAAGGCATTCCTTGAAAATCCTTTCCAATCAACAACCTGGAAGGATCACTCGGCGCCTGCGGCCTTCTGTTCAGGGGCCGCTGGGGTCTGGTAGATCAGGTACGGCTCGGACTTGTGCTCGATCACCGACTCGTCCACCACCACCTTGCTGACGTTTTCCTGCGACGGCAGGTCGTACATGGTGTCCAGCAGGACCGATTCGACGATGGTACGCAGGCCGCGGGCACCGGTCTTGCGCTTGAGCGCCTTGCGGGCAATGGCCGACAACGCGTCCGGGCGGAACTCCAGCTCGACGTTCTCCATCTCGAACAGCTTCTTGAACTGCTTGGTGATGGCGTTCTTCGGCTCGGTCAGGATCTTGATCAGGGCCGGCTCGTCCAGCTCCTCCAGGGTCGCCACCACCGGCAGGCGGCCGACGAACTCGGGAATCAGGCCGAACTTGATCAGGTCTTCCGGCTCGACTTCGGCCAGCACCTTGCCCACTTCCTGCTTGCGCTCGCTGCTCTTCACCTTGGCGCCGAAGCCGATGCTGCCGACGTCGGTGGAACGGGCCTGGATCACCTTGTCCAGCCCGGCGAACGCGCCGCCGCAGATGAACAGGATGTTCTTGGTGTCCACCTGCAGGAATTCCTGCTGCGGGTGCTTGCGGCCGCCCTGCGGCGGAACGCTGGCCACGGTGCCTTCGATCAGCTTCAGCAGGGCCTGCTGCACGCCTTCGCCGGACACATCGCGGGTGATCGACGGGTTCTCGCTCTTGCGCGAGATCTTGTCGATTTCATCGATGTAGACGATGCCCTGCTGCGCCTTCTCGACGTCGTAGTCGCACTTCTGCAGCAGCTTCTGGATGATGTTCTCCACGTCCTCGCCCACGTAACCGGCTTCGGTCAGCGTGGTGGCGTCGGCCATGGTGAACGGCACGTTGAGCAGGCGGGCCAGGGTCTCGGCCAGCAGGGTCTTGCCCGAACCGGTCGGGCCGACCAGCAGGATGTTCGACTTCGCCAGTTCGACGTCGTCGTTCTTCTGCCGGCTCTCGATGCGCTTGTAGTGGTTGTACACGGCCACGGCCAGGGTGCGCTTGGCGCGGTTCTGGCCGATCACGTACTGGTCGAGCACCTCGAGGATCTCGCGCGGCTTCGGCAGCGAACTGCGCGCCGACTGCGCCTTTTCCTCAAGCTCCTCGCGGATGATGTCGTTGCACAGCTCCACGCATTCATCACAGATGAACACGCTCGGACCCGCAATCAGCTTGCGCACTTCATGCTGGCTCTTGCCGCAGAAAGAGCAGTAGAGGATCTTGCCGGTGTCCGTGGAACGACCTTGGCGGTCTTCGCTCATGCTTCGCTTACCCAGTTACCCCACCCGCTGAACGGGGGTTCGATTCGAGAATAGCACAGGGCCGAGGGGACACCAGTCCCGCCCGACCCTGCAGGAACGAGGCCTCCATGGCCCCGTGAAGGCCGGTCAACCGGCCTGGATCGACTCATCCGGACGACGCTCCAGGACCTGGTCGACCAGACCGTAGGCCTGCGCCTCGAAGGCGCTCTTGAAGTTGTCGCGCTCGGTGTCGCGGGCGATCGTCTCCAGCGACTGGCCGGTGTGCTTGGCCAGCACCTCGTTCAGGCGCGAACGCAGGGTCAGGATCTCACGCGCGTGGATGTCGATGTCGGTGGCCTGGCCCTGGTAGCCACCCAGCGGCTGGTGGATCATCACGCGCGAGTTCGGCAGCGCATAGCGCTTGCCGGCTTCGCCCGCGGCCAGCAGCAGGGCACCCATCGAGGCAGCCTGGCCGATGCAGGTGGTGCTCACATTCGGCTTGATGTACTGCATGGTGTCGTAGATCGCCATGCCGGCGGTGACCACGCCACCCGGCGAGTTGATGTAGATGTTGATGTCCTTTTCCGGGTTTTCCGATTCCAGGAACAGCAACTGCGCCACCACCACGTTGGCCATGTGATCGTCGATCGGGCCCACGAGGAAGATCAGGCGCTCCTTCAACAGGCGCGAATAGATGTCGTAGGCACGCTCGCCGCGGCTGGTCTGCTCGACCACCATCGGAACCAGGTTCAGGGCTTTGGTTCGGTTGTCCATTACGTGAGGTACCTATCTTGGGGGGCAACAACCCCGCGCCGGCAAAGGCGCGGGGCATCCGGTGATCCGCCCGGGCTTACTGGCGGATCGCGTCCTGGAACGACAGCTTCTCTTCGGTGTGCTGGGCACGCTCGGCGATCCAGTCGATCACCTGCTCTTCCATCACACGGTTCTGCAGGCCAGACATCAGCTGGGGGTCGTTGCGGTACATCTCAATGACCTGCTCCGGCTCTTCGTAGGTCGAAGCGATCAGACGCATCGTTTCGTTCAGGCGCTTGGCTTCCAGGCGCAGGTCGTTGATGCGGGCTACTTCACCGACCAGCAGGCCGACCAGCACGCGCTTGGCGGCCGCTTCCTTGAAGCCTTCGTGGGCATCGGCCGGGATCTCGCCGACGTTCTGGCCGTTGCGGCGGATCTGCTCGACCTGCTGGGCCAGCATGGCGCGGGCTTCGTTCTCGACCAGGCGCGGCGGCATTTCCACCGAGGAATAGGCGGCGATCAGCTGCTCGCCCACTTCACGGCGCAGGCGGTTCATCAGGGCGCCCTTCAGCTCGCGCTCCAGGTTGGCGCGGATGTCGCTGCGGAACTGCTCCACATCGCCACCCTTCACGCCGAAGCTCATGATGAAGGCTTCGTCGACCGCCGGCACGACCGGCTCGGAGACTTCGGCGACCTTGACGGTGACCTGCACGGTCTTGCCGGCCAGCACCGGCACGCGCCAGTCAGCCGGGAACTCGACGTCCAGGGTCTTCTCTTCGCCCTTGGCCAGGCCGACCAGGCCCTTTTCAATGGTTTCGAACATCATGCCCTGGCCGAGCACGATCGAACCCTTCTCGGTGCCTTCGGCCGGCAGGCGCTCTTCACCAGCCTGCGACCAGGTTTCCACCGCGACCAGGTCACCGTCCTGCGCGCCACGGCTGACCGGGGCCCAGGTACGACGCTGGTTCTGCAGGTTCTCGATCATCTGGTCGATGTCGGCGTCGGTGATCTCGGCGGTGTGGCGCACGACAGTCAGCTTGCTGACGTCGATGTCGCCGAAGTCCGGCACCACTTCCACGGTGGCCACGAAGGAGAACTCACCCTCGTCGCCCTTGTCGATGCGCGGGCTGCCGACGATGCGCAGATCGTGCTCGCGCACGGCCGCGTCGAAGGTTTCGCGCAGCAGGCCGTCCAGCGCCTCGCCACGGACCTGCGCGCCGAAGCGCTGCTCGATCACCTTGGCCGGCACCTTGCCCGGACGGAAACCCTTGATGCGGGTGGTACGGGCGATTTCGCCCAGGCGGCCGACGATGTGGCTCTGCAGACGGTCTTCCGGCAGCGAGAAGCTCAGGCGGCGTTCCAGGTTGCCGGTGGATTCGATCGAAGCTTGCATGTTGACTCCTGCCACCGGTGGCCCACGCCCCCGGCTCGATGATTGGGATGAAACGGTTGTAAGGACACGACGTCTGGGACGCGCCTGCTTGCCGCAGCCCTTTAGTTTCGCCCAATTCGGCCTGCACTGCCAGCGCGTGCCGGTCAAGGGGGGGCAGCGGGGCCCGATCAGGGCGGGGACAGGCCGGCACTGGTGCGAAAGGGGGGACTCGAACCCCCACGCCTTGCGGCACTGGAACCTAAATCCAGGGCGTCTACCAATTCCGCCACTTTCGCGTGGCCGGCACAGGCGTTCATTGTCGCAGGCGCCGGCTGGAATCGGAAGGCCTGCACAAAACTGAACATGACAGGCGGGCACATCGTCCGCGCCAAAGGCCGTCCCGAAAGTCAGGCGACCGTTCGGGACGGCAGCCACTCAGTGTTTCGCCGCGGCAGGGGGCGCAGATGCGTCAGCGCCCTGCCCAGCCGCATCCACCTTGCGGATGTCCACGCCACCATCATCGGTGCGACGCAGGTCCACAGCCTCGCTGGCGGCCCCACCCTCCGCCAGCGATGCCGGCTGCGCGACTCCGGCGATCGGGCGCGCCGGAACGGCCCCGGTGCCCGCATCGCGCTCGACCGTCTTCGCCGGGTCACTGCCAGGTGCGCAGGCCATCAGCGCCAGCAACGCGAAAGGAACCCACGCCATCCGGCACAGTCGGTTGATATCGGTCATCAGCTTCTTCCTTCTTACATGCGCCCTCGGCGCGGAAGATCCATTGGGTGCGATGAAAGAGGCAATGCGGTGAGAAGCAGCGCACAGCATTGAGAACACTGATGACGCACATGCCCCTGGTTTCAGCACCGCTTCAGTAGATCCGCGCCATGCGCCGCTTCAGTAGATCCACGCCATGCGTGGATGAAGCGCAACCCGGCAAACAGGCAAGAAAAAAGCCACTTGGCGAACCAAGTGGCTTTCGTCTGGTGGGCTGTCAAGGATTCGAACCTTGGACCTATTGATTAAGAGTCAACTGCTCTACCAACTGAGCTAACGGCCCGTGAAACTCAGACGCACATTGTAGCGTGCATTCTGTTTATTGCAATACCGCTCCGGCGCGCCGATACGGTTGAAACAGTGGGGTGGCTGAGGGGATTCGAACCCCCGACCACCGGAATCACAATCCGGTACTCTAACCAACTGAGCTACAGCCACCACTGAAACTTCTGCTCCCCTGCCGATGCTGCCAGCAGTGGAACCTGATGCGTTGCGACCGGGTGGGACCAGAAGGCCGTCCCCTGAAGCGAGTCCGGCATTTTCCGGGAGTCGCGAAGGAATTGCAAGCATTTCTTAACATTGATGTGCCGGTCGCCATTCCGGCCCGCGTCGCGCTGCGCACGCGCCCGCCTCAGCGCCGATCCTCATCCAGCAGTGACTTGAACAGATCGGCCGACGGCATCTGCGAAAGCGGGATTTCCGCCATCTTGAACCACTGCGTCGGCGCTTCCGGATGGGGTCCCGACAGCACCACCCTGCCCTTCCCGTGGCGATACGACGCAGCCGCAATGTCGCCATTGGTGTAGCGGGAAATCACCTTGAACCCTTGGTCGCGTGGCGCCTTGGGCAGGTAGGGACCGTCCTGGAAGTACACCGTCTGGCGACGCCCGTCCCAGACGACGGGAATCACGGCATCGTCTTCATCCTGTACCGGGAATCCCGGCCTGCCGGCCTCGGCGTCCAGGTCCTGCGCCAGCAGGCCCAGATGCGATGCACCGGCCAGGTAGGCCCCCATGCATAGGCCGATGTAGGTTCCGCCTGCATCGACGAAACGACGGATGACTGCCACCCCCTCTTCGCCCACCGCCGCCATCGCGGCGTCGATGTCCTGCCCGCCCCCCGGCTGCACATAGGCCCGGTAGCGCGACGTGGCCAGCGAATCGACATCGACGGCCTCGCCCGGGCCGACGAATACCACGTGATAGTCCGGACGCGAACGATGGATGGCCTGTTCGACGGCCGCCGAACACCCTGGGCAACCGGCCTCGCCGCGGTAGACCGCAATCACGGGGGCGTTGGCGGACGCCTGCACGGCAAGCCCCAGGCCCATCGCCAGCAGCAGACAGCGCGATCGCGCAACGGTGTTCATCAAGGGATGGCTCAGCGCAGTCACCCCGGCATGGGGCAGGCCGACTATGCCTCGGCCACGACGGACCAGATTGAATGCGCGCCAACACAGCGCAGGACCAGGCAGAGGCCGGTAACAACAGGACCTGCAGGAGATGGGTGAAATGGCGCGCCCGACAGGAATCGAACCTGTAACCGCCGGCTTAGAAGGCCGGTGCTCTATCCAGTTGAGCTACGGGCGCCCGGACCGGAACGGTGTCCAATCCGACGTGATGTGGGATTGGTCGGGGTAGAGGGATTCGAACCCCCGACATCCTGCTCCCAAAGCAGGCGCGCTACCAGACTGCGCTATACCCCGGTCTTGCAATCCCCTCGGGCCAGGCCCGGGGAGCTGGTCATTGTGGCCAAGCGCATCATGAACTGTCAACGCGGGCGACTCGAACCCGACGCCTGGCACGGCACCACGTGCAGCCATCGGCTATGCTCCCGGTCATCGGCCGGATGGCCGTCCAGCCCCTCATCCGCACGGAGAACACGCATGCGCAGCGGCAACCCGGCTCTTTCCGAGTCGACCTTCCTCGACCTCGCCAGCGGCTCGGTGGTGACCAGCCCCGACCAGGTGATGACCCTCAACGGCACCGCCAACAAGACCGGCATCCTGCTGTTGTTGACCGTGCTGACCGCGGCGTTCGCCTGGAGCCAGGCGGTCGACGAGTACGGCCAGATTTCCGGCAGCGCGAGCCTGTACGCCATCGGTGGCGCGATCGGCGGCCTGGTGCTGGCATTGATCACCATCTTCAAGAAGGAATGGTCGCCGGTCACCGCGCCGATGTACGCGCTGGTCGAAGGCCTGTTCCTGGGCGCCGTGTCGGCGCTGTTCAACATGAAATACCCGGGTATCGTGTTCCAGGCCGTACTGCTGACCTTCGGCACCCTGGCCGCCCTGCTGGTCGCGTACCGCAGCGGCGTGATCAAGGCCACCGAGAACTTCAAGATGGGCGTGGTCGCCGCCACCGGCGGCATCGCCCTGCTCTACCTGGCATCGTTCGTGCTGGGCTTTTTCAACATCAACGTGCCGGTGATCCATGACTCCAGCTGGCTGGCCATCGCTTTCAGCCTGTTCGTGGTGGTCGTGGCCGCATTGAACCTTGTACTGGACTTCGACTTCATCGAGACCGGCGTGGCCCAGCGCGCGCCGAAGTACATGGAGTGGTATGGCGCATTCGGCCTGATGGTGACCCTGGTCTGGCTGTATGTGGAGTTCCTGCGCCTGCTGTCGAAGATCCAGCAGCGCTGAGTCGGAACATGCCATAGACGACAAAGGGCGCCTCTCGTGGCGCCCTTTTTCGTTCCTCCCTCAGCGCGCCAGCAGCGTCGGCAGCGACGAAGCCAGCAACGCAATGCCTGATGCGGTCAGCAGGCCCAGTACGACCTGCCTGAAGCGCAGCTCGCTGATGCCGATGTAGACGCGCGCGCCCAGCAGGGTCGGCACCAGCATGGCTGGCGCCACGATGGCGAAGTACGGGAGCATCTGCCGGCTCACCAGGCCACTGCCGACATAGGTGGCCATGGTCACCGCCAGCATGGGCAGATTGAAGTTCTGGATGACCGCGCGCTGCTCGTGCTTGCCGAAGCCGCGCAGCGTGCTCCACAACGTCGGCACCGGCCCGGCGAAGCCGCCGATGCCGCTGAGCACGCCACCGGCCATGCCAGCAATCGCATCACCGATACGGCCGCCAACGCGGACCGGAGGCAACGAGCGCGCCATCAGCATCACCGGGCACCACAACGCCAGGAAGCCGCCCAAAAGCGCCTTGAACCAGTCCATGTCCAGCTGCGGCAGCACCATCACGCCCAGCGGGACGCCGGCCAACCCACCCAGCACGAACGGCAGCAGCAGGCGCAGGTTGAAACCGCGGCGCACGGTGAACACCGCGACCAGCTGGCCGACCAGCGCGCCGAACACCGACAGCGTGGCCGCCAGTCGCGGCTCCAGCCCCCATGCCCAGAACGACATCGCCACCATGCCAAAGGCGAAGCCCGACAGACCCTGCACGAATCCGGCGACGATCGCGCCCAGTGCGACCAGCAGATACACCGACTCCATCACCACCTCGGCTGCAACCGCGCGACTACCCTGCCGCGCCCACCTGTGCAGCGTAGTGCGCCGCAAGGTGCTCGACCAGCGCACGCACTTTCGGCGCCAGCGCACGTGCATGCGGATACAGCGCGAAGTAGTGCCGCTGTCCGGCGTGCCAGGCCGGCAGCACACGGATCAAACGACCGGCGCGTAGGTCTTCCTGCACCGTCAGTGCGGTGAACAGGCTGATGCCCATGCCAGCCAACGCGGCGGCGTACAACGCCGGCGTCGCATCCACCCGCAGGCGTTGCCCGGCCTCGACGCTCGCACTGGCACCGCGCGGCCCCTGCAACTGCCAGGGCGGCATTGACGGCGTGGGACTGAAGCCCAGCAGCGTGTGCTGCGCGAGATCCGATGCCTGACGCGGCAGGCCATGACGCGCCAGGTAGGCTGGCGCGGCCACCAGGATGCGAGGGCAGCTGGCCAGTTCACGTGCGACCAGCTGGCTGTCCGGCAACGCATGCGCGATGCGCAGGGCCAGGTCAAACGCACCACCGACGACATCGACCAGCTGATCATCGGCCGACAGATCCAACGAGACGTGCGGGTAACGCTGCAGGAACGACGGCAACCAATGCGGCAACTCCTGGCTGGCCACGACCTGCGGCACGCTGATGCGTACGCTGCCACTGGGTTGCGCCTGCCCGGCGCGGGCACGGTCGTCCGCCTCCTGCAGGCGGTCCAGCAGCGTTGCCGCCTCGCGGTAGTAGTCGCGCCCGGCCTCGGTCAATGACAGCCTGCGGCTGTTGCGATCGAGCAACCGCACCTGCAGATGCTCTTCCAGCTGCCGCAGCTGCCGTGACATCGCCGAGTGGGTGGTCCCCAGGCGTTCAGCGGCCGCGGTGAAACTGCCCGCGTCAACGATGGCGCGCAGCGCACGCAGGGCGGCGAAGTGATCCATCGGCAAGTGGCTCCACGTGGCGGGGCCCACGGCATGCGGGCCCCACCAGCTTATCAAGCGCCGTCGCTGGCCTTGCGCACCGGCAGCGCCAGGATCGCGTCGGTGCTCATGACATCACCGAAGGCGTCTTCGATCTGCGCCAGCGAGGCGTCATGCAGCGCGCGATGAGCGATGCGCTGGCCACCGGCCAGGTCCAGGTCGCGGCTGGCGCTGGCATCGGACGATACGATCACCCGGTAGCCGCGCGGAGCCGCCGCCGCGTCGCGCGCAGCACCGACCACACAGGCATGGGTCTGCAGGCCGGTGACGATCAGCGTGTCGATACCGGCATCCTTCAGCACCGTGTCGAGCACCGAGGCCGAGTTCCCAGCGAACACGCTGACGTTGTCCTTCTGCACCACGGTCTCACCCTTGCGCGGCTGCAGATCGCGATGGAAAGCGGCATTGACGCTGCCCTGCGCGAACAGCGGTGCGCCGGCCGGCAACACGTGCTGCACATGGATCACGCGGATGCCGTGGGCATCGGCGAACTCGACCACCCGCTTGGCCTGGCGCAGTGCGGCCACGCCATCGGGAATGACCATGCGGCCACCGGCATAGCCCTGTGCGGCCTTGGCATCGAAGTACTCGTTCTGGAAGTCGATCACCAGCACGGCGGTCTTCGCCGCATCCAGCGAGGCCGCGACCGGCGCGCCCGCCATATGGCGGATGGTGGGATGGGCCGGCTCGGCAGCAGTGACCGGCACGGTGGTGGCCATGCCGATCAAGCCGGCCAGGCCGAAGGTGGTGAGATTCATGGAGCGACGCCTGTGCAGTGGAAAGTGGGCACAGGATGAGGAGCGGATGGCGCACGAACCAGCCGTGCAACAGCACATGATCTGTGCGAGATGCGCACAGACAACCCCCTGTAGAGCCACCCCATGGGTGGCTGCGGACCAAAGCCACGCCATCCACGCATGGCGTGGATCTACGAGTCAGCCCACAACGCAACGGGGCGCCCGAAGGCGCCCCGCTGTGGATCCAACCGAGGTCGACCGGCCGCTTACAGGCGGCTGGCGATGGCCTGGGCAAAGCTCATGGTGGTGCCGGTACCGCCCAGGTCGCCGGTCAGCGAATCCTTGGCTTCCATGGTGGCCACGATGGCCTTGCGCAGGCGCTCGGCGTTTTCCGGCTGGCCGATATGGTCCAGCATCTGCGCGGCTGCCAGCAGCAGCGCACACGGATTGGCCTTGCCCTGGCCGGCGATGTCCGGCGCGGTGCCGTGCACGGCTTCGAAGATCGCCGCGTCCTTGCCGATGTTGGCACCCGGGGCCAGGCCCAGGCCGCCGACGAGGCCGGCGCACAGGTCGGAGATGATGTCGCCGAACAGGTTGGTCGTAACGATCACGTCGAACTGTTCCGGACGCATCACCAGCTGCATGCAGCAGTTGTCGACGATCATTTCCTGGAACTCGATCTCCGGGTACTGCGCGGCCACTTCACGGGCGACGTTCAGGAACAGGCCCGAGGTCGACTTGATGATGTTGGCCTTGTGCACAGCGGTGACCTTCTTGCGGCCGGTGCTCTTGGCCAGCTCGAAGGCGTAGCGCACGATGCGCTCGGAGCCCTTGCGGGTGATGCGGGTGCCGGAGAAGGCGGTTTCGCCGTCGGCCGACACTTCCTGGCCTTCGGCCAGGTACGCACCTTCGGTGTTCTCACGAACGGTGATCAGGTCGACGTTGTCGAAACGCGACTTGGTGTTCGGGAAGGTGTGGGCCGGACGCACGTTGGCGTACAGGTCGAAATGGCGGCGCAGGCTGACGTTGATCGAGGTGAAGCCACCACCGACCGGGGTGGTCAGCGGGCTCTTCAGCGCGACCTTGTTGCGCGCGATCGATTCCAGGGTCACCGCCGGCATCAGGTCGCCGTGCTTTTCCAGGGCCACCAGGCCGGCGTCGGCGTCTTCGTACTCCAGGCCAGTCTTGAGCTGGTCGAGCACGAACAGGGTGGCGTCCATGATTTCCGGGCCAATGCCGTCGCCGCGGATGACCGTAATTTTCTGCGTCATTGATCGATGTTCCGAACAGGGGGAAAAACGCCGTCCGGACGTGCCCGGAAACGCCGGCGCAAAGGAAGTTTCACCCGCAATTATGCCTTAGCCGGGGGCGGCTACCCAAGTAGACCATGGTCCTGACCCCGGCAAAGGCAGAATTGCCCGCGCATTCTTCCTCTACCCCCGCCTGTCGGCGCGCCCCTTCAACAAGAAGGGGCTCCTGGGCTGCTGGATCGCGGGACAGGCCCCCTCGCGGGCCCGGTAGTGCCGGCCGCTGGCCGGCAATCTCGGCCAGGTCGAGTTCAGGCGATGCCGGCCAGCGGCCGGCACTACCCTCAGTGCTCGTGCGCTGCCGGAGCGCTGGCGCCGCCTTCCAGCTGGTCGAGGAAGTCGACCGCGCGGCGCAGGTGCGGGATCACGATGGAACCGCCGACCACCAGGCCGACCGAGAAGGTCTCGAAGAACTCTTCACGGGTCACGCCGGCGTCCTTGCACTGGGCGACGTGGTAGCTGATGCAGTCGTCGCAGCGCAGCACCATCGAGGCCACCAGGCCCAGCAGTTCCTTGGTCTTCACGTCCAGCGCGCCGGCCTGGTAGGTCTGCGTGTCCAGTGCGAAGAAGCGCCGCACCACCTGGTTCGGTTCGCCCAGGATGCGTTCGTTCATGCGCTTGCGGAAGTCGGTGAATTCGGCGATGCGGTCCTTGCTGCCGTCGTCGGCCGCGCTCATGCCTGGCCCTGCCCGGCCAGCAGCGGCTCGAGCTTGCCTTCACGGTGCAGGGCCATCATGTCGTCGTAGCCGCCCACGTGGACGTCGCCGACGAAGATCTGCGGCACGCTGGTGCGGCGGGTCAGTGCCATCATCTTCTCGCGCTCGGCCGGGTCCAGGTCGATGCGGACCTCGGTCCACTGCTGGCCCTTGCTCTTCAGGAAGTTCTTGGCGGCCACGCAATACGGGCAGACGGCGGTGGAATAGATGGTGATGGCGGGGGCGCCGCCGGCGGTCTGGGCTGTCACGGGAAACTCCACGATGGATCGACGGTCTACATATGGTACCGGTGCGCTGGAAATTCCACGCCACCGCCGCAACACTGTGGGTTAACGAATGGTTGCCCCCTGCCCTGCCACGCTTGGCGCGCCCTGCCCGAGGACCTTCCGCTTGCGAGCCCTGCTGCTGACTACCGCCGTTACCCTGGCCCTGGCCATGCCGCTGGCCCAGGCCCAGGAGAAGCTGCCCGACATCGGCTCCTCGGCCGGCGAGCTGCTGACCCCGGCGCGCCAGGCCGAGTACGGCGCGATGATGCTGCGCGAGCTGCGCAACTATGGCTACCTGCTGGATGACCCGCTGGTCAACGACTGGCTGCAGACCATGGGCACCCGGCTTGGCTCCAACAGCGACCAGCCGCGCCAGCCCTACACGTTCTTCGTGATGAAGGACCGCCAGATCAACGCCTTCGCCACGCTGGGCGGCTATATCGGGGTCAACGCCGGCCTGGTGCTGACCGCCGAGCGCGAGGACGAGGTGGCTGCAGTGCTGTCGCACGAAATCGCCCACGTCACCCAGCAGCACGTGCTGCGCGGGGTCGAACGCGCCCAGCGCGACCAGATACCGATCCTGCTCGGCATGCTGGCGGCGGTGGTGGCCGCGCAGGCCAGCAACAGCACCTCCTCCGGCAACGCGACGATGGCCGCGATCAGCTCCGGCATGGGCCTGATGCAGCAGCGGCAGATCAACTACACCCGCTCCAACGAATCGGAGGCCGACCGCCTCGGCATCCGCACCCTGTCGCGCAGCGGCTACGACGTGGATGCCATGGCCGGCTTCTTCGAGCGCATGTCGGCGGCGATGCGCGGCAACGAGGGCGGCTACAGCGTGCCCGAGTTCCTGCGCACCCATCCGGTCAACATCACCCGCATCAGCGAGGCCAAGGCCCGCGCCGAGCAGATGAAGAAGGACACGGTGCTGCTGACCACCAGCACCCCCAGCGGCGAACGCAAGGAGCGGGTGAATCCGGCCGACCCGGGCCTGGCCGAGCCGCTGCTGCGCGGAAACAACCCCTTGCTGCCCAGCAGCGTGCTGCGCGTTCCGGTCGGCCAGCTGGCCCGTGGCGCCAGCGGCGACTTCGAGTGGGCACGCGAGCGCCTGCGCGTGCTGAGCGCCGATTCCACCGCCGAGCTGGAGCGCGAATACGCGGACATGGCCAAGCGGCAGAAGGACGGTCTCAACGACGCCCAGCGCTATGGCCAGGCGCTGGCGGTCATGCGCGGCGGCCGCAGCGGTGCCACGCAGGCCCGGCAGACCCTGGCCAGCCTGCTGCAGACCCGCCCGGACAACCTGTGGCTGGCACTGGGGCTGGGCGAGGCCGAATCGCGTGCCGGGCTGGGCGCGCAGGCCAACACCCGTTTCGAGCAGCTGCTGCGCGAGCACCCCAACAGCCGGCCCGTGGCCCTGACCTACGCCGAGATCCTGAACGAACAGGGCACCCGCGAGGCGGGCCAGCGCGCGCAGGCCATGCTGCGGCCCCTGCTGTCGCAAAGTGGTAACGATCCGGTCTTCCAGCAGCGATACGCCCGCGCCAGCGAGCTGGCCGGTGACAGCGTGCGCGCGAGCGAGGCCTATGCCGAGGCCGCCTTCCTCAGCGGCCGCCCGGAGCAATCGCTGATGCAGCTGCAGGCCCTCAAGCGCAACCCGGCGCTGGACTACGTGGGCCGGGCGCGGGTGGATGCGCGCATCGAGGCGATCACCCCCACCGTGCTGGAGCTGCGCCGCCAGGGCGTGCAGGACCCGGACCTGGACCGCCGCTGAGTGCTGCGTGACCGGTCGATGGCAATCCCGACCGGTTCCGGCTAGGCAGTCACAAACATGTCATCAAACCGTAGTCTACTGGCACCACTCCAGTAACCGAGCCCTACGGTGTCCTCGTGCAGAAACGCATCCTGATCGTCGATGACGAGCCCGCGATCCGTGAAATGGTCGCCTTCGCCCTGCGCAAGGGCGATTACGAGCCGGTCCACGCCGGCGATGCCCGTGAGGCCCAGACCGCCATCGCCGATCGCGTCCCCGACCTGATCCTGCTGGACTGGATGCTGCCCGGCACCAGCGGCCTGGACCTGGCCCGCCGCTGGCGCAAGGAAACGCTGACCCGCGAAGTGCCGATCATCATGCTGACCGCCCGCGGTGAAGAGAACGACCGCGTAGGTGGCCTTGAAGCCGGCGTCGACGACTATGTGGTCAAGCCGTTCTCGGCGCGCGAACTGCTGGCCCGCATCCGTGCGGTCATGCGCCGCGCCCGCGAAGACGACGAGGACGGCAGCGTGGCCGTCGGCCCGATCCGCATCGACGGCGCCGCCCATCGCGTGTTCGCCAACGACCAGCCGGTGCCGATCGGCCCGACCGAGTACCGCCTGCTGCACTTCTTCATGACCCACCCCGAGCGCGTCTACACCCGCGCCCAGCTGCTGGACCATGTATGGGGCGGCAGCGTGTACGTGGAGGAGCGCACCATCGACGTGCACATCCGCCGCCTGCGCAAGACGCTGGAACCGTTCAACGCCGAGAACATGGTGCAGACCGTGCGCGGCGCCGGCTACCGCTTCTCCACCGCGACCTGAGTCTCGTCGTGCCGACGCCGCGCACCCGCGGGTGCCGGTGCCGGCAACTCTGCTATAACCCTCGGTTCACCCCAGTGAACCGCCGCACTTCAACGACGAGATCGCAATGCCCCGCCACATCCGCTCTGCCTGGTTGAAGACCCTGGCCACCGTTGCCGCGGTACTGCTGTTCTCCGGACTGGTGGGGTGGTTCACGGGTCACCTGTGGCTGTGCATCGCACTGGGCGCGCTGGCCACCCTGGCCTGGCATTACTGGCGGCTGCGCAGCGTGCTGCGCCGGCTGACCGCGCGCCAGCGCTGGGACACCGCCGAGGAAGGCACCGGCGTCTGGAACGAGCTGGACCGCCTGCTGTACCGCAACCAGGTGGAAATGCGCGTTCGCAAGCGCCGCCTGCTCGACATGCTGCGCAGCTACCGCGCCGCTGCCGCCGCGCTGCCCGATGCCGTGGTGGTGCTGGACCGCAACAGCCAGCGCGTGCAGTGGTTCAACGAGGCGGCCACCGCCCTGCTTGGCCTGCATCATCCGGGCGACCTCGGCGAGGCGCTGGTCGAACGCCTGCAGCCGATGCCGCTGGCGCACTGGCTGGCCGGCGGCCGCAACGCCGAGCCGATCCTGGACGTGCCCTCACCGGTCGATCCTGCGATCCGCCTGAACCTGCGACTGATTCCGTATTCTTCGGACTACTGGCTGCTGATCGCCCGCGACGTCAGCAAGCTGCTGCGCCTGGAACAGGTGCGCCGCGACTTCGTCGCCAACGTTTCACACGAACTGCGCACGCCGCTCACCGTGGTCCACGGTTACCTGGACATGATGGACCCGGAGGATTTCCCGGGCACCGGTCCGATGCTGGAAGAAATGCGCAAGCAGAGCCAGCGCATGGCCCAGCTGGTGGAAGACCTGCTGACCCTGTCGCGGCTGGAATCGCAGGAGCACAGCGAGGAAGAGACCGTCGCCATGCAGCCGATGCTGGCCACACTACGCCGCGAGGCCGAAGCGCACAGCCAGGGCCGCCACCAGATCAGCATCGACGATCTGGCCGGCGTCGACCTGCAGGGTTCCACCAAGGAGCTGCACAGCGCCTTCTCCAACCTGGTCACCAATGCGGTGCGCTATACGCCGGCCGGTGGCCGCATCGCCGTGGAGTTCCGCCGCGAAGGCGATGGCGCGGTGCTGGCGGTGCGCGATTCCGGTTACGGCATCCCGGCTTCCCACCTGCCACGCCTGACCGAACGTTTCTACCGTGTCTCCAGCAGCCGCTCCCGCGAAAGCGGCGGTACCGGCCTGGGCCTGTCCATCGTCAAGCACATCCTCGGCCTGCACCACGCGCGGCTGGAGATTGAAAGCGAGGTCGGCAAGGGCTCGGTGTTTTCCTGCCATTTCGATGCCGACCACGTGCGCCCGCGCGAGTCCGCCCCCCTGACTTCCATCGAAGAATGACGCCATGAGCAGCCTCGGATCCCTCCCCCTCCCCGTGAGCCCGGACAACGATCCGTTGCGCGACCCGGCGCTCTACATCAACCGCGAACTGTCGCAGCTGGATTTCAACTTCCGCGTGCTGGCGCAGGCGATGGATCCGCAGGTGCCGCTGCTGGAGCGCCTGCGCTTCATGTGCATCTCCTGCACCAACCTGGACGAGTTCTTCGAGATCCGCGCCGCCGCCGTCCGCCACGCGCAGGAATTCGGCCTGCCACCGGCACCGGACGGGATGAGTCCGCAGGCGATCCTCAACGCCATCCACGACCGCGCGGCACAACTGGTCGACCAGCAGTACCGCTGCTGGAACGAGACGCTGCGCCCGGCGCTGATGGAGGCCGGCATCGGCGTGCTCGGCCGCCACTCCTGGACCGATCGGCAGAGGCGCTGGCTGCGCGCCTATTTCCGCAACGAGATCATGCCGGTGCTGTCGCCGCTGGGCCTGGACCCGGTGCACCCGTTCCCGAAGATCCTCAACAAGTCGCTGAACATCGTGGTGGTGCTGAAGGGTACCGACGCGTTCGGCCGCGCCGGCCATCTGGCCATCGTGCGTGCGCCACGCTCGCTGCCGCGCATCATCCAGCTGCCGGAGAAGCTCGGCGGGTCGCAGAATTTCGTGTTCCTGTCCTCGGTGCTGTCCACCTTCGTCGATGAGCTGTTCCCGGGCATGGAAGTCCAGGGAGCCTACCAGTTCCGCGTCACCCGCAATTCCGAGCTGGTGGTGGACGAGGAGGAGGTGGAGAACCTGGCGCTGGCACTGCGCGACGAACTGGTCGATCGCGGCTACCGGCCGGCGGTGCGGCTGGAAATCGCGCAGGACATGCCGCGCGAGATCGTGCGTACCCTGCTGCAGAACTTCGGCCTGACCGAGAACGCGGTGTACCGCATCGACGGCCCGGTCAACCTCAACCGCATCATCCAGTTGTACGACCTGATCGCACAGCCGGACCTGAAGTACCCGCCAATGACCCCGCGCACGCTGCGCGACAGCGACGGCATCTTCGAGACCGCGGCGCGCCAGGACCTGCTGCTGCACCACCCGTTCGATGCTTTCACCGCGGTGCTGGACCTGATCCGGCAGGCGGCGATCGACCCCAACGTGCTGGCAATCAAGCAGACCCTGTACCGCACCGGCAAGGATTCGCTGATTGTCGATGCGCTGATCCAGGCTGCGCGCAACGGCAAGGACGTGACCGTGGTCGTTGAACTGCGCGCACGCTTCGACGAAGAGGCAAACCTGGGCCTGGCCGATCGCCTGCAGGAAGCGGGCGTGCAGGTGGTGTACGGCGTGGTCGGCTACAAGACCCACGCCAAGATGCTGCTGATCGTGCGCCGCGAGGGCCGCAAGCTGCGCCGCTATGTACATCTGGGCACCGGCAACTACCACAGCGGCACCGCCCGCGCGTACACCGACATCAGCCTGATCACCGCCGATGCGGACATCGGCAACGACGTGCACCTGCTGTTCCAGCAGCTGTCCGGGCTGGCCTCGAAGATGAAGCTCAAGCGCCTGCTGCAGTCGCCCTTCACCCTGCACACCGGCATCCTCGGCCGCATCGAGCGTGAAACGCGCATCGCCGCCGCCGGCCGCCCCGCGCGGATCATCGCCAAGATGAACGCGTTGAACGAACCGCAGGTGGTGCGCGCGCTGTACGCCGCCTCGCAGGCCGGCGTGCAGATCGACCTGATCATCCGCGGCGCCTGCACCCTGCGCCCGGGTGTGCCGGGCATCTCGGACAACATCCGCGTGCGCTCGATCGTCGGCCGCTTCCTGGAGCACAGCCGCGTCTACTGGTTCGGCAACGACGGCGCACCGGAGATGTACTGCGCCAGCGCCGACTGGCTGGAGCGCAACCTGCTGCGCCGGGTCGAGACCTGCTTCCCGATCCTCGACCCGGAGCTGGCCAAGCGGGTCTACCGCGAGGTGCTGCAGAACTATCTGGACGACAACCTCAACGCCTGGGAACTGGATGCCGACGGCATCTACCACAAGCGTGCCCCGGCGCACGACGAAGCCCCGCATTCTGCGCAGATGGCATTGATGCAGGGCCTCTGACCCGGTGTGTCGACCAAGGTCGACACCTACCAAGAGCAGTAGGCACCGATTTTGGGCGGGATAGGATCAGTGCCGACCAACGGTCGGCACCCACCATCAGATCGCAGAAATCTGTCAAAGGCGGGGTGGGTCCGCCATCCCACGGATACCCCGCTTTTGACGTTGACGGTGACGTTGCCTCTGCGGGTGCAGGGCGCAGCCCTGCCGCACTCCCCTCTTCCAAAATGTGAAGGCCGCGCGGTGACGAGCACACCGCCCCTTCGGCTAACATTCGCCCATGCCGCATACCACTACGACTCCGCCCGCATTGCAGGATGGCGACCTGCTGGCCGCCATCGACCTTGGCTCCAACAGTTTCCACATGGTCATCGCGCGCTACACGCTCGGCCAGCTGCGGGTGATCGACCGCCTGCGCGAGACCGTGCGCATGGCCGATGGCCTGGATGGCAAAGGTGGGCTCTCTTCCGCCGCACGGCAGCGCGCGCTGGAATGCCTGGCCCGTTTCGGCCAGCGCATCCGCAATGTGCCGCCGCACCGGGTACGCGCGCTGGCCACCAACACCGTACGCCAGCTGCGCTCGCCGCAGTCGTTCCTGGTCCCGGCCGAAACCGCGCTGGGGCATGCCATTGAAGTGGTCAGTGGCCGCGAAGAAGCGCGCCTGATCTACCTCGGCGTGGCCCACGCGCAACCGCCCAAGCCTGGCCAGCGCCGGCTGGTCATCGACATCGGCGGCGGCTCCACCGAATTCATCATCGGCATGGGCATGCAGACCCTGGAGCGTGAAAGCCTGCAGGCCGGCTGCATCGCCAGCACCCGCCGCTTCTTCCCCGGCGGCAAGCTGAGCAAGAAGCGCTGGAAGGACGCGCTGGCCGAGATCGGCCGCGAGTTCCAGCCCTTTGCCAGCAAGTACCGCGCACTGGGCTGGCAGGAAGCGCTCGGATCTTCGGGCACGCACAAGGCAATCAGCGAGATCTGCGCGACGATGAAGCTGAGCAAGGGCGCGATCACCGCCGAGGCCCTGCCCCAGCTGCGCGACGAGCTGCTGAAGGCCAAGAAGATCGACGACATCCAGTTGCCGGGCCTGTCCAGCGACCGCCGCCCGATCATCGCCGGCGGCATCCTGGTGCTGGAGGCCGCCTTCCAGGCCCTGGGCCTGCAGAAGCTGCTGGTCAGCAAGGCGGCGATGCGCGAAGGCATCCTGTACGACATCGTCGGCCGTGCCGGTGAGAACGACCTGCGCGACGAATCGGTGGCCGCGCTCAGCCAGCGCTACGGCATCGACACGGTACAGGCCGACCGCGTGCAGGACACCGCGCTGTCGCTGCTGGAGCAGGTGCAGGAACGCTGGAAACTCGATGCCGACGACGCACGCATGCTCGGCTGGGCCGCGCGCCTGCACGAGCTGGGCCTGATGATTGCCCACAGCGGCTACCACGTGCATGGCAGCTACGTGCTGGAACACTCGGACATCGCCGGCTTCTCGCGGCAGGAGCAGCAGATGCTGGCCGCACTGGTACGCAGCCATCGCCGCAGCGTGACCAAGACCGCGTTCGACGCCCTGCCCGAGCGCCTGCTGCTGACTGCACGCCGGTTGGCCGCCCTGCTGCGCCTGGCGGTACTGCTCAACCGCGCCCACGAGGACGATCCGCTGCCGGCATTGGAATTGACCGCGGACGACAACCGCCTGTCGCTGATCGTGCCGCAGGCCTTCATCGATGCGCGCCCGCTGCTCCGCGCCGACCTGATCGGCGAGACCGACGGCATCGCCGGGCTGGGCATCCAGTTCCGGCCGTTCGTGGCCTGATCCCTACGGCCAGGGCGGCACGTCATGACGCGTCGCCATAGGCCTGTTCCGCGCGTGTTCGACAAGCTGTTGAAGCTCTACGACCACGGCCCTTCGGAGCCGTGGTCTTTTCTGTTTCCGCGCAGGTTGTCGCTGCCTGCAATTGCCATGACGCTTTCAGTCCAGAGTCGGGACGAGGGTGCATCGTCCATCGCTCCGCCGTCGATCAGATCAATCGATTGATTCACTTCCGGTTTGTGCGGAAGCGTCATGCCGCTCCATGGCGATTTCGTCCTTTCCCCATACCTCTCCCTCTCCTCCTTCACTAGGTTCGAACAACCACCGCCTGCGGTGGCGTTGGCGCGGCCCGCTTGGCTGCGCACCGAAGACTTCGAAGACTGAGAGAGAGACACCCATGACCATCCGTATTCCCGCACTGGGGCTGGCGATCCGTCGTGCGCTTGCAATCACGGCGACCACAACCCTGGCCGTTCCAGCGCTCGCGCAGCAGGCACCGGAAGCCACCACGCTGGACCGCATCGAAATCACCGGCTCACGCATCCGCCAGGTCGACCTGGAAACCGCACAGCCGGTGCTGACCGTCAGCCGCGCCGACATCGAGCGACAGGGCTTCAACTCCGTTGCCGACATCCTGCAGAACCTGACCGCGACCGGCAGCCCGGCATTGAGCCGCGCCAGCCCGTTGAGCGCCGGCGAAGCCGCCGGCGGCAGCTACGTGAACATGCGTGGCCTCGGTGCGCAGCGCACCCTGGTGCTGGTCAACGGCAAGCGGCTGGGCATGACCACTTCGGGTTTTCAGGACATCTCCAGCATTCCTGCCGCTGCGGTGGAACGCATGGAAGTGCTCAAGGACGGTGCCTCGGCCATCTACGGGTCCGACGCGATGGCCGGCGTGGTGAACATCATCACCCGGCGCAACGTTCAGGGTGTAACCGCCAACGTCTACCACGGCCAATACAGTGAAGGCGACGGTGCCCGTACCCAGTACGACGTGGTTGCCGGCTGGTCCAATGACCGTGCTTCCATCAGCGTTGCTGCCGAGCATGTCGAAGAAAAGGGCGTCTGGGCCAGGGACCGCGGCTTCAGTGCCTATACCTATACCGACGGCCACGCGGATGACGGCTGGACCACGGTCGGCCAGTGGGGTCGCATCACCGGCTTCAAGGGCCCCGGCTGCAGCAACAGCCGGGGCTGCAGCTATTCGCTCGACCGTGGCAGCCAGCCGGGCGGGCCGGACAGCTTCCACCTCAGCGACAACACACCGTTCACCGGCGATGTCAGCAACAGCAACGAGCAGATGCATCTGCAGACGCCGATCAAGCGCGATTCGATCTTCGTCGATGCGCGCGTGGAGCTGAACGACCAGGTCCGTTTCAACACCCAGCTGGCCTACAACCGGCGCATCACCACTCGCCAGATTGCCGGCTATCCCTTCCAGTCCGGCCCAGCCGGCATCACCCCGATGTCGGCCGACAGCTGGTTCAATCCGTTCGGCAGCCATCACGGCTACGACACGCCCAGCGATGTGCACTGGAACCGTCGTACCTGGGAGATTCCTCGCGTCAGCACCAGCGATCTGACCACCTGGCAGGCCGTCGCGGCACTCGAGGGCAACTTCGAATTCGGCGGTCGCGACTTCGACTGGGAAGCGGGTTACCAGTACAACCGCAGTGAGCTGACCCAACGTGCCACCGGCAACCTGCACAAGCAGCGCGTGGCCGATGCCACCGGTCCTTCGTTCTACAACCCGGCAACCGGCAAGGTCGAATGCGGAACGCCGGATGCGCCGATCGCAGGCTGCAAACCCTGGAACCCGCTGGTTCCGTATGGCCAGGACGATCCCTATGGCCTGACCGGCAACACGGAGCTCCAGGACTGGCTATTCCCGGAAGAACTCACCCGCGGCCGCACCACCACCCGCAACCTGTTCGCCAACCTCAGCGGCAGCCTTGCCAGCCTGCCCGCCGGTGAGCTGGGCTTCGCCGTGGGGGCCGAGAGCCGCCGCGAGGACGGCCGCTTCATCCCCGATGCACTTGCGCAGACCGGTGCTACCACCAACCTGGCGGCAGGCCCCACCGGTGGTGGCTACCGCGTCGACGAAGCCTACCTGGAACTTAGCGTGCCGGTGCTGCGCGAGCTCGCCGGCGCCCGCGAACTGACCCTCAGCGCGGCGACGCGGTACTCGGACTACTCCACCTTCGGCGGAACCCTCAACAGCAAGTTCGGCTTCACCTGGAAGCCGATCGATCAGCTGCTGGTCCGCGGCACCTGGGCACAGGGCTTCCGTGCGCCGACCATCGCCAACCTGTACGGCGGCGGCTCGGAGACGTTCACCACCGGCTTCCGCGATCCCTGCGATACGGTCCATGGCGCAGCCGCGAGCAGTGCCGAGGTCCGCGCGCGCTGTGCTGCCGACATCGCCAACGCCGACACCTACCGCCAGCTCGGCCAGGGCAATGAACCCATCACCGGCAGCAGTGGGCAGACGCCCCTGCCCTTCACCAACGGCTCCAATCCCGACCTGCAGCCGGAAACTTCGACCAGCCGCACTCTGGGCCTGGTCTGGAGCCCGACGTTCGCCGAGGGGCTTCACATCGCACTGGACTGGTGGAAGATCCGCATCGACAACACCATCGTTTCCGACCATCCCAACGACATCCTCCGCGACTGCTACGAGCTGGGTATTGCCGAGCGCTGCAGCAGCTTCACCCGCGACCCGGAGCTGGGCATCGTCAACAAACTCAACTTCGGCAACCGCAACAGCGGCTTCCGCCAGGCAGAAGGCTACGACCTGGAGATCGGCCACAAGGTCGAAACCCGCTGGGGCAGGTTGAGCGCTGACTGGAAGTCCACCTATGTGGTCAACGCCGAAGAGAAGACCACCAACGAAGCCGGCGTACCGGCCATCCCCAGCAATGGCATTGCCACCAACGGCGGCATCGGCTTCCGCGTGCGCTCCAACGCGTCGCTGGGCTGGGAGCATGGCAATCTCGGCCTGACCTGGGGCCTGCGTTACTTCTCCGCCGTCAAGGAACGCTGCCTGGGTGCGGAGGATTATCCGAACGAGTGTTCCCACCCCGACCAGCGCGCGCCGTGGTTCAGCGGTACGCGCGACTACAACCGTCGTGGATCGGTCACCTTCCATGACGTGCAGGCGCGCTACAGCCTGCCGTGGGACGCCACCGTTTCGATCGGCGCCAACAACGTCTTTGGCCGCCAGGGCCCGGCCATGTACAGCCAGCCGAGTGCCAACTTCTCCTACTACGGTGGCTTCGACATCGGCCGTTTCATCTACATGAAATACCAGCAGCGCTTCTGATCCACGCACCACGCACGGTGCCCACCACGGCCCTTCGGGGCCGTGATGGCGTACGCTTTCGGCCGCGTCATCTGCCGGTCGCAAAGCGGTCACATCGGCTACATCGCCAGGCCCGAGCATGCCGGAAACCCGGAGGCCCGCCATGCGCTATGCCATCGTCACCGAGACCTATCCGCCGGAAGTGAACGGCGTTGCCCTCACCGTGCAGGGGCTGGAGCAGGGACTGCGCAATTCCGGCCATGAGATCGACCTGATCCGGCCCCGCCAGGCCAACGAAGCGCTGGACTCCGCACCGGGCACCCTGTTGGTTCCCGGCGCCGCCCTGCCGCGCTACCCCGGCCTGCGCTTCGGCATGCCGGCACCGATCCGGCTCGGTCGCCATTGGCAGCAGCAACGCCCGGATGCCGTCTATGTCGCCACCGAAGGCCCACTGGGCTGGTCGGCGGTGCGCACCGCACGGCGCTTCGGCATCCCGGTGGCCAGTGGCTTCCACACCCGCTTCGACGAGTACCTGCCCGACTACGGCGTGGCCTGGCTGCAGGCCGCCGCGATGCGCTGGATGCGCCGCTTCCACAACCAGGCCGATGCAACCCTGGTACCTACCCGCGAACTGCAGCAGTTCCTCGGCGAACAGGGCTTCGAACGCGTGCGCCTGCTGGCGCGCGCGGTCGACAGCCAGCAGTTCGATCCGAACCGCCGTGACCCTGCCCTGCGCGAAGAGTGGGGCGTGGACGGCAACGGCCTGGTGGCGATCTACGTCGGCCGCATCGCCGCGGAAAAGAACCTCGGCCTGGCGGTGAAGGCCTTCCGTCGGTTGCAGCAGATCCGTCCGAAGGCCCGCTTCGTGTGGGTGGGCGATGGCCCGGCCCGCGAAAAGCTGGCGCATGAAAATCCCGACTTCATCTTCTGCGGCGTCCAGCGTGGCGATGCGCTTGCACGTCATTTCGCCAGCGGCGATCTGTTCCTGTTCCCCAGCCGCAGCGAGACCTTCGGCAACGTGACCCTTGAAAGCATGGCCAGCGGTGTGGCAACGGTGGCCTTCGACTATGGCGCGGCGCGCGAGTACCTGCGCAATGGCGAGAATGGCGCTGCAGTGGACAACGACGAGCAGTTCATCGACGCGGCCGTGCAACTGGCCGCGGATGACGCGCAGCGCCACGTGCTGGGCAGCAACGCCGCACGCGCCATGAAGCGCCTGCATCCGCAGCAGGTGGTGGCGGAATTCGACGCCCTGCTGGCCGAACTGGCCCAGTCGCGGAGGACCGGCCATGCGCACAACGCGGCTTGAACTGCTGGCCGACCGCGAAGCGCGCCTGTGCCGGCGGGCCAACCACTACTGCCGCCGCCGCCGTGTGCGCCGCCTGTTCGCGGTCATCAGCCGGCTCGGTGATGGCGTGTTCTGGTATGTGCTGATGGGCGCCCTGGTGCTGCTTGATGGCTTCGACGGCCTGCGCGCATCGGTGCACATGGCCGCCACCGGCCTGGCCGCGCTGTTGCTGTACAAGGGCCTCAAGCGCTGGACCCGGCGCCCGCGCCCGTATGCCGCCGACCTGCGCATCCGTGCCTGGGTGGCACCGCTGGACGAGTTCAGCTTCCCCTCCGGGCATACCCTGCACGCGGTGTCGTTCACCATCGTGGCGCTGGCCTATTACCCGTGGCTGGCGCCACTGCTGGTGCCGTTCACCGCGGGCGTGGCGCTGTCGCGGGTGGTACTCGGCCTGCACTACCCGTCCGATGTGCTGGCCGCCACCGGCATCGCCATCGGGCTGGCCTCGGCCAGCCTGGCCTGGTTACCGTTGCCGGTGTAGCCCCCGGGGTCAGATCCGTTTTCCTTCGGGGAGGGATCTGATCCCCACGATGCCGGCGGCGCTACCGTCATCGTTGATGCCCTAGAATGCCCGCATGACCACGTTGTTCATTTCCGACCTGCACCTGGACCCCAGCCGTCCGGAGATCACCGACCTGTTCCTGCGCTTCCTGCGCGAGCAGGCGCCCGGCGCCGATGCGCTGTACATCCTCGGCGACCTGTTCGAAGCCTGGATCGGTGACGACACTCCCTCGCCCGCCGCCGACGCGGTGGCCGATGCACTGAAGGTGCTGTCCGACAGCGGCGTGCCGGTGTACTTCATCCGCGGCAACCGTGACTTCCTGCTTGGCGAGGACTACGCGCGCCGTGCCGGCCTGCGCATCCTGCCCGACCCGTGCATGATCGACCTCTACGGTCGCCCGGTGCTGCTGCAGCACGGTGACCTGCTGTGCACCGATGACATTCCCTACCAGCAGTTCCGTGCACAGACGCGTGACCCGGTGTTCCAGGCACAGTTCCTGTCACAGCCGCTGGCAGCGCGTATCGCGTTCGCGCAGAAGGCGCGCGAAGCCAGCCAGGCCCGCCAGTCGGAAATGAAGCAGGGTGATCGCGCGCAGTTCGAGACCGTCACCGACGTGGCGCCGTCCGAAGTCGATGCCACGTTCGCGCGCCATGGCGTGGACACGATGATCCATGGCCACACCCACCGCCCGGCGATCCATTCGCTGCAGGCCGGTGGCCGTGCCTGCACCCGCATCGTGCTGGGTGACTGGTACGAGCAGGGATCGGTGCTGCGCGTGGATGCCGGCGGCTGGTCGCTGGATACGCTCGCGCGCGAATGATGGGTCCGAAGGTGCCAACCAAGGTTGGCATCTACCCGGGCAGATGCACGTGCCCGGGTAGACGCCACCCCTGGTCGGCGCTTGGCCTCAGCGGAAGGCCGCGATGGTGGCCTTGGTATTGACCAGCACGCGCTGGTTGTCGGCGGTACTGGCATTGCCCATCGGGATGCCGTTGTAGCTGATGTTCGGGTTCGACCAATAGTTCAGGCGCGGGCAGCTGCGGGTGCAGTTGTAGGCCATGATCGTGCGCCAGCCGGTGCCGGTGGACGGTTCATAGCGATAGCCATGGCCATAGGCGTACGGCGAGGTGCTCGAGTCGGTCGCGATATCATGCCGCGCGCTCTGCAGGTGGCCGATCTCGTGTGCGAAGGAGTAGTAGCCGGTCGCGCAATCCCAGTACACCGCCGCGAAAGCGGTCGATGCCGTCGAGCCGATGCCCGAGGCCAGGCCGCAGTACGCGGTGTTGTTGATCAGCAGCACGCCCACGTCGGCCGCCGTGTTGTTGCGGCTGGTGTGGATGCTGTCCATGTAGCCGTCACTGGTGCCGCGGAAGCGCGCCAGATCGGTATCGAAGCTGCCGGACTCGGTGTAACTGGTGGTCTCGTAACCGGCCAGCTGCATGGTGATTCCAACGTTGCTGTTGACGTAACCCTGGTTGGACTCGGCCACCGCCAGCTGCACCAGCGACTGCATGTTGCCGCCATAGGCAGTGACCGCCGCATTGGTCGCCACCACCAGCACGCGGATGGTCGCCGGCGTTCCCGACGAGGCCTGCGCGATGCCGATGTGGTCGTTGTCGGCCATCGGGATCTTCGGCAGCTGGTTGTAGTCAGCCGGATGATCGGCTGGCATCCTCGATTCGTCGACCTCGACCAGCACGTGGCGGTTACCCAGTGGACGCAGGCGATAAAGCTTGCCGTCCTTGCGGATCGAACCGGTGATGGTGTCGCCCGAACGTACCAGGATCAACGAATTGCCCGGATCGTCCTGGCCGCTGGAGGTGGCGGCGGTCAACCGGTCGGACGGCGAACGGAACTGGCCGTACCAGATGCTGCCACCATCGGGCAGCGCCTCGACCTTGCTGCGCACCGCCTGCACCCGTTTGCCGAGCAGCTCGAATTCCAGCTGCGGCTGCGCCGTAGCCGCCGCGTCGACACGCACTTCCTGCACCGTCGCCGTGGACGGGGTGGCCAGCAGCTTGCCGAGTGCAGGCTCGCTGTTGGCCGATGCCCGGCTGATGACCGTCACCGGTTCGAACAACGGTGCCGCATGCGCGGCTGCCACCACCGACAAACCCAACACCAGGCCACCTGCCGCTTTGCCAATCGATCTGGACAACATTGCGTCGCTCCTTGAATGATGTGAACAGCGTTGATGCAGCACGCCCGGGTTTGCCGGGTTTGGCCATATGGCCTGCGCGGGTCGTGTGAATTCAATAGAAGATGGGAATGAAAATCAGGAACTGTGATCGACCGCATCTGCGTTAAGTAAGGTCAAAAGCGTCACTACACTTCGCCAATACACCGCTTTCGCGCTACCGTGACGCGGCCACGACGGGGAATGCACATGGCACCAGCGAAGGACACGGACGAAGATGTCGGCTTGCTGCGGATCGGCCTGTTCTTCGACGGCACCCGCAACAACGCACACAACCTGGCGCGCGGCCGTCCGCAGGTTCCGCAGCCTCGCCCGGCGCAGCTGCGCGCGGACGATGATTCGACCTACCAGAGCCGGCTGACCAGCAGCTACGACAACGGCCTGACCAACATCGCGCGCCTGCAGCAGCTGTATCCGGACAGCCGCCGTGATGCGATGGCCGCTCCCTCGCTGTCGATCTATGTCGAAGGCGTGGGTACCCGCGATGATGCCGACGACGATCTGATCGGGCTGGCCTTCGGCATCGGTGCCAGTGGCGTTCGCGCGAAAGTGCAGCGCGCGCTGCAGGTGCTGCTTCCGGCCGCACTGTCGGGACTATCCGCACGCTGGCAGCGACCGCTGCATGGCGTGCAGCTGGACCTGTTCGGTTATTCACGCGGTGCTGCTGCCGCACGTGACATCGCCAACCAACTGCAGGGCTGGGACGGCGTGCGCTGGCGCCAGCTGCTGCAGGCCGCCGGCCTGTCCTGCACTGCGAACTTCGCCCCGGCCACGCCGGTGCTGCGCTTCATCGGGCTGTTCGACTCCGTTGTCGCAGTCAATGGCGGCCGCGCCGATGAGCGGCCGCAGCTGGCCCTGCACAGCGGCATCGCCGGTCGCGTCGTGCAGCTCACTGCACGCGATGAACATCGCCAGCACTATCCGTTGACCAGCGTGGCACCGCCGTTTGCCGAGATCGCCCTACCCGGCGTACACGCGAATATCGGCGGTGGCTACAACCAGCTGGAAGAAGGTCCCAAGCTGCTCAGCCGCCCGCGTCGGCAACAGTTGCGCCGCCCCGCGGTTGCCGACTACCAGGTCCCTCCACTGGCGTTGCTGCGGGCCACCACGGTCTACGCTGAAACGCAGGCCGATGCCGAACGCTGGCGCCAGCAGTTGGGCGTGGGTGAGAAGGAGGTCTGGGTGGATGTCTGGCACCAGTGGCAGCAGCAGCGTCGCGCCGGCAGCCGCAGCGTGCTGTTGTCACCGGTGCTGTATGTGACCGCCGCGGTGGTGCTGCGTCGGCGCATCGACTGGCGTTACCAGCTGATCGCACTGCAGGTGATGCAGCAGCAGGCCATCGACGCCGGCGTGCAATGGACCGCCAATGCCGCCGAGGTTCCTGGCTGGGAGCTGCCGTCCGCCCTGCAGCCGATCGCACGGCGCCTGGTGGCCGGACAGCCGCTGACGCAGACACAGGAGGCGCTGCTGCGCCGGCGTTACCTGATGCAGTCGGCGCACTGGAACTTCGATGCACTGGGCGACACCGCACTGACCTACGCCGCCGATGCCGGCGTCAGCGAACTACCCTACCGGCCGGGTCCCGGCCTGTTCTACATCAACCGGCCGACGGTGGATGGCAAGCGCGCGGTATTGCCGAACGCCTGAGAAAAGGGGACGGAGGGGATCAAGTCGTTTGTGCCACAAACGACTTGATCCCCTCCGTCCCCTTTTCTTCAACCGGCCTGTTCGACCAGGTTGGCGAGCTCATCCGCGTCGAAACCGGCCAGCAGGCGCGCTTCCATGTTGAACGGTCCGTGCAGGTAGCCGCCGGCGTACTCCACCAGCAGTTCCTTGAAACGTGCACGCGGTTCGACGCCGGCGCGGTCGCAGTACCAGCGGTACCAGCGCGAACCGGCAGCCACATGTGCCACTTCCTCGCGCAGGATCACTTCCAGCACATCGGCGGTCTCGCCATCACCGACATTGCGCAGTTTCTCGATCATGCCGGGCGTCACGTCCAGGCCGCGCGCTTCCAGCACGCGCGGCACCAGCGCCATGCGTGCCAGGCCATCGTGCGCGGTCTTTTCGCACATTTCCCACAGGCCGTTGTGCGCGGGGAAGTCGGCGTAGTCGTGGCCATGCACCTGCAGGCGCTCCCGCAGCAGCATGAAGTGCCGCGATTCGTCGTCGGCACAGCTGACCCAGTCGGCATGGAACGCCGGCGGCAGGCCGCGGAAGCGGTACACCGCGTCCCAGGCCAGGTCGATCGCGTTGAGTTCGATATGCGCGATGGCGTGGATGAAGGCAGCCCGTCCTTCCACACCGCCCAGTCCGCGCCGCGGCACTTCGCGCGGATGCACCAGCACCAGCTGCGCCGGCCGGCCCGGCATGCGGATCGGCTCTGGCGGTGGCGCGTCGGCAGCCACCTTCAGGCGGCCGGCACGGAACGCAGCGGCGTAGGCCTGGGTCAGCGCAACCTTGCGCAGCGGGTCGGCTTCGGCCAGGCACTGCTGCGCTGCGCGCAGCAGGTCGCCAGCAACGTCGGGCACGTCAACCACGCCTGGTCCTCAGGCGCGGCGCTTGTGCTTGGCGTCGTCCGAACGCAGCTGCTGGATGCGCTCGAAGTAGCCCGGTTCAATGCCGGTCGGGTAGTGGCCGTTGAAGCAGGACGAATCGAAGTTGCGCAGCGCCGGATTGCCCTCGCTCACTGCCGCTTCCATGTCTTCCAGGTCCTGGTAGATCAGCCAGTCGCAGCCCAGGTGGGCTTCGATCTCTTCCACGGTGCGGTTGTGCGCGACCAGTTCCTCGGCCGCCGGCATGTCGATGCCGTAGATGTTCGGGTAGCGCACCGGCGGCGCGGCGCTGGCCAGGTAGACCTTGCGCGCGCCCGCGTCACGGGCCATCTGCACGATCTGCTGGCTGGTGGTGCCACGCACGATCGAATCGTCCACCAGCAGCACCACGCGGTTGCGGAACTCCAGGTGGATCGGGTTGAGCTTGCGACGCACCGACTTCACGCGTTCGCCCTGCCCCGGCATGATGAAGGTACGGCCGATGTAGCGGTTCTTGATGAAGCCTTCGCGGTATTTCACGCCGAGCACGTTGGAGATCTCAAGCGCAGCGTCGCGCGAGGTATCCGGGATCGGGATGATGGTGTCGATGTCGTGGTCCGGGCGCAGGCGCAGGATCTTCTCGCCCAGCTTGATGCCCATGCGCATGCGCGCCTTGTGCACCGACACGTTGTCGATCATCGAATCCGGGCGTGCGAAATACACGTATTCGAAGATGCACGGGGTGTGCTCGGCCGGCTCGGCGCAGATCTCCGAGAACAGCTCGCCACGCGCGGTGATCACCAGCGCTTCGCCCGGCTGCACATCGCGCACGCGCTGGAAGCCCAGCACGTCCAGCGCGGCCGACTCGGACGCCACGATGTACTCGTCGCCCTCGGCATGGCTGCGCTTGCCCAACACCAGCGGACGGATGCCATGCGGGTCGCGGAAGGCGACCAGGCCCAGGCCCAGCACCACGCTGACCACTGCATAGCCACCCTTGCAGCGGCGGTGCACGCCAGCCACCGCGCGGATCGCGGCTTCCGGGCTCAGCTGGCGCTGCTGCTCCAGTTCGTAGGCGAACACGTTCAGCAGCACTTCGCTGTCCGAATCGGTGTTGACGTTGCGGCGGTCCTGTTCGAACACCTGCTGGCGCAGCGCCTCGGTATTGATCAGGTTGCCGTTGTGGGCCAGCGCGATGCCGTACGGCGAATTGACGTAGAACGGCTGCGCCTCGTCCATGCCTTCCGAACCGGCAGTCGGGTAACGCACGTGGGCGATGCCGACGCTGCCTTCCAGGGTGGACATGGTGCGGGCATCGAACACATCGCGGACCAGGCCGGTGGCCTTCTGCACACGCAGGCGGCTGCCGTTGGCGGTGGCGATGCCCGCCGCGTCCTGGCCACGGTGCTGGAGGACGGTCAAGCCGTCATACAACTGCCCGGCGACGTTCTGGTTGCCGACGATTCCGACGATGCCACACATGGTGCGAGGTCTCCGCTGGGCTGTGCCCAATTACAAGGAAGGTGGCCGTACCTGGCCGCGGTGGTCGCCGCGCCTGCGGTCGACATTGGCCGGATCGCCCGGCTCGATACTGTCCGGCAGTGCTGGGGCGTCCGGACGCACTTCGGCCGGATCGTAGGAATCGCCCTGTTCCGCTTTCGCAGGCCGCAGCCATCCGCTGCCTGCCACTACCTGGTTGAGGATGCCATTATCGCCTGCCGCGCCCGGCTTTCCCAACCCGGCGCCTGCGTTCTTGCCCAACTCCATCAATGCAGATGGGGACAGCGCGTCGGTCGGCAAGGCCTTGGGCAGCAGATCGGCCCCGGGAACCTCCCAGTGCGGCAGCTTGCTGTTCATCCAGGCAACGGTGGGGTTCAGCAGCGGGCGCACCGCCGAGCGCTGCCAGGAGGGCTCGGCAGTCAACGGGGTGAAACTGCCCAGCAGCAGCAGGATCGCGGCGATCAGGCCGCCCCGCACGGCGCCCAGCGCCCCGCCCAGCAGGCGGTCCAGGCTGGTCAGCATGCTGCGGTGGACCAGAGCCTTGATGACCATGCCGATCACCGCGACCACGATCATCACGCCGATGCCGACCCCCAGGTAGCCACCGACGAAGTGTTCGCCACCGGGGGCCGCCGGGGCGGCCCACCAATGGGCGGCGTCATTGCCGAAGGCGAAGGCCGCCCACGCGGCCAGCAGCCACGACAGGGTGCCGATGACGATTCCCACGAAGCCGCGCAGCATCCCCAGCAGGGTGGAGGCGGCGATCACGATCAGCAGCACCACGTCGATCATGGCGCCCCGCTCCTTCGGCGGCGCTGGCAACGAGGCTGCGCGTGGGTCATGGGTGCGGTCGGACCATGCCGGCCACGCCGACCTTGGCGGCAACCTGCGCCTTCAGCTGCTCGGCATCGCCACGGTTGGCCACCGGCCCGACGCGGACGCGATGCAGGGTGCCCTTTTCGGTGCGCACCTGCTCGACAAAAGCACTGAAGCCGGCGGCGCGGACCTTGTCGCGCATCATCGTCCCGAAGTCTTTTTGTAAAAGTACTAAAACAATTACCGGAATCGCGACT
>OJST01000064.1_pt1 | contig 32785 bp, 26 predicted proteins | sample 1599491 | NCBI WGS metagenome assembly OJST01 (sample SAMN04436635, study PRJEB24849) | human gut metagenome | biome: human gut; feature: NICU; material: stool | host: Homo sapiens | place: USA: Saint Louis, MO | collected 2010-02-10
GTTCCTTGATCTCCTTCGCTGCGCCCACCGAGCGTTGCGCCAGCGCGCGCACTTCGCTGGCGACCACCGCGAAGCCGCGGCCCTGCTCACCGGCCCGCGCCGCTTCCACCGCCGCATTCAACGCCAGGATGTTGGTCTGGAAGGCGATGCCGTCGATCACCGAAATGATCTCGGCGATGCGCTGCGAGGAGGCCTCGATCTGCTCCATGGTCTGCACCACCTGGTTGACCACTTCCCCGCCCTCGCTGGCAACGTCAGCGGCGGATCCTGCCAGGGTATTGGCCTGCAGCGCGTGGTCGGCGTTCTGGCGCACGGTGGAGGTCAGCTCCTCCATCGAGGCGGCGGTTTCTTCCAGGTTGGCGGCCTGCTGCTCGGTACGACGCGAGAGATCGCTGTTGCCCGCAGCGATCTCACCCGCCGCGAGGCGGATGCTGGCGGCCGACTGCTGGATCTGGCCGACGATCTGGGTCAACTGCTGCACGGTGCTGTTGGCATCGTCGCGCATCACCGCGAACACGCCATGGAAATCGCCGCGCATGCGTGCGCTGAGGTCGCCGGCGGCAATCGCGCGAAGCAGCGTCGAAAGCTCAGCCAGGTTGTGATCGCTGACCTGCATCATGATGTTGAGGGTCTCCACCATGCGGCGGAAATCGTGGTCGAAGCGCTGGGCATCACCGCGTACAGCGAAGTCGCCGGCCGCCGCGGCGGCGGCCAGCTGCTGGATCTGCTCGTTGATCGCGGCCAGGTTGCTCTTGGTGGTGGCCATCGCTGCGGTGAACACCGCCTTCTCGCCCGGCAGCGCTTCCATGTCCACGCTGAGGTCACCCACCGCGTAACGCTGCATCACCTCGACCAGGCGCTGGGTGACCGCATTGCTGGAAGCCACCAGCTGGTTGCTGTCGGCCACCATGCGGCCGTACTCGCCGGGGAAGGCAGTGGCGTCCATGCGGTAGCTCAGCTCGCCAGCATCGTGGCGGCGCGCCATTTCCGCCTGCGCCGCCATCACCGCCTGCAGCTGCCCGCGCATGCCCTGCATCGCGTCCAGCAGGCGGCCCACTTCATCGTTGCTGCGCGCAGGCAAGGTGCTGTCGAGCTTGCCTGCGGCGACGTCACCCGCCACCCGCACCGCTTCGGCCAACGGGCGGATCGCCAGGCGGCGCAGCAGCACATAGACGCCGGCACTCAGCGTCAACGCGGCCACCACGCCCACCAGCAGCGTCAACCACAGCAGCTGGCGCGCCTCGGCCACGATCACCGCGTGCGGCATCACCACGCCCAGCGCGAAGCGCTGCGGGGCATTGCCCACGCGTAGCGGCACGTAGACGCGCACGTTGCCGGCTGCATCGGGCGTGAAGGCTTCGAACCGGCGGTCGGCGGCGATGTCGGCCAGCATGCTGCGGGTCAATGCGTCGTTGCGCGGCTTGCCGATCTCGGCGGCATTCGCCGAGGCCAGCACCACGCCGTTGGGCGAAAGCAGCTCGACGCGGCCTGCGCCCATCGGCGTCAGCGTCGCCAGGTGCTTCTGCAGCGCCGCCAGCGAGAAGTCGACGGTGAACACGCCGAGGAAGGTACCGTTTTCGACGATCGGCGAGCTCAACGTGCTCATCAGCACCTGCTGGCCGGCGATGTCGTAGGCATAGGGCTCGCTGACCTTGGGCAGCTTGTCGCGGCTGGGTACCACGTACCAGTCGGCCGAGCCGTCGGCGGCTTCGGTGTAGTCGGTCATGGTCGACTGCTGCGGCTTGCCGTCATGCCAGGCCCAGTAGCTCATGTAGCGGCCGCTGGCATCGTGCATCGCGGTATTGGCGAACTCGGCATCCTTGCCATCGAAGGCATCGGCCTCCCACATGGTGCTCTTGCCCAGCCACTCCGGGTGGGTGCGCAGCTGCTCGCCCAGCACGGCAGCCAGGCTGGCGCGATCGGGCACGTCACCCCGCGCACGCTGGGCGAGCACGGCTTCGACCATGGCATCGTTGCTGGCGAACGCCGTGCCCAGGTCGGCGGCGACCTGGCGCGCTTCGGCGTTGGCCTCGCTGGTCATGGTCTGGCGCGAGGCATCGATCAGGCTGGCACTGGCCTGGCGATAGATCAGGAACGCCGTCAGGCCGAAGCACAGCAGCGCGATGACGGCGGTGCCCAGCATCAGCTTGTGGGCGATGCTGCCCGGGCGGCGGGCAGCGGCGGAACGGGAAGAAGGCATGGAGGGGTCCGCAAGGCAGTTCAGGACGACCGGCACCGGGAGGGCACCGCGCAGGCGCGCGATCCGTCGCGCAGGCCACCGGCCGCCGGGACCCGCCCGGCGCAGGAAGCGCACCGGGTTAGCGGCCGCCTGCCAACGAGGTTGAGGCGACCGGCCTACGCATTCCTGAATCCACTCAGGGACGGGGGAGGGATCCGTCCCCGCGTCCCCTATTCGGCCACCCGATCCTTGATCCACTCCGCGCGTGGCAACACCTCGATGCTGCCTGCGGCGTACTGCTGCAGCACGGCGTCCGGCCCGAAACGCGGCTGCCACCCCAGCTCCCTGCGGATGCGGGCGCTGTCGTAGACACGGTCGACGCTCAGCGGCAACGGCCAGCCGCGGCGCTCGAACTCTGCCAGCAGCTGCGGTACGCGCCGGGCCAGTACATTGCGCGGCTGGGTGGCCAGTTCCAGGCAATCCTCGCGACGGAACGGGGTTGCGGCGCAGGCGATGTAGCGGGCGAAGGCCGGCCCCTCATCCAGCAGCAGCGCGGCATGGGCACTGGCCACGTCACGGGCGTCGATCCCACGGTGCAACCGGAACATCGCCATCCGTTCCGGCGGTTCCGGGAAGCAGCGCCCCATCCGCAGCACGCGCACCCCGAAGTCCGGTGCGGCGGCAGCTTCAGCCAGGGCCTCGGCCTGCAGCTTGCTGCGGTGGTAGATCGTTCGCGGCAGCGGCTCGGTATCCTCATCGATCCAGCGGCATCCCCCTACCACCACCGCGTGGCCGTACAGCGCGGTGGTACTGGTCAACACGAACCGCCGTGCGCCTGCCTCGCGCGCCGCCTGCAGCAGGTGCGCGGTCGCGTCCACGTTGATCTGCTGGAACACCGCGTCCGGTACCAGGCCGACGTGTGGCGCATGCAGGGCCGCGGTATGGATGACCGCGTCGACGCCCTGCACCGCGCGCACGACGGCTTGATGATCGGTGACATCGGCAATGATGCGCGTGGTGGCAAACGGACTGCGGTCCAGACCCACCACTTCATGGGCAGCCGCCAGCGCGCCGAAGATCGCGCGCCCGATCCGCCCGGAACTGCCGGTCAACAGAATCTTCATTGAGTCCATTCACTCGAAGCGCCCGGGAACTACCGGGATGCTTCGATTCTAGGCATGCAGCGGAACATCTGCGATAGGACGACCACGCAACTGTGCGTTCATCTTGACGACTTCGGCGGAGCCAGCAGTTGACGCGCGATGGAGAGTGGATCGTCGCCGCCTGCCGCGTGGGGCGCGACACCGGTCCGTTCGCAGTTTCCACCGGTGCGCAGTCTGATCGGTTGCCGGTCCGGAACGTTTATCTGATAGCCATCGGGCAGCAGCACAGGATCATCGAACATATGTGCGGCACCGCCACTGCGGCCGCCGGCCTTGCCGCGCATCCGAGGGCCGGCAGTGAATACGCGACGAATGCGGCCGCCGGGCCGGCTGCGTGATCATCCCCGTGCGCAGGGCGCGTGAAAACCGGGGCGAAGATGGCGACCTGGACTTAGCGTGCGATGGCCAAGCATGGACGCCGTCGCCCACGAAGGCGGCGTCCACACTGCAGGAGATTTCACATGACTGAGCAGAACCCGCGCAGCTCCAACCGGGGCTTCGCCTCGATGGACCAGGACAAACAGCGCGCGATCGCCGCCAAGGGCGGGCGCGCGGCACATGCCTCCGGCAATGCGCACGAATTCAGTCCGGCCGAAGCACGTGTCGCAGGCCGCAAGGGCGGCGAAGCGATCAGCCGCGACCGCCAGCACATGGCCACGATCGGACGCGAAGGTGGACACGCACGCCACGCCAACGCGCGCCAGCAGCAACAACAGCCTCAGGCGATCGAACGCACGGCAGAGGACCCGCAACGCCAGCAGGGCTGAATGCTGCGCGTCAAGCCGATGCACGCTGCCGATGCAGCCCAAGCGCCGCAAGCAGGGCCAGCGCACCCGCCACCGCCATCGCCCAACCGAACCCGCTGGCCATCGCACTGCGGTACCAGGTCAGCACCTGCGGCGTGGCGTGCATCGAGCCCGGGTGCAGGATCAGTTCACGCGCCTGCGCAACAAGCCGCTGCTGCCCTGCGGCCTGTGCGCAGGCGGCGAACTGCTGTACGGCACGCTGGCCCATCAGGCTGCCCATCAGCGCGATGCCCAGGCTCATGCCTGCCTGGCGCAGCGCGTTCATCGTGGCTGACGCGATACCTGCGCGTTCGGCAGGTGCGTTGGCCATGATCGCCATGCCGGTCGCCGGCACCGCCAGCCCCATTCCAATGCCAAGCAGCATCAGCACGGCAGTGGCATAAGCGCGCGAAGTAGCCGGTTCGAACGTGGCCATTGCGCACAGCGCCACACCGGCCAGGACGTAGCCCAGCACCAGCGCGGCATGCAGCCCGAGGCGGGCAACCAGGCGCCCGAACAACAGCGAGACAACACCCATCAACAGGAACTGGGGAGCCAGCTGCGAGCCTGCCAGCGCGGCGCTGTGCCCCTGTGCCTGCTGGAAGAACAGCGACAGGAAGAACAGGCTCGCATAGGCGGTGAAGCCCAGCACGAACGAGGCCAGGTTGAGCATGCGGAAGCGACCGTCGGCAAACAGGTCCAGCGGCAGCAGTGGCCGTGCCACCCGCCGCTCGACGATGCCGAACAGGATCAGCCCCGCAGTTGCGGCGCCCAGCGCCAGAAGCGTCACCGGGGCCAGCAGGCCCTGCTCGCCGATCGCGATCAGGCCATAGCACAGTGCGCCCAGCGCGCCGATACTGAGCAGCTGCCCGGCCGGATCCAGCGCGGCGTGCTGCGGGTGCCGTCGCTCGGCGATGCCCCAGGCGCCAAGCACAAACGCCAGCAGCCCCAAAGGCAGGTTGATCAGGAAGATGCTGGGCCAGCCGGCCCGCTGCACCAGCGCACCGCCGAGCAACGGGCCGAGCACCAGGGCCAGCGCGCTGAAAGCGGACCAGCCACCGATCACGCGTGCACGCTGGCCCGGATCGGGAAATGCGTGACTCAGGATCGGCATCGCACTGGGAATCAACAGCGCACCTGCCACGCCCTGCACCGCGCGCCCGGCGACCAGGGTCGAAAGGTCCTTGGCGCAGGCGCACAGCAGCGAGCCCATGGTGAAGGTGGCGACGCTCAGCAACCACATTCGCCGATGACCATAGCGATCCCCCAACGGACCGGCCGACAGCATCAGCGCCGACAGTGCGATCGCATAGGCGTTGATCACCCATTGCAGGCCCGCCATGTCGGTCTGCAGCGCCTGCTGCAGGGTTGGCAGGGCCACGTTGACGATGCTGATGTCCAGCGAAGCGAGGAATGTACCGAGGTAGGCCGCCAGCACCAGGGCGGGCCGTTGGAGGCGTCTCATGCGTGGATCCGGGGGGAGGATGTGCGCGCATGCTATCGACTGACTGACCGTCGGTCAATGACCAGCGGTCAGTCAATGCGAAGGGGCAGCTAGAATGGCGTCCGTCACACCCGGATACCGCCCACCATGCAGACCCCAGCTGTCGCCAGGCCTCGCACCAAGCCCGCCGAAACCCGCCAGGAGGAACTGATGGACGCCGCGCAGGCGTTGTTCCTTTCGCAGGGTGTGGACGCCACCACCATCAGCGACATCGTCGCCGCGGCCGACGTGGCCAAGGGCACTTTCTATACCTATTTCGCCTCCCGCACCGAGATCCTGCAGGCGCTGGCGCAGCGCTACACGCGGCAGTTCATGGACGAAGTCGAGCAGGCAGTGCAGCAACACCCTGCCGGTGATGGCGCAGCGCGCCTGCGCGCCTGGATCCGCGCCAACATCGAGATCTACGCGCGCACCCACGCGTTGCATGACGTGGTGTACGCCAACCATCACCACCACCAGCGGGGCAATGCCGAGCGCAATGCGATCCAGCAGCAGCTGCTGGGCATCCTCGAAGCGGGCAACGCAGCCGGACTGTGGCAGCTGCCTGCTCCACAGGTCACCGCCTCGTTGATCTATGCCGGCGTGCACGGGGCCACCGACGACCTGATCGCCACACCCGCACAGGATGCCGATGCCTTCATCGCCGCTGTGGAAGCGGATTGCCTGCGCATGGTCGGCGTTCCGGCAGCGCCGACGCGCAGCGGCAGACGCCGCTGAAGGAACGCTTCCCGCTCAGGTGTGGGCGAGAATGTTCAACAGCCGCCCGAACGGGTCGCGGACGAAGAAACGACGCACTCCCCAAGGCTCGTCGGCAGGGCCATACTCCAGCGGGATGCCGGCCGCGTGCATGCGCTCCAGCACCTGCTGCAGGTCGTCCACTTCGATCGACAGATCGGGCACCGCGGTGCCGGAACCCCCTTCGCTGGCAAAGCTCACCTGCGCCAGCGCACTGCCCTGCCCGCCATGGGTGACGATCCAGCCATGATCCATCACCACCGGCATGCCCAGCAGCCCGCCATAGAACGCTGCGGCACGCGCCGGGTCGGGCGTGGCGATGTTGGCGACAATGCGTTTGACGGCCATGTGCAGCGGCTCCGGTGCGATTTCCCATCGTCGCCGCTGCATGCATGGCCCGCAAGCGGGCTCAGGCCAGATGCCCGCATCGCCATCTGAGGCGATCGCTGGAACAGAAGAGCCCCGTCGATGACGGGGCTCCGCGTACGGCTCAAACGGCGCGACTCACACGCCCATGCACAGATCGACCACGCAGGTGTTGTACGCCTGCTGGCATTCACCGGCATCGGTGCCACTGGCCAGGCACATCTGATAAGCCCGCCAGCACGGCTGGTCGCAGGGCTCGACCGGCCCTGCCACTGCCACCGAACCGGTACACGCCAACGCGAATACCGCCACTGCGATCACCTTCCTGACAACACGCATCGCCATCACTCCTTGATAAGCCTGGTGAGCCCAGGCCGGCCCACGTTAGCGAGGACACGGGGAGACGAAGTGAAGCCCACTGTCACGCACACTTAACCTGTTCACAATTCTCCTTTCACATGCATGGGGGATGTCGCCACGGATTGGCGTTAACGGCCTTGTTGCCCGTCCACCAAGGAAGTTGCCCGATGAATCACCCGCTGCATGGCCGTTCGTCCCACTCCCGCTCCCCGCTGCACAGTCCAGCTCTCTGTTGCTTGCCGCTGCCGCGCTCGCCATGGCCGGCGTGGCGCTCGACGCATGGCAGCAACAGCGCCAGCTGCAGGCGGCGTGGGCACAGCCTGCCGTCAACGCGCCTGCAGCATCGACGGCCGCCACGCCCGCGGCAACCGCCACCGCCCTGCTCGGCAATCCGGGCGATGCCGCCAGCTGGCGCAGCGATGAATTCAACGCCGACTGGGGCCTGGGTGCGATGGGGGCCGACCACGCGTATGCCCGCGGCCTGACCGGCAAGGGCGTGCGCCTGGCGCTGTTCGACACCGGCTCGGCACTGGCTCACCCCGAATTCGCCGGCCGCAACACCTCCAGCATCACCATCGGCCCGAACTGTGCGTCACCGGGAACCGTCGGCGGTACCGGCGCGTGCAGCCAGACACAGGGTGATCAACCGGGTATCAACTACTACACGCTCGGCGCGGGCGTGCCTGCTTCCCTGCAGGCCAACATCATTGCCGCAGGCCGTGAATGGGGTTTCCGCTATGCCGATCACGGCACGCATGTCCTCGGAACCATTGGCGCCAACCGCAATGGCACGGGGATGCACGGCGTCGCCTTCGGTGCCGATCTGACGACCGCCCGTGTATTTGGTGACACTTACTACGAATGGAGGCGCCAGGCGAGCGGAGGCTACCTGCCTGAAGCCGTGGAACGGACGGATCCCGATGGTGCCGCAAGGCTGGACATGTACGCGCAGCTGCAGGCACAAGGCGTGCGTGCCATCAATCACAGCTGGGGCATCTCCACCCGGAACATGACCGTGGCCGCACTGGATGCCCAGTACGCACGCATCGGTGCCGGCTACGACGTATACGGAAGCATCTACAAGGACAGTGCGAACGCCCCCGCTTCGCAGTTGATCCAGGTCTGGTCGGCCGGCAATGGCAGCGGCGCCGTCGCCGGTATCACCGCGGCCCTGCCGCGCTGGAAGCCGGAGATCGAGCCCTACTGGCTGGCCGTCGCCAACGTTCGCCAGCCCAATACAGCCAATGGTGAAACCGACTACGTGATCAACGCAGGCTCGAGCATCTGTGGCGCTGCCGCCAACTGGTGCATTTCCGCACCCGGCACGGCAATCCTCAGCACCATCGTTTCCGGTGACATCCAGGGACGGCTGGAGAAGACCGCAGACTACGTCCGTCTTCTCATCGACAGCCAGAATCCCACGTACGACTACGGCCTGAAGACCGGCACGTCCATGGCCGCCCCCCATATCACCGGCGCACTCGGCCTGTTGATGGAGCGCTTCCCCTACCTGGACAACGCCCAGGTGCGCGACGTTCTGCTGACCACCGCGCGCGATCTCGGTGCGGCAGGCATCGACCCGATCTACGGCTGGGGCATGGTTGACCTGCGCAGGGCCATCGAGGGCTATGGCTCGCTGCGCGTGGATACCAACGTGGTGATGAACCAGAGGGCCGGCGGCCTGAAGGTGTGGGAAGGCGATGCCTGGGACGACTGGACCAATGACATCGGCGGCCCCGGCACGCTGACCAAATCCGGCATCGGTTGGCTGCGCCTGAGCGGCGACAACAGCTTCAACGGCGCGGTGCTGCGCGAGGGCACGCTGGAGTTGAACGGCAGCAACACCCTCACCTCGGCAGTCGATGTGCAAGGCGGCCGGTTCCTGCTCAACGGCAGCCTGGTCTCCACCGCACTCACCACCACCGGTGGCGTCAGCACGGTCAGCGCCAGCGGCGTTCTGAAGGACGGGAACCTGACCGTCAATGGCGGCGTGGTGTCCTTCAATGGCATGCAGACCGGCGGCACCACCACGGTCGGCAGCAACGGCCTGCTGAAGGGTATCGGCACGTTGGGCAGCACCCGAGTGGACGGCACCATCGCGCCTGGCAATTCGATCGGCACGCTGACCATCAACGGCGACTACGTGCAGGGCGCGACCGGCGTCTACGCCGCCGAACTCGCGCCTGGCGGGCGCAGCGACCAGTTGCACGTGACCGGTACCGCCACCCTCGGCGGCACGCTGGTCGCGTTGCCGGAACCAGGCATCTACTATCTCGGCGAGCAGTTCAACTTCATCCGCGCCGACGGTGGCATCAACGGCCAGTTCGCGAAAACCGACTTCAGCGCGTTCTCGCCGTTCCTGCAGTTCAGCCTCGCCTACGAGGCCAATGGCACCCGCATCGACGTGGCACGCGGTGCCTCGCTGGCCAGCGCCGCCACCACCCCGAACCAGCGCGCGGTGGCCGCCGCGGCGGACCTGCTGGCAATCAACCAGGGCCTGCCCAAGCCGCTGACCCAGCTGTTCCCGCAGCAGGTCGGCGGCGTGCTCGACGGCCTCAGCGGCGAACTGCACGCAGCCACGCCGCTCACACTGGTGGAAGGCAGCCGCTACGTACGCGATGCCGCGCTGTCCCGCCGTGCAGGTGCAGTCGCGCCAGGCGCCGATGCGGGCGACGCCACCGGCGCCTGGGTGCAGGCTCTGGGCGGCAACAGCAGGCTGGACGGCAACAGCAATACCGCCCGCACCGAAGCCAACAGCAACGGCCTGCTGGCCGGTATCGACCACGAGTTCTCTGGCTGGCAGGTCGGCGTGCTGGCTGGCACCGGCCGCACCGACGTCAAGCAGCAGGCGCTTCGTGCCAAGTCGAAGATCGACAACACCCACTTCGGTGCATATGCCAGTCACAACTGGGGCGGCCTCGGCCTGCGTGGCGGCGTCGCCTGGAGCAAGCACAAGGTGAAGAGCACCCGCGATGTCGACTTCGCAGGGTTCAGCGACAGCCTGAGCGCCCGCTACAACGCGCATACCCGCCAGGCCTTCATCGAAGCCGGCTACCGCTTTGGTGGCCCGGAGGCCGGGCTGGAACCCTACCTGCAGGTCGCGCGCGTGGAGGTGGACCTGAAGCAGATCAACGAGCGCGGTGGTGCAGCCGCCCTGCACGGCAAGGTGGACGACACCGGCACCACGATCGCCACCGCTGGCCTGCGCTTCGACAAGGGCCTGAAGGCATCGTTCCAGCAGGACAGCTGGCTGCACCTGCGTGGGGGCGTGGGCTACCGCCGTGCCTCGGGTGACCGCCGCCAGCTGGCCGACCTCGCATTCGCCAACAGCACCACCACCTTCGCGGTCGAAGGCGCCCCGATTGCCGACAGCGCCGTTGTGGCCGAGCTGGGGCTGTCGGCCTGGCTGACCCCGCGCCAGCAGCTGGAGCTGGGTTACAGCGGCCAGTACGGCAGTGAAAGCCGCGACCACAGCGCCAACATGCGCTGGTCGGTTCGCTTCTAGACGCGTGTTCTCCTGACGGTTTGGGGCGGCCTCAGGGCCGCCCCTTTTTTATCCACGCCCCAGGGCCATGCGCGATACCCCAGGATCATCGCGTCCTGGATCCATCCGTGGAGCGTTACGCGTGAATGAAGATCGACTGGAGCCGGGTCGCCCAGCCATTGCACCCGGTGGAGTTGAACGCCTCGAGCCGGACATTCTTCCCCGATGTCAGCGCTGCCAACGCCGCCGCGTACGCTTCCTTGGCACCCGGCCGGGACATGTCGATTGCAAAGGTATCGGTATTGCAGAAGGCCGTACTCGAAACATGCACGTACACAATTCCCGCAGGGCCGTCCATGTACGGCCGCAGCGACAGAATCGTCATCTGATCGCTGGTTGGCTCCGCCTTCAGTGGTGCAGACAGGCACAAGGCCAACGTCAAGGCCAACCCCGCTCCCAATCTCCTGCGGAAGCGCGGCGTCGCGTCATTCATCATCATGTAGTTCCCCTGTGGATTCAGACATCAGGCAGCGTCACGGCCCTCAACTGCATTACCCCGGAGGTGCAGCCGTCGACACGCAACCCGACACGCAGCTTGTTCTGCCAGGCGATGAGCAGCATCGAAACCATCTCCCTCTGCATCGGATGATCATTGAGGAGAATGAAGCGATTGCCACCCCCACAATCCGAGCCCGCTGGAAGCACACCTTGCGTCACCAGGTAGAACCCTTCCCCGCCCCAGCCCGTTGCGACGGATACGATCCGATGGCCTTCCAGATTGTAAGGCTCAGCATTTGCCGTTGAGGCCAGGCCAGTTCCCAGCACTGCCACCAGCGCCAGCAGGACCTTGCCGCCGATGGCGCCACACGGGCGCGATACAGCACGTACTCCAGCCATGTTCTTCCTTCCCCTGTCATGAACAACCGGTTGACGGCGCGCTGCGGCCGGTGCAGCCCGCTACGCTCAGCCCAGCAGCAGCTGGTACAGCAGGGGCACGATGTCACCCTGCGGACGCTGGACATGCGAGACATCGGACACCGGCGTGCAGCTCCCCGTGGCGCCACAGGCAAGCACGCGATACGCATAGCTGGTGGCAGGGCGTGCGGCAGACGTCCAGTTCGCGGCGTTGCCTTCGTAGACCGTGGTCCAGGTCACCCCGTCCACGCTTTCCTCGACGACGTAGCGGACGGCAGAGGCCACAGGCGACCACCCAACGAAGTCCTTCGCGGCCGGCGAACGCCGCATCGGCACCACTGCCTTGGCGACCAGGCTTCCGCCCAGGGTGATGTAATCGGTCCGTTTGTCCTCGCGCTCGCTCGCCTGGTAGCGGAGGACGCCGGCGTGGTCGTACATCGAGGTGATCCGTCCGAACGATGAATCTGTCTGTGTGCGGCGACCGTCAGCGTCGTAACGGTAGCTCTCGGAACCTGCCGCCGCACGCAGCCGGTTGCCGAAGTCGAAGGCGAACGGCTGTCCGTTCTTCGCCCGCAGATTGCCCTGCGCATCGTAGGCCAGGCCGACCACGGTTGACCCTCCGCAACCGTTGACCTTGACGTTGGTCAAGCGCCATGCGTTGTCATAGCAGTAGTGATGGTCACGGTCGAGAATCGTCACCCGCGTGAGGTTGTCCAACGCGTCATAGCTGTAGCTCGCCGAGCCGAACATGGGCGAGGAAGCCGAAACGAGCCGATCCAGCGCGTCATAGCCCAGATTGCGGTTGCCACGCTGGTTGCGGCCCGTGGCACCGTCAGTGATTGCCATCACATTGCCGACCGCATCGTAGTCGTAGCCGTCGCTGAGGATCCGGGTTGCGCCAAGGGTGTCCTGGCTTTCATCCGGCAACTGGCGCGCGTTCTGCACCATCGAGTGGACAATGCCGTTGCCATAGGTGAACTGACGAATCGCCCCGTTGGGGTAATAGACCACGCCAGCGGCGTAGGAGCCCGCCTGCCCGGCCTGTCCCAGTGCGTTGGGCGCATACGCGACCACGTTGCCGGAGGGATAGCGATGCGCGGACAGGTTGCCCAGTGCGTCGTAGGCATACCCCATCGCCAGCGCTTCGCCATCGGTGGGGCTCTGCACCTCACCGATGAGCAGCCCGCGACGGTTGTACGCATAGCTGTTGTGCGTCTCCACCCCGGCGTTCAACGTGGTGACCTGCTTGACCAGGCCATCGGGCCAGTAGCTCCAGCGCTGGTTGCCATTGCCGTCGGGGAACTGCAGTGATGCGAGCCGGTTGCGTGCGTCATAGGAACGCACCACTCGGCGCCCGCTTGCCGCGGCAATGTCCTGGTTGCAGTTGCCTGCATCGGACAGGTCCAACCCCTGCGCGCTTCCGACCGGGTTCGATGCGGCGTCGTAGTCAAATACGGTGGCGCCGGTTTCCGGTTCGATCGTCTTGCACAACCGCTGCGCCACATCGTAGACATAGCGCCGGGTCGACGTCACCGAGCCATTGCTGGCCCTGCGGGTGATCGACGTCGGCTTGCCGAAGACGTCCCGCGGGATATCCAGCACGGCTCCCTCTGCCAGTTCGATACGTACCGGCCAGTCAAGCTTCGCGGCATCTGCACCGGTGTAGATCACGACGGTCGGGATACCCCTGGCATTGGTCGTGCGCACGCGCCGCCCCGGCAGGTACTCGGTTGTGCTGACCAGCGCGCCAATCTCGGAATCCTGGCTGACCTGGACCACCCGCCCAAGTGCGTCGTACGTCGTACGGACGCCAGTTCCGGCGTCCTGGACCGTACCGACCCCCGCGACAGGATAGGACTGGAAGGTGACCCGCCCCTCCGTGTCATAGGCGGTCACCGAGGCCCGCTGCGTGCCGGCTTCATTGCCCGCGTCGTACTCGCGCACCAGCAATGGGCGCCACAGCGCATCGTAGTAGGTGACCTTGCGCGCATTGCCGGTGCTGACCGTCTGCCGCCAATGACCGGCAGGGATGCCGTACTCGGCGCCGCCCACCTGGGCAAACTGTGTCGTGGTGGACGCCCAGTCCACCGTATCGCCGTCGGGGTAGTCGACCAGCGACATGCGCCCCATCGCGTCGTAGTCGTAACGCGTGGTGTTGCCCCGGCCATCGGTGATCCAGCGTATCCAGCCATTGTCATCCACGCCGGCAGACTGGGTCGAACCATCCGCATACTGGATGTTCCCGGGGATGCCGCGCTTCCAGCCGGACAGGCTCACGGTATTGCCACGCCGGTCCACCACGGCGCGAACGGTACCGTCGCTGTTGTAGTGAATGGTCTGCTGGAGCTGGCCGAAGGCATGGATCCGCTGGGGCTTCGCGGTGGCCGGGTCATAATCCACCTGGGACTCGGTCCGGCCCGTGTCCTGGTTGACCGACGTCCGGACCTGGCCAAGCACCCACTTCGACAGATCATCGTGATAGGTGATGACGTTGGTCTTGCTGTAGGACTGCGCCCCCGCACTTCCCACAACCGTGCCCAGCAACATCATCGCGGAAAGTGCATTGACTCGACGCATCGTCAGTGGGCCTGTTCGCAATGGATGGCGATGGGACAACCAGGACCAGGCAACGGAAAGACCGGCGAAGCGCACATCACAGCAAACCGCGCACACGCACAAAACCGGACGCGACTGCATCCGGTTGGCGATTGACGTTGATGCTGGACGAAGCCCCCTTCGTCATGCCGCGCCTGTTCCCTGGACTCGGCCAAGTATAACCATGGAAACGGGGCCGGACGCCCGGTCCTTCGCAGCCCTGCCGGGCTGCGAAGGTTCCCGGGCCATGACGCGCCTACGGGGCTCGACGGCCGCGATCGGCCGCCCGGCGCGGGACGTCAGGCGGCCTTCATGGCGTGCTTGCGTGCCCGCATGACGTTGTGGCACTCCTGCACATCCGGCAGCAGCTGGGTCACTTCCTGGCGCACCGCGGGCGGCAGATCGTTGTCCTGCAGCACATCCTTGAACGCGCCCAGCAGGCGGTCTTCGGATTCTTCCAGTTCGGCCACGTAGCCGTAGTTGGTATCACCAAACGCGGCGCGCACCTTGCCGTAGAACTGCTGCATCGAACCGACCATGGTGCCGTGCTCGGCCGGCTTGCCGCCGCTGGCGGCGACCGAACCACTCAGCGCCGCGACGATCCGCGCCTTGACCCCGGCGATACGGGTGAACAGTGCCGACAGTTCGGCATCCTTTACCTTCGTTGCGGCTTCCTCATAGAAGGACTTGCCGTCACGGGCGATCTCGATCAGGTCGTTGAGGCGATGTTCGATGGTGGACTGGGTGCTCATGGCGTCGCTCCTGTGTGCTCGAAAGTCAGTGGAGAATGGCAGCGCGTCGGCACTGCCTTCGACCTCACTATCATCGTCCTCGTGTGCCGGCCGGGTGAGTACGAATTGATGTACACATCACCATGCGGAACACGTGCTGACTTCTTCATTGCCGGCATCATTGAATGTTCACGGAAAAGACGCATGCGATGCCTGCCTCACCATGGCGCGATGACGATGATCAGGCTGATCAGCAGCGCAATTGCCAGAATCACCAGCAGCACATGCCATTGCTTCCAGCTGGGTTTCGGCTTGCCAGGCGTATTCATCGGCGGCCTCCTGTGTATGCCGGGAAAGGAGCTGCCAGACTGAAGCGAGACGACATTGCACAACGTCGACGCGACGTGCACTCCCCGTGCAGGACAGCGGCCAAAGGCGCGCGAAGATAACGCGTCCATAACGCAGTTCAAATGTGAGCGGGATGTTAGGTTCCTCTCGATTCCGGGTAACGGAATGCAGACCGGTCGTAGCGCCGCGCGCATTGCGACCACACAACGGATTTGGAGAGAGAAACAATGCACTACAAATACACTCTGCTTTCGGCAGGGATCGGCGCCGTGTTGGCTGCCGTTTTCTCGCCGGCTGCCAATGCACAGGACGACGCTGCGAAGCCTCCGAAGAACCTGGACCGCATCCAGGTGACGGGATCGGCGATACGCAGCGTGGATGTGGAAACCCAGCAGCCGGTGCTTGCCATCTCGCGCAAGATGATCGAGCAGCAGGGCTTCACCACCATCGCCGACGTCCTGCAGAACCTCACGTCGGCCGGCGCACCAGCGCTCTCGCGTTCGCGCACGCTGTCGTCCGGCGAAGACGTCGGCGGCAGCTACGCAAACATCCGCAACCTCGGCGCCACCCGCACCCTGGTGCTGGTGAACGGCAAGCGCCTGGGCGCCAGCACCAGCGGCCTGCAGGACCTGAGCCAGATTCCGATGAGCGCGGTCGAGCGCATCGACGTGCTCAAGGATGGCGCCTCGGTGCTCTACGGATCCGACGCCATCGCCGGTGTCATCAACATCATTACCCGCAAGAGCGTCGAGGGGCTGGAGCTTTCGGCGCAGCATGGCCAGTTCAGCCAGGGCGACGGCAAGGACAGCACGTTCTCGCTCGTTACCGGCGCGCGCGGCGAGCGAGGTGGCTACACCTTGGCCCTGGAATACCAGAAGGCCGACCCGGTGTTCGCCCGCGACCGCTGGTTCTCCAAGCATGGTGGTTCGGGGCCGGGTTATCCGCGCGCGGGCTGGAGCGACCTCAGCCAGAACGGCTCCTGGTGTGACCCGGCGCTTTACGACTGTGCCACCGGAAATTCCGTGTTCAAGACACTCAATCGTGGTGGCGACCCGAAGAACCCGAACGATTACCATCCGATCACGCCGGCCGAGTATTCCAACGGCAACGAGCAGATGCATGTGCAGACCGGCATCGAGCGCCGGTCGCTGTTCCTCAGCTCCGACTATGCACTGAGTGACCAGATCACCTTCACCACCGATATCGGCTACAACGAGCGCATCTCGGACCAGCAGATTGCCGGCTACCCCTACGAATCGACCAAGTTCGGGACGCCGCTGGCCGGCAACAGTGCGTTCAATCCGGTCGGCCATGACATCGCCTTCAACCGCCGCCTGTGGGAGCTTCCGCGCACGACCGAAAGCAAGCTGAAGTCGCTGCGCGTGGCACCGACGCTGTCGGGCTACTTCGAACTGGCCAGCAGAACGTTCGACTGGGAGGTGGGCGCGCTGTTCAACCGCAACGAGGTGACCAAGACCGGCCGTGGTGACATGAGCCTGATCGCCTCGCGCCAAGCGCTGGGACAGTCCTTTGTTGATGGCAACGGTGTAGCACGCTGCGGCAGCGCAGGTGCACCGATCGCCGGCTGCCTTGCCTGGAATCCGCTGCTGCCGTACGGCGTTGCTGGCGCCGGCTCGCTTGCCGACCCGGAACTGCAGCGCTTCCTGTTTCCCACGTTCACCGATACCGGCATCACCAAGACCCGAAGCTACTTCGCCAACATCTCCGGCCCGGTGCTGGAACTGCCGGCGGGCGAGCTCTCGGTGGCGATGGGCTACCAGTACCGCAAGGAAGAAGGACGCTACGTTCCCGACGCCTTTGCCCAGTCGCGCCAGAGCACTGCACTGGGGGCACAGACCACTGCAGGCGGTTACAGCCTCAATGAAGTCTTCGCCGAAGTGAATGTGCCGGTGCTGCGTGACCTTCCGTTCGCCAAGGAGCTGACCGTCAACGTTGCGGCGCGCTATTCCGACTACAGCAACTTCGGCAGCACCACCAACACCAAGGCCAGCTTCGCCTGGCGCCCGGTCGAGGAGCTGATGGTGCGCGGCACCTTCGCCGAGGGCTTCCGTGCTCCCAGCATCTCCGACCTGTATGGCGGCCTGGGCACCAGCTTCGAAACCTACGTGGACCCCTGCGGCATCGGCGCCACCAACAGCGTCAACGGCAACGCGGCCTGCAACGCCGCCGGTGTTCCGCGTGGCTACGAGCAGCTGGCCCAGGGCCTGAAGCCCTGCACCAGCTATCCGTGCGCCACCCCGAACGAATTCACCACGGGCTCGAACCCGAACCTGCGCCCGGAAGAGTCCAAGAGCAAGACCGTCGGTGTGGTCTGGAGCCCGCGCTGGGTCAACGGTCTGGACATCAACCTGGACTGGTACAGCTACAAGATCACCAACATGATCATCGAGGACAACGTCGATCGCATCCTCCGTGACTGCTACGTGCTGGGCAATGCCTCGCGCTGCGGCAGCGTCAAGCGTGCCGCTGATGGCCACATCACCAGCATGTTCTATGGCCTGACCAACCTCGGCGCGATGAAGACCGAGGGGTGGGACCTGGGCATCCGTTACCGCCTGCCGGAGTACGCGTTCGGTCGCTTCACCCTTGACCTGCAGAACAGCTACGTCTCCAAGTACGACGAGGAGAAGCAGAACTCGGCCGGTGACACCATCATGGACGGTCGTATTGGACGCCCGGGGGTGTTCCGCCTGCGGTCCAATCTCGGCGTCAACTGGCAGCTGGGCAACCTCTCGGCCCAGTACACGGTGCGCTACTACTCCGGGATGATGGAAGGCTGCATGCCAAACCGGCCCTGCACCGCGCCCGAACGCATCGCCAACGGCGAGCCGGATGCCGTGCGCAGGGTCGGCTCGAACGCGTTCCACGACATCCAGGTCAGCTACAGGCTGCCCTGGGATGGCACCGTGGCAGTGGGCTCGAACAATGTGTTCGACCATCGCGGCCCGATCATGTTCTCCAAGCCGGAGAGTTCCTTCCCCTACTACGGCGGCTTCGATATCGGCCGCACGGTGTACGTGAAGTACTCGCAGCGCTTCTGACCGTAGCGTCCGTGCACGTGGCCGGCGGAAGGGGAGTTCCGCCGGCCACGCCGCACACAACCTCCACCCAATCTCCACGCTACTTCGACCCAATCTCCAACATCCCCGGCAACACTGGCGCAACGGCAGCAGATGGAGCAGGCAAGCGAGGATCGCCCGCGCGGCATCCACCTCGCCCGACCTCTCCGGATTCACCACTGAATGCGATGGACCACCCCCTCCCCGCTGCGGGGATGGGGCTGGTCCAAGGGAAGCAAGCGATGACAACGGCAGTACACAGTGGCTTGACCGATCTGGTCATGGATGCGCAGCGCTACCTGCGCCGGATCCTGCCCGGCCTGGCCTCGGTGGTCGGCCCCGTGGCTGCGGCCCGCTTCATCCCGCAGACCATGGCCTCGCGCTATCACATCGCCGAGCTGACCCTCTATGGTGAAACGCCGGCGATGCTGGCAGTTCCACGCGTCCAGGGCGAATCCAGCAGCCGCGTCATCCAGGATGTGAAAGTGCTGCGCTCAGCGGCAAAGGCCATGGTGCTGTATGTCTCGCCGTACCTCACCCCCACCCAGCGCAGGTTCCTGGTCGAGAACCATATCGACTTCGTGGTACCGCACAACCAGCTGTACGCCCCCAGCCTGGCGATCGAGTTCCGCGATGCGCCCGACCACGAGAAGAAAGCGATTTCGCTGCTGCCTTCGGCGCAGGCCGTGCTCATCCACGTACTCCTGTCCGGCCAGGCACGCTGGTGGTCGCCGCGTGAGGTCAGCCGTGCTGCCGGATACACCTCGATGACCGCGTCGAGGCTCTCCGCTGAACTGGTCGGTCGCGGACTGGCCGAACGCTCCACCGGCGGACGCGAACGCTTCCTGAGACTCGCCGGCAGCCGCGGCGAGGTCTGGGCGAGAGCGCAGCCGTTCCTGCGCTCCCCCGTGCTGAAGGAAGTGGAGGTCTGCTGGGAACAGGTCGCCGACGTTCTGGCCCGACATGCTCAATCCGCCCCCCAGGCAGGGACGGAAGCAATGCTTGCGGTGCCGTCGAAAGACCACGGCATCACGCGCGCCCTGTACATCGATGCCTGGCGGAAGCTGGGGGCACTGCCTGCAGCCGGCCCCGACTGCACGCGCAGCGGAACGTTGCAGATATGGTCGTATCCGCCTGCCTTCACCGGTAGCGGTGACCGCGTGGACCCGCTGTCGCTGTACCTGAGCCTGCAGGGCAAGCGCGGCTACGACGCCGACGCGCTGGAACAGGAGGTGGAGCAGGCGCTATGCGGGACGACACGCCGCGGCTGAGGTCCGCGCGGGTCCGGCCCGACCGCGTCAGGACGCTTCGCCCCCACTCGCCATCGTCGCGCGCTTCGCTGCGTACTCGGCGAAGACCACACCGGATACCGCCAGCACGCCCCCTGCCAGTACCCAGCCACTGAGCGATTCGCCCAGCAGCAGCACGGCCAGTGCGGCGGTCACGATCGGCACCAGGTTGAAGAAGCCGGAGACACGCGCTGCGCCCAACCGTGACAATCCAGTCATCCAGGTCAGTGGGGCCAGGATCGACGCGCATACTGCCGCAAACCCGATGCAGCCGACCGCAGTGAGATTGTTCACCCCGGTACCGACCAGCAGCTGCGCCGGCAACAGGATCAGCGACGCGGCGGTGGCTTGCAGGAACAATGATTCCAGCACCGTCAGCGGGATCTTCCAGCGCTGCATCAGCACGTTGTAGGCGGCAAAGGCCAACGCACCGATCAGCATGATCGCATCACCGCGGTTCACGCCCTGAGCGGCCAATCGTGCCAGGTCGCCCTGCGAGACCACCGCCACCACCCCGACAGTGGAAATCACCGCACCGGCAATGGAGGTACCGCGCACCGGATGGCCCATGAACACGCGTGACAACGCTAATGCGAGCAGTGGAATCAATGCCTGGATCACGCCCATGTTGGTGGCCGAGGTGAAGTGCGCCGCATAGTACGCAAGGCACTGGTACATCACCCCGCCCAGGCACCCCAGCAGCAGGAAGCGGCCAAGGTTGGCACGCACGGTCTGCAGGTTGTTGCGCAGCCGCGGCAGCGCGAAGGGCAACAGGACAATGGCCGCCACCAGCCAGCGGAAGAAACCAATATCGATGGGACCGACCGCGCCCGAGGCCAGCTTGGTCACGATGGTATTCGCGCCCCACAGCAGGCAGGCAAGGATTGGGAAGAGGTAGTTCAAGAGCGTGGGTGTACGTGGGGGAATGGCCAGCGTACGCTTGGCGCATATCGAGGACATCCTGAAAATGCGTCACTCCGACCCCGGGTTGCGGCAACCGATGGAGCCCATCCCCACCTTCCGCCAGCTGCCCGGTCCGGTCTACTTCCGGCAGGGTGCGATGGAGCCCACCGATTGGGGCACGCACAGCCATCCTTGGGGCCAGTTCAACTTCGTCGCACAAGGGGTGATGGAGATGAAGATCGACGGCGAGTGGATGGTGTCCCCGCCCCATTACGCGATCTGGATCCCACCGGGAATGCCCCACTATTCGCGCAACCGGTCGCGGTTGGCCTATCGCTCGGCCTACCTGTCGCCGGCGTTGTCACGCCGCCTGCCCGAGCGTTGCAGTGCGCTGGAAGTCAGCCCATTGCTGCGCGAGCTGCTGCACGAGCTGGCGCGACAGGGCGTGACCGATCCGCGGACGCCGGCCCAGCGGCGCATGGCCGCCGTGGTGATCGACCAGATCCTCAATGCCGCAGTGCTGCCCAGCTTCCTGCCGATCGCCAGCAGCGATGCCCTGAAACAGGTGATGGCGTACATCGAGAAGCACCTGTCCGCAGCCGAGTCGGTCGCCGATATCGCGCAGCGGCATCATATGAGCGTACGCAAGCTGGAGCGCATGGCACGCAGCGAGCTGGGCATGTCACTCGGTGACTGGCGCGGTCGGGTGAAGTTCGTGCGTGCCACCGAAGCGTTGTGCACACGCCGGCCGATCAGCCGGATTGCCGAGGAGCTGGGCTACTCCGGCGTCAGCGCCTTCGCAGAGATGTTCAAGCGGCACGCACAGTGCACGCCGGACCAGTACCGGAAACTGCATCGGGCGGGGTGAAGAGCGCATCGAGGGATGTCGATTTCCGCCCTCGTCGTTCGTCGGAACAGAAGAGACAGGCCTTCCCGCCTGCAGGAGCGCCGCGATGTCCCCCATCCTCACCGCCTTTGCCACCTCCCCCGACCGCGGCCAGGGCCTGGCCCGTGACATGCGCGTGCGCTGGGCGCTGGAGGAACTGGGCGTGCCCTATGACGTGCAGCTGCTGACCTTCGCCGAAATGAAGCAACCTGCCCACCTGGCGCGGAATCCCTTCGGACAGATTCCCACCTGGCAGGAGGGCGACCAGGTCCTGTTCGAATCCGGCGCGATCGTCCTGCACCTGGCCGAACAGCATGCCGGCCTGCTCCCCGTCGGTCCGGATGCGCGCATGCGCGCAGTCATGTGGGTGTTCGCCGCGTTGAATACGGTGGAGCCACCCATCGTCGAGCGCTCGATGGCCTGGGTGCTGGAGCGCGAACAGCCCTGGTATGCACGGCGATTGGTGATGCTGGACGAGCGCGTGCGGATGCGTCTCTCGCAACTGTCCGCGTGGTTGGGCGCGGCGGCGTGGCTGGACGGCGGGTTCAGCGTGGGCGACCTGATGATGGTCTCGGTACTGCTGCGCCTGAAGAGCAGCGGCCTGCTCGACGAGTACCCGCTGCTGGTGGCCTATGTGGCACGGGCGACGCAGCGTCCCGCCTATCAGCGCGCGTTTGCTGCGCAGTTGGCGGTATTCCAGAACGGGTAGTTCCACGCCATGGGTGGAAACACTCAGCGCAAGCTGCGCCGGCAGGCGGCCTGCACCAGCATCAGCTGCGCTACCAGGATCAGCATCGCGCAGCCTGACAGCAGCCACGGGTCGATGTACCACTGCGCGTTGAAACTGAAATCACCGGCGGAAATGCGCTTCCAGCCGTTGAAGTGCTGCATCGCTGCAACCACGAACGCGAAGCCGCCCGCTGTGTACGACAACCAGGGCACGATGAGGCTCCCCGGCCGCGCGAACAATGTCAGCACGCCCAGCACACCGATGACAGTGCGTTGTACGCGGCAGTATGGGCAGACATAGGCCATCCCGCTCCACTCCACCGCCCAGGCCAACAGGCTGACCAGCACGGCCACGCCTGCGGCTGTGTACAGGACTTTCGGCGTGATCGTCATGCCGCCCTCGTGTGCCATCCGGTGCTCCTTGGTTGAAAGACCCGGGCAGGGTAGCAGTGCTGCAGCCTCATCCCTTCTTGATGACAGTCCGCTTGCCGATGGTGCTGGTCTTGCCAGCGGTCGGCCTGGCCAAGCCAGGAATCAGGAAATCGGTGGCCTTATGGCCCATCGACACCTTGGACGCCAGCCAGCGCGGCATGCGCCCGCGACCGGTCCAGGTCAGGCGCTTGTATTCCGGGTCGCGATACTTGGGCGCGACTTTGCCGGATTTACGGCGGGTGGGTTTGCGGGCGGGCGCAGGTGTTTCCGAGGCTTCGCCACCGAAGAGTTCTTCGAGGGTGTAGCCGGCTTCGGCCGCGGCAGCCTTCAACATCCGCCGCACCGCGCTGGCCGGACGGCGGCTGGAAATGAGCTGTTTCCGCTGTTCAGCGGCAACCACCAAGGCGCCCAGCTCCCGAAGGCTGAGCGATTCAATATCGATCGTCATGATGGAAAGGTGTCCTGCGGCCGGCCAGCTGTCAAGCCGCCTTGCCCGGTACGTAGACACGGGCTTCACTGCCGGTGGGCTCCGATCGCCTTCGGCAGCCATCTCCGAGGACTTCGACGTGAGCAACTCATCGCATTCGCTCGCCTACCTGTTTGCGCGCATCCTGCTGATGGCACTGTTCCTGGTGTCCGGCATCGGCAAGCTCGGCGACCTCAGCGGTACCCAGGGTTACATGGAAGCGATGGGGGTACCCGGCATCCTGCTGTGGCCTACCATCGCCTTTGAGATCGGCAGCGGCCTGTGCATCCTGCTGGGCTTCCAGACCCGGCTGGTATCGATCGTGCTGGCAGGCTTCAGCCTGGTCACCGCCTTCATCTTCCACCACAACGTTGCCGACCCGACCCAGCAGATCATGTTCCTGAAGAACCTGGGGCTGGCCGGTGGCTTCCTGCTGCTGGCCTGCACCGGGGCGGGGCGCTACAGCATCGATGGGCGTGGGCGGCGCGGATGAGCACGCGGCATGCCGCCATCATCCCCGGCCCACGGGCTGGACGCGCTGCAGACGCAGGTTGCGCCATGTCGGCTGGGAGCTGCGGAAATCCACCGCTTCGCCATCGCTGGTGAACAGCAGGCCTGGCTCCACTTCAATGACCAGGCGGATGCCATCGATGTACAGCCAGCCCTGTCGCTGCTCCAGCACAACGGACATCGCCGGTTTCCCCCATTGGTCGATGCGATAGCGCCCCAGCCAGGGTCGCCAATGGGACGCCTGCGGCCCTGTGGCCCCATCGATGGGATCGTTCTGGTCCAGGCCATCCTCGCCGTTCGTACATTCCAGGTGCGCCGGCAGCCTCTCCGTCGCCGCATGGTAACGGTACGTCGCAACCTCTCCATCGGTGTCCGCGGTGAACAGTTGGTCGTCGTCGATGGCCGCAAACCGTCTGCCCACAGCTTGCGCCCCACGATGCAGTTGCAGTTCACCGCTTCCGGCAACCACGATCTTCGCCTTGCCGCTGCGCCCTATCCAGTCTCCCGCCATCCGCTGCATCTGGTCCTGGTTCAACCTGATCGGCGCCAGGGACGATAGCGGCACACGCGGCTGACGGGGCCCGAAACGCGCCGACAGCAATTGGTCGAGCAGACGCTCGCCGATGCCGTACCCCGCGGACGTCGCGCGGTTGAACATCGCGGCAAATCCAGCGTTGGCCTGCCTGCAGTAGGTGAACACGCACCCGAATCCGAAGCCTCCGCCGCGATGGTGAAGCAGCCGCACCGGCGTACTGCCGTAGAGCCGTTCGCTGCGCATTACGCCGAGCCCGTAGTCACCGCCCAGGCCGAAGCCATGCATCTCGCCCCAGAGATGGGGCTCGAGCAGCTGCTGCGCGCCGGTTTGGCCGCCACCGAGCAGGAAGCCAAGATACTTCGCCATGTCGGCGGCACTGGTCCAGACGCCTCCCGACACCACCAGCGGCGTCACCGGCGGCACCTGCGCATGGCCTTCCTGGGTTCCCAGTGCCCGACCCTTGCTTGCCAGGTAGACCGACGCATCGGCCGTACTGTCGTGCATTCCCAGTGGCTCGAAGATCCGGCGCTGCAGCCAGGCCGGATAGCCGATGCCCGCAACCTGCTCAAGGACATGACCGGCAAGGTCGAAGCCCAGGTTGGAATAGCGATAGCGCGTACCCACCGGAAAGCGCAGCCATGTCTGCGAGATGCTGCGGACGTGCGCATCAAAGCCCGGTGACGCCGGTTCGTAATTGTTGCCCAGCGGCGCCTCGTGCGTGAATCCCGCGCGGTTGGCAAGCAGCAGGCGCAGGGTGATGCGCTCCTGCGGGGAATGCTCGAAGCGACTGCGCACGGTGAACGACGGCAGATAGCGTGTAATGGGCGCATCCAGATCAAGGATGTCGTCCTGCACGGCCAACAGCACCGCCACCGCCGCGAAATTCTTCGAGGTGGACTGGATGCTGAACATCGTACTGGCGTCTACTGCTGCACTACCGTGACCCGACGCGTACCCGAAGCCCTCGAGCCAGCGCACCTGCCCGCCTTCGACCAGGCAGACGGCAGCGGCACCGATGCCGCTGCCTTGCATGGCGGAGCGGATCACGCTGCGCTCCGCTTCGATCAGGTTCCCGGTGGTGACGATGGGCTGCGCCGCCGTGGCAACACCGGTGGGCATGAGCGTGGCCGCCGGAACAGCCGCGACATTGGCCAGGAAGGCGCGACGACTGAGCGTACCAGGCATCAGATCACTCCACTTCGGGATGCCGCCATCTTCCCGCCAGCAGAAATGGCGGGGCATGTGTCATTCGGCACAGAGTGCGGTGATCGACGGTGCTGCGCCTTCGCCGGCCGAGCAGGCCTCAGCCCGGAGGGTCCGGCAAGCGGATTCCCTGCGCCGAAACAAAGGCGCGGGACTCGCTCCAATAGGCCTGTGGCGGTTCCCGCAACTCTGGTCGCGCCCAGTAGTCGTCGCCATGCAATACGCTCATCACATGACGCCAGCCATCACGCGGATCATGAACCTGAAATCGACCGCGATGATGGCGCGGATGACACGCGTAGTGGCCGAGCGCCTCCTGGCGCGCTTCATCCGGCGAACGACCCGTCTGATGGACCAGCGTCCATGCACGCATGTGGCGCGCATGCGCGAGCGCGCCAAGGTACTCGTCCTCATCCAGCAGTGGGACCCGCTCACCGCGGGCCAGGCACAGTGCGTCCGATTCGGCTTCGTAGCCCAGCGACGGCTCCGCCAGTTCCGGGTGCTGCTGCCAATACCCTTCGCCCTTCACGTGCAGCATCGCCCAGTGCCAGGGCTCGTCGTGGAAGATCAGCGCGTGTTCGTATTCGCGGCCGGGGCTCTGGTCGGGATAGCGTTGGCGTGCCTGTTCAAGTGCCAGCGCCTCGGGCACCTGTCCATAGTGGACCAGGCACCAGGCAAACAGGTGCCGGCTGTCTTCGATTTCGGTGGTGAAGTCTTCCACCGGGGTAGCGGTGCTGGCCATGGTCGATCCCTGTGCGCGGATCAGATGGTACCGACGCTGCAGGGCGCGCGGGGAGACCTGCAACCGGTTATGCGAGGTCGGTTGGCCCACCAGGAACCACATTACCCATTTATCATACTGTTTTTACTGTATTTCCATATGGTAAGCCAGGACACTTACCGCCAAAGCTACCGTCAAAGAGCAGAGGCTAAGAGCCGAGCACGGACGCCGCGCGGGAATCGGGTGTAAGCCTGGGCTGCATACAGAAGTCGCCCCGAGTACCTTACACGCACACTACCGACCTGGACTCCGGCCTATGTCTGGCACCTTTGCCCCTAGAACCTTTGACGCCTTTCGGACTCACGCCCCCCGATTTCCGTACGGTCAAGGCGCCAAGCACGGCACCCTCTTTCCAATAGATGACCCCTTTGGTTTGCGCCGGGCGGTCGTACCCGTGTTCCAGCGCGATGTGGACGGGTCTATACGCGGAGCTGGCACCGCCTTCCATGTTGACGGCTGGGGCCGACTACTGACTGCGGACCACGTAGTGGACTGCGTCCGCGCCCGGCATCTGCGCCAGATCAAACCGGATGCCCGAATCAGCGCAGACATTACCAAGTCGCCCCACTCCACCGTTCTACTTGGCTATGGGGTTGTATTTGGAACTGTGGGCATACCTGAGCCATGTTGGGCCCCTATCCAGCGTGTGGACGCCATCGTTGCGCAGAAGAGAGCTAATCCGCTCTCAGAGCTACAGGGTGATGCCGGCTTTCAAATTGGCCCCGATATCGCCGGCGTTAGCATCTTGCTAGATGCTGACGCACCTTCGTTCCACACAGTGGCCGTGAATTTCGGCTACCGCCCCAACGTTGGTGAGATGGTGTTCGCGGTCGGATACCCCGAGCTTCACTTCGAGGCAATGAGCGCGGATGAGATCGCGCGCTATCTGCGAGAGGGAATGTTCGGGGTCTACGGAACCGTCACAGATCTGTTCCCCGATGGGCGAGGCGCAGCACATCCATCACCAGTTTTCGAAGTTGAAGCGGATTGGCCGTCCGGGATGAGCGGCGGGCCCGTTTTCAATAGGTTTGGCGAAGTGATAGGGATAGTCAGTTCTTCATGGGAGCCGAGCGACGGAGCGCCGGGCCTTGGCTACGCAACATGCTTGGCCATGGTCCCAGAAGCGCCTCAACTTGCCCCGACGCTAGATGACACAAACCCTGGCCGTCGCTGGGGCTTCTGCGTCTACAACTCTGAAACCTTCCAGCTCGCGGACGTGGCAAGCTCGCAAGGTCATGCCGAAGCCTTGTTAGCCCAGCTGCCTCCCGGCCACCTAGTCCGGCGGGGAAGTCACCTGATGGGCGGATATGACTTCATGACTGGCGACGCTGAGTGAGTACTTGAGGCGACTCTTCCATAGGCTACAGATAGAGAGGCAAGCATCGCACACGCGAGCTGCATGACCAGCGATGCGCGCGTGTCGGCGCCCCTTGGGTTGCCTGCAAGCCGTCCTCTCCCCTCTGCGCGCGCACTCGTCTCCCCGCCACGCCTGCGCACTTCATAGGGTGCTTTTTCTGCACTACCTGCACAGCGGCCAAGAACAGGCCCAGCAAGGCTGTCGAGGCACAGAAAGGTCATGCCAAAGCCTGCGAATCCCTGCACCCAAGGGGGTTTCTGGCGTGGCATTGAGCAGTCAGATGGACGCCAAATGTGCGGTGACCAGGGAAGGGAGAAAAGATGGCATCCGATAGCGTCCAAGAAGAAAACACCCACTACTTAAAGTGTTTCAGGAAGGCTATGAATTATGGGTCTGGAACGCTTTTTTGGTTACACGCCCTGTGCAGGCACTACCGCCCCTCTCCCCCTGCCCGCTTCCATTGTCTCCCAAGGGTTTCGCCGGTTTTACCTGCTGTCTTGCCGCCTGCCATTTCCTGTTTGAGATTTCTGACTCACTGTTTTTACTGGTCACATTGGTACACTGGTTACATCCTCTCCCATCCCCATATATATCAATGGCTTGCGGGTGACCCGAGCGCGTACCAGCCGTTGGGGACGACTGGTTACACTGGTTACAGTCAGGGCCGCAACCACGCGCTTGCCTGACTGCCCCAGAACCGCAGCCCCCCCCTTTCAGGCATCGCACCGCTGGCTGGATTACGTGACTGACCATCGCCCGGAATTCCGCGCCATGACGGCAGCGCACGTCTCGGATTCCACGCTGGCCCCTGGCTGAAATGGGGGCGCCGCCATACGCCGTTGGAGGCGCCGAAAGTTGGGTCAGCGGCCCTGAATGAACGTACATAAATAAGTACACTTCAAGGCACTCCCGGCGTATACTGGCCGCATGAAGACAGTCTTGGACGTCCGATTCTACCGTTCCGCCTCGGCCGATGAGCCCGTGCGGATATGGCTCAAGGAAGAAGTCTCCGCCGAGGCACGCAGGGCTATCGGTGGCGATATCAAGACGGTCCAGCTCGGCTGGCCCATGGGCATGCCGCTGGTGCGAAAGATGGATGACCGGCTGTGGGAAGTGCGTAGCTCGATCCCCGAAGGGATTGCCCGCGTCATGTTCACCACGGTCAAGCAGGACATGGTGCTGCTGCACGGGTTTGTGAAGAAGTCCGATAAGACGCCCAAGGCCGATCTGGCATTGGCAAAAAAGCGTAGAGATGAGGTGATCAAATGAGCAAGAACCAGCACATCGGATCAAGCTTTGACGACTTCCTGGAGTCGGAAGGGCTGCTTGAAGAGTCCGCATCTGTCGCGGTCAAGCGTGTGATCGCCTGGCAGGTTGCTGAGGCCATGAAGGTGGCCAAGGTCAGCAAGTCCGACTTGGCCAAGCGCATGAATACCAGCCGGTCGCAGTTGGATCGCGTGCTGGATGAGGCGGATACCGGGCTCACCCTCGATACGCTCAGCCGTGCAGCCACCGCCCTTGGCTATCGGATTCACGTTGACCTGGTCCCACCCAAGCAACAGGGTGGCAAGCAGCGAAAGAACGTGGCCGAGCCCACCATCTGCGCGGCATGAAACAAGAATGGGCCGCGCAAAGGCGGCCCATGGATTCAGTACGAGCCGTAGCCACCGCACGTTCTGCAGCCAGGATCGGCGCAACGACGAGGCGTCAGGTTGTTACAGGCGCCAGGTCAAACGGGGCGAAGGTAATGACCTCCTCGCCGATCCATTCGTTAACCATGGCCATCCGCGATTGCAGGGGTGCCAGTTCCATCGACGCCCACACCGTTGCCGCATCCCGTATCGAGCCGAATCCACCCGCATTCTGGGGGACGATACCCAGCAGCTGCGGCGGGATACGCAGCGCGGCCAGAATGTCATCACGGGTCACGCGCTTGATTCCGGTGAACTCATCCTTTGCGGCCACTTCGCTGATCGGGATCAGCTGCAAGCCATCCTTCTTGCCGTTGGGCGAGTGCACGAACAGGTTGCGGAAATTGCCCGGCCCACGCGAGTCTCGCAGAGCCTCACGCAGCGCATCCACGTCCATGCCCTCCGGCTGCGGGTCGGTCATGTAGAGGATGAACCCAGCGTGCGAGCCGTTGGTGTAGTACCTGCGGCGGAACAACGTGGCCGATTCGTTGAGCAGCGCCGACTGCACAACGGCCAGCCATTCCGGCAACCCGTAGATTTCCTGATCGGTATCGGCCTCGCGCAGCTGGTGCACCGAGCCAGGTGCAAATTCACGCTCGGCCCGTCCGGCTCGCACCTGAAAGAACTCACCGGGTTGCACACCGCGACGCATGTACTGCGCCATCAGCGGGTGCACCTGCAACAGCCGCCCGGAGTGCGAGATTTGCCGTCCCAAGTAGGCCATGCCGAACACCAGGTAATCCAAGGCCATCTGCGAGAACGCGGTGCGGTCCAGCAGTCGATGCGGCACAAAGGTGCGCACCAGCATGTTGCGCTTAAAAATCAGACCGCTGTGCAGGAACGGATTGGAGCGCGTGGTGCGCGACAGACCACTGAGGGTGATGGGAGGTTCGTAGTAGCGACCGTTGCGCCAGCACTCCAGGTAGTCGAACAACCCGCGCGAGTCCAACACGGGCGTTGGATCGCCAAAGGAAAAGGTTGTGACAGCTCCGGCAGTGCCCACGCTACGCGCGGGCACGACCTCACCGATAGCAGCATCGGCAGGGGAATGCATCACGCTGCCTCCCCACCACTGATCTTCTCTCGCAACTGTGAAAAACGAATCGGGCTACGCACCAGCTGCATATCCACCGCGCTCAGGTCCATCGACGGCAGCGCCAACACTTGCGTCACTCGGTCCGTCACTGCGGCATCGTCCAGGCGACGGCGAACCTCATTGCCGAGGCGGTCAAAGAACCGGCTTGCCAGTGCGCCTGTATCGCCGGAGCCCGCCGCTCTCGAGAACAAAGCAAAGGCGAAGACCAGGCTGTCCCCAGCCTGTAGCAGCAACTGCTCGTAGGCCTGATCGGCCACTTCCCTGGTGACGCTGCTTCTTGCGTTGAGACAGTGGCCCGCCACCTCGGCCAATTCCAGCTCCAGGCGCGGCAGCTCGACCGCAATCTCACCCTCCATCGCCTCGTATTCCTCAGCCAGCGACAGCGCCGAGCGCTCATTCGCGCGAAGCTTCTGAATGTCGCGGGTCAGCGTGCCATCGCTCTCGCGCAGCTTGGCACCCCACTGCTGGCGGGCAGCAGCGGCATCGCCCTGTGCAGCCTGCTTGGCGCGCCGCATCGTATCGACCTTACCCACCAAGGCGCGCTTGCGCTGCACCGCGCTGGCCAGCTGCTGCGCCAGCTCGTTCAGCCGTTGCCTGTTCTCCGATACCGGCGCAGCCTCGCTCCCTTCGCAGGATTGAATAGCCAGGTCGGCGGTGTTGGTGTTGATGCTCTGGTTGTCGCTCATGTTGAATCTCCATTGAAAATAATTGGCGGGGGTAGGCTCACCCGACACTGTGTCGGCGAGCTGTATGAAAGGCAGCGCTGCTCACAGGCCGCTGTCGTGAACCTTGCGGGGGTCAAAAACGAAGACGCGGATAGCGCCCAAGCCTGGGACACGCACGGTTTGGGAGGGCCTGCCGTCAGCGCTGCGCTTAAGCCAACCGGCCTCAGCCAGCGTGCGTGCGGCCAAGCGCACATCAAAGCCCGCACATAGCTCCCGTCTGAACGCTTCCTGCAGCACCAGGTATTCCGTCAATCCAACTTCATCGAAGCGCCGGAAACCTACGCGATCGCGCACCGGCACAGTGCCTTCAGGGCTGCGCAGCGGCTCAAGACGGCTTTCGCCGTGGGCCTCAAAGAACGCACGCACTCGCGAGAGCAGTTCGTCGGTGTCGGCGCTACCCGAGCCGCCTCGGCGATGCAGCCATGCCTGGAAGCACGCCGCCACGCCCCGTGTCGCCTCGCCCTTGGGCCAGCCGGTGATGCGGTGGCGGCAGCTGCTGGCCAACTCCCCGGCAAAGGCGACAACAGCGAAGCGCTCGGCCACGCGGCGCACCTCACCGGAGGCATCCTCAGGTACATAGGTGGCCAGGAATCGGTCGGTCGATTCGCGCAGTTGGGCGGTCAGGGTGGGGCTGTCCTGCTGGGTCAGGTAACCCATCCACAGCGGCCACGGTGCACCGTACGTGCGTGCGGCCGCGTCCTTAAGCAGGGCCGACAGTGCCGCGCCGTCGCTGGCATCGTGCAGGCGCTCAAACACACCGTGCCCACCCTCCGCCTCGGCCGGTACGTCAGCCAGGCGCACCGACTGACCCGCCCGTGCCTGCTTGCCCACCTCGGCCATGTGCTGGGCCAACCCGACCTCACCGGCTGACAGGATCAGCACCCGCCAGCGTGCCGCCGCACGTGCCTCACCGGCGCGGTTGGCGCGGCTCTTGCCGTTGCCGTTGGCCAACAGGTAGGCCGCATCACCGGCCTGCTTGGGGTCGATCTGTGCCAGTTCATCCAGAATCAGCGTCGCATCGTTATGCAGCACCGCCACGCCTTCCAGGCCGTTGGCGGTACTGCGCCACTCGCGGGCATATTCCGGGGGACCGACCACGCTGGCCGCCACGCGCAGCGCGGTGCTCTTGCCGCTGCTGCTGCCGCCGACCAGGTGGAAGCCACCGCCCGTAGCGCCGGTGAAGTGCAGCAAGGGCCCTGCGAACATCGCCGACACCGCCAGCACCAGGCGCGAGTTGTCCTGGCAGCGCCGGGCCACGTCACGCCGCCAGTCCTCCAGCGAGCCAACGGCCGCATAGTGATGCTGCAATCCGCCGCTGTGCTGGTAGACCAGCCGTTCGTCGCCGGTGCCGTAGCTTTCACCATTGGGCAGCACGTAGCGGCCCTCATGCCAGCCCGGCACGGCCACGTTGCGGGCGCGGGTGTCGATGCGCTCCTGGATGATGTAGGCCAACAGGCGCTGCATGGTGTTGCGGTGGGCCGACATTTCCACACCACCCGCTGCCAGCTGCCGCACGAACTCGCGCGGATCGCCCACCAGCATTTCCGCAGGTGCCGCCCACTGGTGGGGATGGCCATCGGCATCGGTCCAGGTCAGCAACCGGCCCCATTCCTCGCTCTGGCTGTTGCGCGTTTTGGCCTCGACCTTCAACGGCGAGCAGACGAACACCGGCTCGGCCAGGTCCCCGTCCTCGGTGACACCAACGTAGTACACGCCGGTCTCGTTGAGCTGGTAGTGGGCCCGTGCAGCACTGGAGCCGTCGGTGGCGTCCTTGTTGGTCTTGGTCTTGCCCTTGGCGCCCTTGCGCACAGCGCGCTGAATCGAGCCGCGTACGGCGCCGGTACCGGCGTCCTTGGCGGCATCATTGAAATCGACAGAGGTGACGTTGCTCATGCACGGGGCTCCGGTGCCGCGTCGGCGCGCTGCGCCTTCGGGAT
>OJST01000066.1_pt1 | contig 32601 bp, 47 predicted proteins | sample 1599491 | NCBI WGS metagenome assembly OJST01 (sample SAMN04436635, study PRJEB24849) | human gut metagenome | biome: human gut; feature: NICU; material: stool | host: Homo sapiens | place: USA: Saint Louis, MO | collected 2010-02-10
ACTTTTTTTATTGTCTTTATTTCTGTTTGTTCATTATGAGTTAGTGTAGGAATATAATTTTCAATCAATATACTTAACATTTCATCAACACTTTTAACATCCATTACAGTAGTGAGTGCATTAATATAGTTAGAGTTATCCTGTGAGCATCGTATAGTAGTTGTCTTAGTGCTTCGTTTAGGTCTCTTATTGTTTTCTTCGGCAATTGTAAATACTGAATTTCTATCAAAGGTATTTTGAGGTTTTGGACTTTCTGTTTTCTTTAATAAATTATTTTTTTTTAATAATTCACTCATGGCTATTACCTCTCTCTATTAATTCAGCTGTTACTTTATCGTAAAGTCTATGAACGTTCATATCATGAACATCAAATTTTTTATTTACCTCTGGATCAATGATACCCGTCATGTCGTATCTTTTTAACCTTTCCATATTTTTAACTATGTTTTCAAATAAATTGCTTTCACCAAATGTTTCTTTAGCATTTTTTAAAACAGATTTATCTACAATAGCATTATTTTTCAAAAGGACAGGTAAAATCCCTAATATATCAAAATTTACTTCGTAATTATCCAACAGTTCTTGCATATACTGAATAAAGGCCTCGGCGCCTACAAAAGAGCGTTCTTGCGTCTGCAATACTATTACAACATAATCAGATGCTAACATCGCAGAATCGGTAAATAAGCTTAGTGTAGGTGGAATGTCAAAAATTATATAATCGTATTCTTTATCAAATTCTGATAGTAATTTTTTGAAATATAAACCTCTTTCTTTTATTGAATCTGGAAACTTCTTCTCTAAATACAACGGATATGAAGTAAAATCTGCAAAACTTGGTAATAAAAATAGTTTATCGTTGATTTCTGTTACTATTTTTGACAAATTATTTTCAGCAATTGCAGTCATTAAAGTTGTTTCAAAATTCACTACAATATCTTTTTGATTCTGAACTGTTAAAAGCAACATTGCTGTTGCATTAGCTTGTGGGTCTAAATCAACTAATAAAGTTTTATACCCTTTCTTAGCTAAATGATATGCTACCATTGTGCTATTCGTAGTTTTCCCAGTACCACCTTTAAAATTCCCGAAAGTTATTTTCTTAGCCAAAATCTACACTCCTTTTTAATCTACATATTTTTTTTATCTACATTTATAATACTATTAAATATATTCAGTGTCAAAAAAACTCATCTACAAATCTACAAATCTACATGTAGATGTATCTACAAATCTACAAATCTACATGTAGATACATCTACAAACAAAAATCCTTATACAACAACATTTAATCGGCTATTTATTGATACATCTACAAATCTACATGTAGATACATCTACAAATCTACATGTAGATGTATCTACAAATCTACATGTTATTATAACCTATTCCATTCTTATATTTTTTTCTATAGACTACTGAATATAAAGAACAATTACATATAAGTCTAGGAATCGGAGGGGTTAACATGAGTACGAATCAAAATGAGTTACAAGATAAATTAGCAGTAGAAGGTGTAAATGCAAATGGCTATGGTGTAATGCCTAAGCTTGTAATGCAAGATAAACGATTAACGATCGAAGCAAAATCAATCTATGCTTACATCGTTAGTTTTGCTGGCGCAGGAAGTACAGCATTTCCAAGCTTACGGAAAATTTTAGAGGACTTACAGATTAGTGAAAAGCGTTTTTACAAACATCGTAAATTGTTAATTGACTGTAACTATATTTCTGTTACTCAAATTCGTAATGAGAAAAAAGAAATCATCAAAAATTTATACACGTTAATCTCTAATCCGAAAATTGAAGAAGAAGTACAAGATGAGGGTATCCGTCAAAATGACTGTGACCCTATCCACCAATTTGACGGATACCCTATCAGTCAAAACGACCGACATAAAAGTAACAGTCTTAAAATTAACAATATAAAAGATGATGATGATATTAATAACACATGCGAAGGCAAATTAACTAATGAAAATTTCTCTAGCTATTCAAAACAAAAGGGCGTAGACTGTCCTTTGACAGTTCGAGAACGATTAACAACTGTACTCAAAGGAAAAGACTACTTAGCTCCGTTGGCTGTTTCTTTGCTTGCTGCTGGCGTGTCTGATGCAGACTGCTTAGAGATTATACAGTTCATTGTTACTTTGCCAGTCATCAATGAAGAAGTATCAGACCTGGTTAATGCACAAATACGTGCGAACGAAACAGAAGCTAAAACAAACGGTCTTACTAGCTATAAGGCTTATTTCATTACAGGATTAAAACAAAAGCTAGAAAATGCCGATATTTTTGTTCAAGAGACAAATATTGTGAATCCTGATACAATTAAACCGTTACCAACTGTTACCATGCATAATTGGGTTTAATTTGTTGAATGGAGGAGGAAAGAAAATGAAAGAAGAACAAAACAGAGTAGAGAAAACCAAAAGAAAAAAAAGGACCAAAACGGCCATCTTGATAATTTTATTTTTACTTGTTATAAGCGGAGGAGCATTTACATTAGTAAATAGCAAAAATTTATTTTCAGATCATACTGCTAAAAGTAAACATGTGAGTATTTCTAGCGAGACCAAAGAATCTAAAAGTAAATCAAGTACATCATCCAGCCATGTAAGTAACCGTGATGAGAGTAAAAAAGAAGTAGACACGACGGATTTATCAAATGAACAAGTTGTAGAATGGATAAATTATGTAGTAGATAATTGGGAGAAAGCACACAATATTGCTTGGTCATATACTGTTGATCGGTTAAATGATTTAAACGGGCGAGATAGTAATTCAATTTATTATAGTGTTAGATTTCAAAATCCAAAATATCCCATGATGATATTACGAATTAATCCAGAAGGAATCATGGAATTTGAAACTAATACAGTAGACGCAACTAAAAATAAGAATTTTGAATATAAAGTTTTATCTAAAAACTATAAAGATATCAGTTTGATTAATGATTTAGATACTTCTGAATTAAGTAAAATATCGCAACAAACAGAGCAATCATCTAATAATAGTTCTGGATATAGTTCATTAAACATCAATCAAAGAATTAGTTTAATGGCACGCTTACATGACAAAATTGATTTTCAAGATTTTGTCAATATCACTTATAATATAACTGAACTTCCTGATGGAACTCAAAATGTTGTAATTAGAAATTATGGTCTCCATGCTCACACAGAAACAATTGCATACAAAGTAGATAAAACTTCTATAAATCCAAGCTCGTTTCCAAGCGATCAGACAACTACAAAAAACGACTTGTTCAAAATGTACGAACAAGACAAAGATAAGTATAATGAATTGGCAACTAAAGTTAGTTATGATTCTTCTTTAGAATTTTCACAAAATAATTAATCAAAAAAATATATCTTATTGAGTATAAATCTCAATAAGATATATTTTTTATTTTACGACTTTTCCGATTATATATATTTCATCAGTTTTTGAAGTATAAAAATCTGGAAACAAGCGGTTGCCATCTTTATCAACATCGGTATTAAAAGAAACAAAGCGTAGTCTGTCTTTTTCTTTATAGATACGTTTGATAAATGCATTTCCGTTAATTTCAACACATCCTATCATACCTTGTTCTATTTCAGATTGTTTTCTAACAAAAATTATTTGACCATCTTCATAAGTTGGATACATGCTGTCGCCAGATACACGGAATGCTAAATCATAATCTTTTGGAATATCATTTTCAGGAATCTCTATTGTTTCTATAGGTTGACATTTATCATAATTAATTGTTCCATATCCAGCGGTCATAATCCCATATAAATTTACAGATTTTTTGACTGGTAAAGATATAACATTGTTTTTTTCTTGTTTTTGTTCCTTTAGCTGTTGCTTTGCAGAGTTTAGTACAACTAATTTTCTATCAGAAGTTAATTGGTTAAGAATAGTTGTAATTCTTGAAATTATATCTGAATCTTCATTACTTAAATTAAGCAAATCCTCTGGTTTCATATTTAGTCCATCAGCGATTTTAATTATATTTTCAACTTTAGCATTCATGATTCCACGTTGGAGAATTGATCTAACAGTTGTGTATGGTAATCCAATTTCTATTGAGAACGCATTAACATTTCCAAATTTTAATTCAATCAATTTTTTTAAACGATCTTCTAAGTTCATGTGATCACCTCCTGAAAGTATAGTACCATACGAAAAATCGTATAACAAGAGATAAATCCATTGACAATGTACGAAAAATCGTATATTGTTTAATTAAACAATATTTAGCGTTTATTTTTTTATAACGATATACGAAAATTCGTACAAAAGGAGTGACTTTTATGTTAGATAATTTAGAAAAAGCTAGACAAGAAAAAAATATATCATTAGTTTCTATGGCGGCTGTATTAGGTGTTAAATATCAAACACTTAGAGAAAAGATAAACGGAACTTCTGAATTTAAATTTAAAGAAGCTCTAATAATCCAAGAAGAATTTTTTCCAGAATATGAGATTAAATTTTTATTTAAAAAATAAGTATGGAGGAATTAGTATGTCAAAAGAAAAACTAGATTTTATTTTAGAAGTATTTCCACATGTTCAAAAAATTTTACCATTTGCTACAGAAGATAATTTAGAAAAATTATTTGAACAAGCGAAGCAACGTTTAGAAGTTGAATTAATGGAAGTTCAATTTGAGTAAGTGTAGGAGGAGGGAATTTAATGTCTGAAAAAATTAGAACAGCCTGTAATAACATTTATGATTTTAAAGTTGTAGAAGAAGATGGTGTTAACAAAGTAAGCACTCCAGGTATGAATTTACCAAAAGTAGTAAAGGAACGAATCATGTTTTTTAGAAAATATCTTGATGATGGGATGACTTTTATAGGATGTCTACGGATGGTTATGGCAGTAGAAGATGAAACAGAGTTAAAAATGGATTTTGAAGCTGGCGCATACGAAGATTACTTACCAGCAACTGAAGAATTTAAACAGTGGCGTGACGAATTTGCATTATCTCAATTACATGAAATGGAAGTTGCTGTAGCCTTAATTTATGGGTTAGGAGAGGAAGCGGAATGGAACGATTTAACATTGAATTAGTAAGACGTGACAAAGTCAAAGTGGAGCTTGATCCAAATTTTTTCAACGAGGAATGGTTTAAAGAATTCCGCCAGTTCTTTTATGACTATGAAACTTTAGAAGAAATAGCAGAGTATATCACGTTTAATGTTGTGCATAATAACGAAACTTTCATCGATGGTATTGGTATACCTTTGAGAAATGGAAAACGGCCATATTGGCTAAAGAAAGATGAAGAAGTAAACGGGCACGTAAACGTTATTTATAACAGTTATGATACTGAAATCGAATATGACTAGGAGGAGCAGCGATGGAAAATTATGATCCAAATATCCGATGGGGAACTCATACAATTAAAGTGAGTTTCCAACAATGGGACTACAAAGGATTTATTATTTTTGAAAAAGGTGGAAATTGTAAAGGATTAGATATCTTAGAACTAGGTGAAGATGATTTATATGATGTGAAATTTAAAGAAAATCCAATCAATTTCAGATTGCTTAGTGCAGATGCTGACTGCGAAGAGTGGTTCGCTATGACTTTAAAAAATGATAAAGAAGAACTGTTGGTTGAAGATGAATGGTATTGTTTGAAAGATTATATTGTAGGTGTTGAGATTGTTGATTTTGTTGAGAATGAATAAACAAGAAATGGAAGAATCCAATTTTTTGGATGAATATAAAAAAGCTGGTTGGAAACTATGTTCAAGAATTCTTGGCATAAAAGAAGAGGAGACAACAATGGATAAACAAGAATTGATTGAAGAGTTAAAATGCTTAGAAGTTAAAACAGGTAGTCTCGATTATCTGAAAGGAGCTAACTATGCAACAGAAAGAGCAATTAGTTTAGCAAAACAACTAGACGAACCGAAAAAAGTCATATTTTCGCATGAAGAGAAATTTGTGGCTGACTGGCTTAATGATTTAAGAGGTCAAATCAGTAATGTTAAGTTAAATTCTGGGGCTGTTTTCATGACGTTCATCGGCAGACAGTTAGAGCGGTACTATGATGAAGAATACTCGTTTTTAACTGAAAAAATAGAGAGCTGGCTTACAGTTCCAAAAAATAAAGTTAAACTAATGAGCGCCATTGACAACGGCTACGAAGTCGAGAAAGAGCCAATCATTCATGAACTAAAGATCTTACCAGAATACTTTGAAGCAGTTGTTTCAGGTAATAAACGTTTTGAAATCCGTAAGAATGACCGTAACTATAAAAAAGGCGATATCTTACGCTTAAACGAATATCAAGACGGACAATATACAGGTGATGTCTATGTCGCAGAAATAACTTACATTACAAATTATGCACAACAAGATGGCTATATTGTTTTAGGGATTAAGGGGAAGCAGGTAACTAATGAAAACTGATTTAACCAAACAAGCCGAGAAATGCTTGTGGTACTACACCAACAAAATGGGTGTGTTCGGCTGTTTTGAGGTGACAATTGGATGGTTCGGTAAGGAAAGAGTTGATTTCATGACTTATTCAACGGACAACACTATTAGATGTTATGAAATAAAAGTAACGTTGGCAGACTTAAAGAGCTCTGCAAAACAAACGTTTTTAGGTGATTATAACTATTTAGTAGTTACGAACAAATTATGGGAAAAGATTCAAGCCAATCCAGATTTGAGATGGAAATATCACAACCAAGGAATACTAGTTTTTTCTGAACTAAGACACAATTTAGGTATTACAAGTGTTAAAAAGGCGAAAAAACAAAATGTACCTCTAGGAACACGAGCAACGGTCTTAGAAAGTATGGTGCGATCTTTAAATCGAGAAGTTGAGAAATTTTACAAGGTAAAGCCTTTTTGGGGATTAAGTGAGGAGGATGAATAAATGGAACAAATTATATTAACAAATATTGATGAAAATAAAATTGATATGGAAGCAACAGGACTAGAACAAAAAGAAATTGTCTTTACATTATCTGCTGCTTTAATTGGATACAGCAAAGAATTAGGCTTAACAAAAGCGATACTAAATGAAATTATGTCCGATCTGTGGAAAGATGATGAATAGATGAAGTACAAAACTAGATATCACAGCATTGTTCCGAAAGGACAAATAGGCGAGTGTGTTGATAAAGTCGATGGAAAAATTTTAGCTTTATTGATCAAATTTGAAAATGGCGAAGTATTTTGGTTTATGAAGCGAGACCTAATTAAAATTGAGGAGTGAATATTATGGAAAATAGATTTGAATGGTTTGAAATAACTGATAATATTTCTGAAAAATTAAATGAACTATCAAAAACATATGCAATATGCGATGTTAAATATGTTGTGACTTGGTCGCCAAATATGGCATACGACAAAACTTATGCACTGATAAAAGCGATCCGTTTAGACGAACCAATTTTTAGAGATAAATAAATTCAGGTAGGAAATAAAATTCCAAAAAGGAGAAAAGCAAGTATATGAAAAATATACAACCTTACTTTTCTCATGATAGCAATGCACGAAATTCTGATGAGTTAATTCCAGTACGCATGAAATTTGGTGCAGAAGGTTATGGCGTATATTTTATGTTGTTAGAACGATTAAGGGAAGAAGGAAACTACACGAGTATCAAAGATTATAATACGATAGCCTTTGATCTTCGTGTAGATACTTCAATCATTAAATCAGTTATTGAAGACTTTGGGTTATTTGCCTTCACCGAAGACGGTGAGTGTTTTTACTCCGAAGGCTTGAATAAACGAATGGCCTTTATGGAAGAAAAATCAAAAAAACGTTCTGAAGCAGGTAGAAAAGGCGCTGAAAAACGATGGTCACAAAATCAAAATGAGTCAAATGCTATGAATGAGGAAAATAAAAATATAGCAAAAAAAAGGCAAACGGATAGCAATGCTATAGCAAAGCCATCTAAAAAAAATAGCAAACCTAAAAATGCTAATGCGATTGCTACCGAAAAAAATAGCAATAAAATAAAAGAAAATAAAAACAAAGAAAATAAAATAAAAACAAAAGAAACTGCTGCTTATTCTAGTATAGATAAGACAAAAGATAGTAAAGCTGTTTCCTACTGGTTAACTCAAGTCCACCCAGCAGAAGCACCAACGATTATGGAATCGATTAATTTTTGGGTAGAAGATTTTGGAGGATATGACGAAATTGTTATATTGGCCATTGATGAAATGTTGAAAAATGGGGCTAAGAGCTATAACTATTTGGATACCATTCTAAAATCTTGGGAAACAAAAAAACTAGATACACCTGAAAAGGTGAAAAAACATTTATCTGGTTATTATAACAAGCGCAAGAATGATAATAACCAAAAAGGTGGGAGTATGAGTGACTGGGACGAATTACTTTGAGTATTTATCACAAGTGCATGAAATAGACGAACGTTGCGAGATTCACGGTACTCGATTAAAAGTTTTTAAAGACTTTGAACCGTTTTGTCTAGCTTGTAGGGAAGAACGTATCAGGGAAGAAGAACAAAAGAGATTCGAACAAGCTTTTGACAGGAAGAAGCGACGGACTACACAAGAGGTTCTTTTAAAGGACAGCGTTTATACTGATTCAACACTGCAATCCGCTTGCTTTGAAAATTACCATGCGAAACCAGGTACTGAAGCAGAAAAGGCCAAAGAATTTGCTATAAATCAAGCAAGGGAGTATTACCGATTACGTTTAGAAAATAATAAATCAATTGAGCAAGAACAAGAAGAGCAACAGCCAGCATTTACTACGGTCTTTAGTGGACCAGTTGGCGTTGGGAAAAGTCATTTAGCAATGAGTATTTTAAAAAAATTGAATGAATATAACGATTTGAGTTACTCATGTTTATTTTTCAGTCTGGATCAATTATTGCGACGTATTCGAAATAGTTATGACGATGAAAGTGAGTATCTAACTGAAGCACGAGCGGTACAACTGGCGCTAGACGCTGATTATTTTGTACTTGATGATTTAGGAGCAGAGGTAGGAAGCATTGAAACGAATAAGCGAGCTACTGACTTTATGATTCGGGTATTAAATGCAATCGTTGATGGTCGCCAAGGAAAAGGATTGATTATTACAACGAATCTAACAAACTTACAGATTCAAGCAATTTATGGGCATCGGATTTACAGTCGTTTATTTGCAAACTCAAAAAATCATTTGTTTATTTTCAATGACGAACGACAAACACCAGACTATCGATTAATGGGCGGTGAAAAAAATGTGTAAGTGGTGTAATGACAAACGAGTGGTACAAGAATTTGATTCACTTTTTGGCATTTTAAAGGTTAAACCTTGTCCTGTTTGTAATCAAATAGTCAATAATTACGAAGCTCAAAAGGACGGTGACCTATTAAATGACAGACAATTTTTGGATGCTCCAAGGAAATCAATTGAAAAAATGGCGAGATAGAAGAAATCTAACACAAAAACAATTAGCCATGAAAATAGGTTGTCAACGTATGACGATTAGCAGGATAGAACAAGAAAAGCAAAAACCATCGTTAGAATTAGCCTATTCTTTAGCAAATGCTTTAGATTTAAAGATAGAAGACCTCTTTTTATTTGAAAACAAGGAGCGTGAAAATGTGTGATCACTGAAAATTATATTCATTCAGAAGGAAGAAGATTCGATGTACCGATTAAAAGAAAACGGACAAAAAGTAATGTAAAAGTTGGCGGCATTTATTGGTGTTCTGTAAAACCGTTTCAAGGTAAGATACGTGCGGAATGTTTAACGATTTACGATAACTCGGCATTAGTAAAAATTATCGTATGTGAAAAAGAAACCGATGAAGCGTTACAAGTTCAATTAAATCACCTAACTGTGGTTAGCTTAAAAAATATGAAAGGCGTGTAATAAATGAGTAAGCAAAAGAGAAAGTCGTTAGCTTCTGATTACCCTTATAAGCGCATCAAAGAGGTTGCAAGGCGTTATGGGTATAAATGTCTTAGTAACGTAAAAGAATGGGACTGTGGCCGTTTTGAGGCGTTTGACTGGCATATTGGAAAAGTAATCTTAGTAGACTTAAAGGAAGCGAGTGTGAGTGAATGGAATCCAATGACAAAAGAGTGGGATCAACAATAGAATTAGCGCCAGAACAAGAAAATATGATTCGTGTATGTACACGCCAATACATGGATGATACAAATAACTATCCTAGAGCATGGTCTGATCGGAAAGACGCTGTTATTACCAAGTATAAACCTGTCTATCGTCTAATGGAGAAATACCCTGATCCAGCAATGATTCAACGAATCGGCAATATAATTGTGGACGAATGGCGCAAGTATGAATAACCTTTTTTCGAAAAAGAGTTATTCTGTTATAATTAACAAAAAGAAGTAAGGAACAGGAGAATAACCCATGGCAAAATTCCAGAATGTATTTAAAGAAGCAAGTCGACGCATGAAAAATTTCCAAGCTCGTGGCTTTATTCCATCAGGTTCTAAGTATGTTTTCCAAGATTTTGTCAATGAAGTATCGGCAGAGAACAGAGGAGAAAACTACACAGGTGCTTATACAAAGAATGCATATAATCAAGCCTATGGATCAAATATAGATTACGATTCGTCAGAAACCTTTCAAGAGATTCAACAAGGTCGAAATGAGAAGCTTGTTGAAATTTACCAAAAAGAATTACTAGAAATTTATCATACGAATGATTTCTATGATATGGCATCTGATTACGGAAATGGCCGAGGAGGAGGTTTTTCGCCTTCTGAAGTAATGAATATCGATACTCTTGAAGGACTAATTGATAATGCAAGCGAAGCTATGAATGTAGAGCCTTATCTATTTAGAAATAAAGTAGGGCGTAATAGAAGTGAAGAATCTAGTATGATGGACACATATCAAAACCAATTCATCGAAGAGTTAGGTCGTTTAATCGATGAAATGAGCGAACAAAAAATGAAATATAAATACTAAAAGTTAGGTGGAACTTATGAGCAATGAGGTAATGAAATCTGATGCATTTCAAACAAAAGTAAAAACAATGTTAGGGTTAACTTATTTAACACGTGCCAAATTAGATGGATTTAACGGAAACCACTACATTTTGAAAGACATCTATGTAAATTCTACTAAAAATACTTCGCAAATCCATTACCTTGGATGGGATGATCCACAAAAAATACCTTTTTATCCTGATACAGATAGTTATCGTGGAGCAACTTCAGGAAGTAAGTACAACAAAGAGTTACTTGTTCCTAATGAACGAATGATTGAATATGATTTTGCTGAAGCATATACAAATATCATGAGAAACTATAAACTGCCATCGAATGTATACCTAGAAAATGTGCATTTTGATAAAGAAAAATTATTAGAGCGGTTAGCTAGTTATGATAAGCCTCAACCCTACAAAGAATTATCAACGTTCGTTTTTGTAAAAGTTGCCATTGAAGCAATTGCAAAAGAAAGTACGTATACTGCTTTTGGTTCACATTTTCAACAATATCGAAAAAATCTTAGTCGTACATTAACAGTTACTGAAATTGAATTAAAGTTAATTATGGATTTTTATGATGTAAAAGCATTAGAAATACTAGAAACGTATACTTTCCGAACACGTAAAGGCCTGTTAGAAGATTATTTTGAAAAAATTGATCGACTAAAAGAGGATGAAGAAACCAAATTCTTTTATAAAATGTTACGGAACAAAATTTATGGAACGATTGGTAAACGAGAATTGTCTACTCACGAAGCAAAAATATTTAAGTTTCCAATGTATAATCGTGCATTTTCTTCAATGGTAGCTGGCGTGTTTAGAGATAGAATCGCACGCTACGAACAAAAGTATGTAAATAGTGAATATGGACTTGTATTAATTAAAACAGACGGCTTGTATTTTAAAAAAGAAGTTCCTGAATTTGAAGCATTAAACAAAAAAGGGATTGTAAAGAAAAAAGTACATGTTATTACAGACCATGATGTGAAAAATTAAAAAAGAAATAAAAAGCGAAGCAGCCAAGCTTTGCTTTTTTGATAGAGAGGTGAAAAGAATGGAGAAAAATAAATATGAAACGGAAGAAGGTTATTTAAATGTGCCAATCATATGGGAAGAAGTGGAGCAATTCGCTTTTTTAGTTGGCGCACGAAATGTAGGTAAAACGTATGGATTCTTAAATTTTTCAATCAAACGAGGATTAGATACTATTTTAGAATGTTTTGATTTTTCTACACTACAGGAATTTAAAAAATTACCTACTTTGATGGAGGCAGAATTTCAATTTTTATTTTTACGCCGATATATAACACAAGCTAAGTCTGCCAGTAGAAATTTAGTATTGGCTGATTTTTATCAACCATTTTTAGATAAGTTGCCTGAAGAAGTAAAAAAACAATATGAAGTATTTGTAGAATATCAGGGATCGTCAGAAGAGCCTAGAGAAATACTATTAGTTTTTAGAAATAAGGAACTAAAAAAAGATAAAAAGTGTATTAAATTAGGTTATCTTGGTGCGGTAAGTATGGCAGAAAAATTTAGAGGGCCAGGTCTGCCAAAAGTAAAAGTAATATTATTGGATGAATTTCAATCGAAAAAAAATTGGGATTATTTACCAAATGAACCTGTAGAGCTAGAAGATATTTATGAATCCGTTGGACGTTTAAGATGTGGAACTGGAGATATTAAAGTGATTGCATTAGGGAATTCAGGGACAATTTTAAATCCTTATTTTGATTATTATGGATATGACGAATTCACGGAGGTTAAAACAGTAAAGCGTGAAGGAGAAGTTCTTTTTTATCATTTACCCAATAAAGCAAAAAGAAGCGAGCAATCTAAAAATTTATTTAAAGGATCAGCATATGGTAAATATTCATTAGATAATGATTTTGCGGACAATCAGTTATTTAATGTCATTCGTTTAAAAGAAGCAAAAGCACCTCGAAAATGTCTATATAATATTTTCTTTGGGGAAACATATATCGGTGTCTGGAGAACAGGAGACTATAAAATTCTAATTAGTCGTGTAAGTGATCCAGATAAATTAGATATTGTTGATCGGACACCTATAGAAGAACAAGTGTTAGATCAACAAGTATACAGGGTACTTTCAGATAAATTACAAAACAAACAACTTTATTTTGATTCGCCAGAATTGAGGTTAATTGCTGAAAAACACTTGCGCAAATATATTTATAATTCGGCGAGTGAATGGGAAACATTTTAACAAATAAAAAAACCACTCTAGCAAAAAAGAGTGGTTTTTTTATTTGTCAAGAGGCCAAAATGAGCGATGTATGTCGCATTGATGAGCGATGTACGTCGCTTTTTGATTTTTTCAAAAGAAAACATGCTAAACTTCACTTGAAATTTAAAAACTGGTGAAGTAAAAAACTAAATTTGAAGGGAGGGTAGGAAATGTTCAGTAAAGAAGATATGTTAACCTATGAAAAATTTAATAAAAATATACGAATGTTTCCTAACTTCTCGCTTGATTATGTTTATGGGAAAATCAATATATTTTATGACTTTCATAAAGATAAACAAGGTAAAAATACAAACTATAATCGTGAGTTGCTTTTTTCAATAAGTACACTTAAACCTTTTAGAATTATAGCTCCAGCAGGGTATCGTTTAATTCAATTTAAAAGTGTTCCGAATTTTGAAAAAATTGAAACATTAGCAATTAAATTATCAAGGACACCAATTAGCTTTCGTGGTGAAATTCCTTTAAATCATTCAAATGGTGACTTAGAATCTGGTGTTCTTGTTAGAGTTAACAGTTTAGAAGAAATTCTAAAGCCTAGAAAAGATAAAGCATATATTTTACCTAATGGAGAAATGTATATTCTTGATAATGAGGGAAAGCAACTTATTAAAATAGGCGGTAGTGATGGGAATATTGACTTAACGAAGTATGCGAAAAAACCAGAAGATATTGATATCATGGACCCGCAATTAAAGGCATTCATTGAAGAAGTCATAAAAGAGTAGGAGTGATTGGTAGTGAATGATGTAACTAAATTAACAAAAGCAGTAAAAAAATTATTTGATAAAATAGCAAATCTTGTAACGAAAGAAGAACTACAAAATTATGCAAAAAAAACTGATATTCCGAATACAGATAATTTTGTAACAAAAACACAGCTTGAATCTGATTTAACGAAATATGCGAAAAAACCAGAAGATGTATCGATTACGGATACAGAATTAAATCAATGGCTTGAAGAATTCATACAATAAGAAAGGCCTGATATAAGTGAACGATGTGTTGAGGTTAGCAAAAGCAGTAAGAAAAATAAATACAATTTTTTCTACGTTTAAAGATAGTATTTATACCAAAAATGAAGCAGACAATAAATTCATAAACCAAGAGTTGATGGAAAATGGATTGTATGTAATTAAAAATAAAAATATTGAAAATATGAATGATGCTATTCAACCAGGTGTTTATTCAATTTCAGCTACAGGAGTTGAAAATAAACCTTTACCTAACTCGGGTTCTCTATTTGTCAATAAAGATCCAGGAGGAATCAGACAGTTCTTTCAGACGGAGAGAACAATTTTTATTCGACAATTCGGGGGAATTCCTCCGTCCTGGACGGATTGGAAAGAATTAGGCTTAAAAGGTCCAAAAGGTGATACTGGTCCGATTGGTCCACAGGGACCAAAGGGAGATACACCTGATATAAGCAATTTAGTAACAAAAACACAGTATACAAATGATTTGAATAAAAAGATTGATAAAACAGCATTTAATGCTATAGGGCAACATATTTCTTTTAACGGAATCACTATACACATTCAAAAATCGAATACAGTTGTTACATGTAATGTCGAAGGAATATTTAAAAAAGGGAAAGCCAACGGATGGCATGAGGTGTCGACAAGAGCAGAAACAAGTTATAGACCAGTTAACATGATTATTAAAGTACCTTTAACAATAAATATAGGGAATACCATTCAAATAAATAAGTATGCAGCATTACAAATAGAAACATCTGGTCGAATCATGATTCGAGTTTATGGACTTCAAAATGACGATGTAGAGTTTGGAGGGAGTGCAACATGGATAAGATAAAAATATGGATTACAGTGGACGAAAATCAAATGCTTGCGGACTATTCACTTGCTGCTAAGGAAAATTATATTGAAATTGAAGTAACTGAAGAGCCGAAAGATTATTTGAATTGGGGATTACGCAATGGCAAATTAGTTCATTATCCTGATGATTTAAATGATTTAACAAACAATAGAACAACTTCTTTTGTCGGAAATGTAATGTTGAACTTTGCAGTTATTTCATGGGCGTTGTCCTATATACCGTTAATCGGAAAAATCGTTCTAGATTATCCTAAATATACTGATATTCAGTACGAATACGAACTACTTGGATTGACTGATGATAATATGGAAACATTTGTTAAATTTAAACGTATCACAGAAAAACAATATAAAGAAATAACAGGAAAAACTTATCATGAAAATGAAAGTTAGTAGGAGGATATCATGGAAAAATATTTTAATACGGTTGCAATGACATTTGGTGTATTTGGAGGAGTTATTGTCAGCTATTTGGGAGGCATGGACGCTATTTTACATGCGATTTTATTTTTAGTAGTGATTGACTATATCACTGGATTAGCTAAGGCATGGAAACAAAAGAAAATTTCAAGTGAAGTAGGTTTTATTGGTCTGCTGAAGAAAATTATGATTTTTGTAGTGATTGCCGTAGCGGTAGAAATTGAAAAATTAACCAATAACAATATTCCTTTAAGAGAAGTAGTTATTATGTTCTATATTGCTAATGAAGGAATATCTTTATTGGAAAATATATCAGAATTTGTACCGCTTCCTGATAAATTAAAGGATTACTTTATACAAATCAGAGATAGTAACGAAAGAGGTGAAAATAATGACATTGAACGTCATTGATATTTCTAGTTGGCAGACAGGTATTAATTTAGGAAAAGATGGTGTTCCTGCTGATGGGGTTGTTATTAAAGCTACAGGAGGAACTGGATATGTTAACCCTGATTGTGATCGAGCATTTCAAGAAGCAATTAAAAGTGGTAAAAAAGTAGCGGTCTATCATTATGCACATGAAATCGGCTTTCAAGGAACAGCTGAACAAGAAGCGGAATTCTTTTTACAAAATGTAGCTGGATATATTGGAAAAGCGATTCTTATCCTAGATTGGGAAAGTGACAATAAACATGATGTAGCATGGGCAAAGCGTTGGTTAGATACTGTTTATGAAAAAACAGGAATTAAACCATTATTTTATACGTATACACACATGGTTAATAATTATGATTTTTCTAGTATTGGAAATGCTGATTATGGGTTATGGATTGCAAATTATCTAAGTGACAAACCACAAGGATATAGTCAACCAGCACCGCCTATCAGTAATGGGTTTCCTTTAACAGTGATGTATCAATATACATCAAGTGGGAAATTACCTGGCTGGGGTGGATACCTGGATTTAAATGTATTTTATGGAACGCTTGAAGACTGGGACTTATATGCAACAGGAAGTAAGCGGCCAGAAAAAGAAAATGAAGAAATAAATAATAATAAAAAGGAAGTGGCAACTATGCATTGTATTTATGAACGACCAATGAGAGATGGAAAACCAAATAATGATAATGGAAACACGTGGGGGAAATATTATTGTAATGGCGTTAATTGCCGTCATATCCCATATGAAGATAACGTTAAGTTATTGAAAGAACTATACAAAAAGAACAATGGACACGAAATGCCTGTTTATACAAAAGAAGACTGGACTATCTATGCGCCGTGGTATAAACGATTAGAAGAAATGTTTCCAGTTGTCTAATTCTTGTTATTAATTAAAGGAGAGTGACGCAAATTGTCTAGCTACACTATTGAATTAGGATTCTTATTAAGAGGATTTTCAGATATTAATGAAAATCCTATGATGTACGCCTCTCCTTTTTCTATTATTGAGAACTCCCGAGAGAATTTTTTTAAGGCTTTAGGAAGATATCCTTTTAAAATTTGGGGAGATGAGCGGGACCAGGCGTTTAAAGAAGAATTTGAAAGAATGTTTTTAGAATATTTTTATATGAAAGAGATAGGATTTCAAACACCAGCCGCTTTTTATTTAGAATTAGGTAATTTTCTTCGGAGAAAAATGCCGATTTATTGTAATCATTGGCGTTACCTCTTAGAAGAAATGTACGTAACTAGTACAGGTAACAGTCAAGGAACCACTACTAATGGAGATAGTAGAGTAATTGATTCTAAAGGCCATTCTGAAACGAATGGAAAAACTGAAAGTGATAGTAATACTAAAAGTGTAACAAAAGGAGCAAATACAGATTTGCCCGATACCCAATTAGACCTTGATGTTAGCAATTTAGATTATGCATCACAGGCAAATAAAACTGAATCAACTAGTGATACAAAAACTACAGGGAAATCCAATAGTATAACAGACAGCGAAGATCATACGATAAATAAAGGTAGTTCTTCTGGTAATTCTATTACAGATACATTTGGAAGAAATAAAGATGTGTTTGATATTTATAAACAATGGATTGATAGTGGCTATGACTTATTTACACCACTTTTTCATGATTGTTTAAAAGAACAAATTTTTATGCCACTACTCTAGGAAGTGATTTTTATGAAACGTTTGTTAATTAATGAATGGCGATTATTGTCAAAAGAAGAGCAAGAAAAATATCACTATGTTAGTGATGAAGATGGGTGCTATTTTTGCGAAACGCCACCTGAAGAAAATCAAACAGAAGAAATAGATGATTTTGAAAAAATAATGAATAGCAAAGGGGAATAAAGAAATGGAAGACGTAGAAAAAACACCAGAAGAATTAGCAAAAGAAGAAAAACTAGCCGAATTTTTAGGCGAAGAAGTGAAAAAGGATGTTGAAGAGGAAAATCCAACTGATCCAGTTGATCCAATCGAGGAAGAACCTACTCCAGCAGTTATCAAAAAATTAAATCCTTTTGAATTTGTCTACACACAAGAAGGAAATGTTCTGATGAGCGATGAAACGTATCAGAAAATTATGGCTAAATTTTTTTAGTAATGAAAAATGAAAATAACCTGTAGAGGAGGTGAGGACAATGTCTGTATACGAAGGAACAAAAGGAATGCTACAAAAATTCCAAAATAATATATTTGAAAGAGTTAATCAATTACTAAAAGACAGAGATGGAAAAATTGAAAAAAACGCCTCCGATATCCTTTCTAATGCAAAACAAGCCAGCCAAGACTTAGATAAGCTAAAGAAAGAAACAGAGGCGCAAATCAAACAACTATCAGATCAAGTGACAGCTGCTACTGATAATACTAATGAATTAAAAAAACAATTGCAAGAAGCAATTAAACGTATAGAAGTTTTAGAAGGAAAAACAACATCTTAAAAAAAGAATGGAGAATGAATCATGGAAGAAACAAAAGAATTAATCGAAGAAGCAGTGGAAGAACAAAAACAAGATGCAACAAATACAACGTATGCAGAAGATGATGGTCAAGAAGAAGTAGTTGAACCAGCTGAAACTAACGAACCAGAATCTTTTGAACAGACTGAAGGCGACGTTGTTCCAGTAGAAGAACCAAAAGAAGAATGGCAAGAAGATGCTAATCAAAATCAACAAGAAATTGAATCAGATATTCCAGAAGAAGTTGGAACAGGAGCTTTTTCTAAAGCACGTAATGCGTGGGCTAATGGCTGGGGGGCTTAATCATGAATTTAGATACTACCCAACAAAAAGTTGCGGTACTTGAAGCGCTAGATAATATGTCGGTGTTTCTATCAAACAATAAAGAACATATGGAGCCTTCACAGTTAGCGCAGTTAATTATTGATCAAGAAGAACTAACAGAAAAAACACGTGTCCTTTTCCTAGAAGAAAAGAATTTAGATTCTGTACTAGAGAAACTAACGAATGAGGTTAATAACCAAGAAGAATTGATTAATAAACAAAAACGTTTGTTAGAAGCTACAGAAGCTGAACTGGAAGAAAGAACACCTGACGACGAATATAAAGGAGTGATTGCTAATGTTTAAGGCAGAACTACCTAAATTTTTTACCGTCGAATCAACTGATCAATATTTTGTTGACGATGTAAACAAATTATTTGGATATAAAACCCATGAATCTTTTGAAGGCGAAAGTTTGAAAGAATTTATGGACGTATCCAATACATTGGAAGATCGTCTATTAGAATTCAATAACATCATCAACCAAAAATTGTCTCATTACAATGATTTAAAAAAATCCTTTGAAAAGAATAATGAGCAATTACGAGCATTAAATGATCAAATTTGTGTGGCCAAAGTAGAAAAGAAAACTTTTGGGCATAAAACATTAGCTGAAACATATGGAGAAGGCGAAATTAAACCAGACCTTGTCGATCTAATTAAAAAAGAAGAGGAGTAGAAAATTATGAATGGATTTAAAAACTTAGGTGTTACCGCACCAGAATTTGTTAACACAGTTAGAGAAGTATTACCAGAACCTTATCGTAGCAATTTGCCTATTGCTAAAGCAGGACAGAAAGATTTTTCAGCTATTGGGGATGTTCTTGCTGAAGATGATCACTTTGCAAGTTTATGGCATAAAAATGCCATTAAAATGGTAATGAAAATCTTGCAACGAGACAATAAAATTGTTAATCCTTTATCCGAATTTGAAGGGGAATTAATTACATCAGGTGAATACATTGAGGATATGATTTTAGATATTGCTGAAACATTCCAATTTGACCCTTCAGCAGCTGAAAAACGATTGTTTGAACGCCGACCACCCGAATTGAAAGCAGTAATTCATAATCATAAGCGTGATGTTTCAAATGTACGTACGATTCAAGACACGTTAATTACGGATATTTTCCAAAGTGAAGCAGGTTTAGATCGTTATGTTATTCAAGTAACACAATCAATGCTTTCAGGTAATGAACAAGAAAAATACTATGAAACAAAAGCTTTGATTTCAACTGCTATTCGTAAGGGCTTAATGCGTGTCATCGACTTAGGGAATAAAGTGACATCAAAAGACTTACAAAAAGCGATTTTACGGCATTCAAAACGAATGGTTCACCCTGGACGATTCTATAATATGGGAAATGTAGGACAACCTAATAATATGGGACGTACTGGAATCAGTATCCAGGCAGATCGCCAAGAATTACGTATGCTATTACCTGTTGATACATCTGTTGATTTGAATGTTGACTTCTTTGCTAGTGCGTTCCAGTTAGATGCAGTACAAAGTGGATTAGCTATTAAAGAAGTAGATGCTTTTCCAAGTATTTATGAATATACAAAAGATCACACGATTACAGATATTGATATGGCAAGTGGTTTCTTCAATGACTTTAACTATAAAGTCGGTGATGTTGTTCCAAAAGGAGCACAAGCAAAACCAGAAGCGTATGAATATGCGAAAGAAAACGGATTAGATGATATTGAACTAGTCTTTGACGCTTCACGTATTCAAGCGGTTATCTTAGACCGTCGCGCATTAGTGATCAATCCAATGTTAGAAACAACATTAGCATCACAACCAAACTCATTAGGACGTTATGTTCAAATTATTTTACAGGATAAAGAACTATTTTCTTATAGTCCATTTATGCCTGCTTGTGTGATCATGTCTGATGCTCCAGATGATTGCAATTCGCAGTGTGAAAAAAAAGTCAAAGATGTAACTGTTGATGGTAAAAGCGTAGTTGGTGAAAATGGGGTGGCTGATATTCCATACACTGAAGACGTGACAAAAGCAACTGATGAAGTTGTAAAAAATGAAGAAAAAGAAGCCGATACAAAACCAGACGAAAAGAAAAACAGTAAGTAAAACGGCTGAAAAAATATAGAAAAAAGGCCGCTAAATTTAAATTAGCGGCCTTTTATTTTAGGAGAGATATTATGGAAAACCAGTTATTTGAAGATACATGGGGATACCAAACAGGTTTAGCCTCTTCATACAACAACGTGATAGGAAATAGAAGAGACCTGTTACAAGGGATCGAAACTAGTTCTACAACTACTGGAGATAATCTGGGAAATAATTATGTACAATTCGAAGCGATACAAACATTTATACTAATTAGACAAATTAAAGATATGCTGATCAATTTATTTAAGTATGAAAATATGCCGCCTACGTTAAATACAGCTCAATTAGAAACTATGCTCCGTCAAATGGGTGGAGGGGTTTGTGTAGGTAAAGACGAATTAGGAGACCTAGTGATTTTAGGAAGAGCAGACGAATTAGGGTATAACCTATATGGGAATGTTATCCCTAGTCTTTTTGACGGTAATAATAATTTTTTACAAAGTAAAAAGGTTATTACTAACAGAAATTTAAAAGGCGATTATGTCGTTTTTTATAACAAGCAAAGCTTTAATGATTTTTATGCTACTGATTATGATATCGTCGAACACTATGCGAAACAATTAGCAACTATTAAAGCAACAGAAAGAATGAATATTATGCAAATGCGTAGTCCATATATTTTGAAAGGTAAAAAAAACGGCCAAGTCGGACAAGTATTACAAAGTAAAATTCAAAAAGGTGACTTGTTTTTAGAGGTAGAAGAGGGTTCAGATATTACAGATAAAATTGAAAAACTAGATTTAAATGTAACAGATAGGACACCGTCACTACAAAATGCCTATCGGAATACATTTAATGAAATGCTGACGTTATTTGGTATCTATAATAACCCAGAACAAAAGAAGGAACGAATGATCGATAGAGAAGCAAGTTCAAACAATCATGTTATTGAAGGAATGGGGGACATTTACTTTAATGCTCGTCAACATGCGGTTGATTTATTGAACCTCGCTTTTGGTACAGATATCAAAGTTCAGTGGAATAGCACAGTAGCATCAATGTTTAGAGATTTAGGACGAAAACAAGGATAGGGGAGCAAAATTATGTCAATTTCAGAAGAAAATAAAAAGAAAATAAGTGAACTATCAGGCGCACAAAGCCCAACACCACAAACACAAAAGCAATTGCACAGTTTACTTCACCGATTTAATTATCATTTTCCCCAACTAAATTGGTGGGGAAATACACCAATTGAACCTACAGGGGCTGGCTTAACTTACGCTGAATCAATTACTTGGATTCAAAATATGATTCACCATTTATCAGATTGGGCTGGTGGAATGAATGAAGAACTACAAAAATTACAAAAAGATTTAGCTGATTTAAACATTATTATTCAATTTGAATTAGCAAGTCAATTACCTGAAGTTATTCAAGAATATGATTTATTTGATTTGATTGTAACAGGTAATAATGAACGAGTTTCCTTGGTAACAACACAATCAAGCACAACTAAAAAAGAAGAGTCTGTATTTTGTTACGCTTTTCGGACAGAATATGGATTTATTGAAGCAACCAAAACAAAACAAACTAGTTCAGAAGCAGGTTGTGAAGGGAATCTTACAACATGGACAATTAATGTATCTGAACGAGATGGCGGAAATATATTAAATTATGAATTTGGAGTAACAAATATTCCTAGCAAAGTAAATCGTGTATGGATTATTAACCGATCAGGAAACAAAATGGATGGGGACAAAGAAGTCTTTTATATTTTTGAAGGCGAAATTAAACGAGCACGATTTAATAAAAATACAATTTCAAGAGGTAAACAAGGAACACTGAATTTTGAAAAATTAAATATTAATTATGATGCATACTGGATTGTCAACGTATTTAAACGAGTGCCTACAAAGCGTAATTTGTTACATTATATGACACTGGATTATAAAGTTTATGAATATGACTTAGAAACAGGAAACGAAAAGCTATTGTACCAAATTCCTGTAGCAAATCAAGATATTTTTGATCCAATTAATGATGTCATTGAAGGGAAAAGTACCATTTGGGCAGTTACGTATAAAGGCGTAGAAACAAGAGAGCCTGATGTAATGAAAGGTCTTTGCTTTGAACCTTGTTTTGATGGGGTGGAAATGTATGATACATGGGAAACACCAAAAGAAATTAAGTTTACTCATGAGAATATTTTGGGCATTACGCCTGCGAATATGTATCAAGACTATATCAATCAAGAAGAGTTAGAAGGAGACAAGTCATTGTTGAGTTGCTTTATTCTATCTTCAAAAATGAAAGAAACACCTTATACATTAAGTGTTTATGAATTAAATCCTCGAAAATTTGATAATAGTATTATCTCTAAAAATTTAGATAAATATTTCAAAGATGTAGTGCTAAAAGATTTATATAACAATGAATCACTGATTGAATATCAAGGATATTTTTCATATAACGTTACGGACCGTATTAAAAATTTTATTGATGCACCAGCTTTACTATTAGAAGATACGGAGTTTTCAAAAGCGGGTGTACAAATTGTTTTAGAAAACTCTGAATTTATACCAGAAGGCAACCTAAGAACGTTCTGGCAACGTTTGAAGGTATTAAGCTTAATGGAAAATAAAAAGCCGTACATGCGCATTTTTGAGCGTGTGGTTCAACAAATGATTACAACAAATGGGATGATTCGTAATAAGGCAGGACGTTGGCAAGAACAGTCTATACCAACAACGAGTGAAAAATTAAATCCTTCAGTTGCTGGTAAGTTCGACTATCTTTCTTTAGCAGGAACAAAGAAAACTTATAATGCTAAGGATTTCGAGGAAACATTCTCAGATACACCTCTAAAAACCTATAAATATTATGGATTACCATTAGATAAAAATCATCCGTTGCTTAAAAAGTTGGAAGAAAAAAATACAATCATTTCGGTAACAAAAGGGACGGTTAATGAAAAAACAGCAAATCAATATGAGACAGTAATTAAATTAACTATCCAAGATGAATATGCAGAAATCCAATTTAGAAGATTAATGCGTTTTGATTATAAAGATTTTGATTCCAAAGTAGGAGGTCGCTCCAAAGCAACATATATTAGTCCGTGGGCATATGTCTACTACACTGTAAGAGACGATTCGGCACCTGATGATTATGAGAAAAATCCGAATCAAGGGATTGATCAAAAGTTTTTGGATATCATTAACAAGATTTATGAAACGATTAATAACTTGGATAAAAAATATGAAGAGATTACCAATAATCTTAATAAAAAAATCGATAATATTGATAAGAAATATGAAAATATTACAAATCAATTGAAACAAGACATCCAAAATATTAATAACCAATTGAAACAAAATAATGTAGCAATGGAAAAAGTTTTAAATAACTTGAAAAACATGTCTGGTATTTGGGTTCAAACAGGTGATACGGTCCTTGAAGGTGACTTTAAGAAAGATACTGGGATTGCTGGAGGAAATATTAGTGCCTTTGGTCAAGATGAAAGTCATTATATCCGTACAGGTAAGAATCGAGATAACGACTTGATGGGCGGTGTTTAGAAATGGCATGGCAAAATGTTTATGGTAGTTGGAAACACGATCCAGGAGTAAAAGGGGACGTTATTATGGCAGGAGGGCCAGGTTGGAATAAATTTCCAGGACGCCCTCCTGGTTCTCCTGCTCCATATGGAAAAGGAGTAAGTGTTGTAACAGTAAAAAAAGACACATATCGATTTAAATTATCTCTAGTTGCATATGCAATTTCAGTGACGACAGGAGAGTATTTTGTTAGTTCTTATCAAGGTGGTCCCAATGCGGATTATCAATGGATAATAAAAGCTGCAATTAGTTACGATCAAACAACTGATCCTGCAAAAGCAAAATATCAAAATTTATTTCAAGAGAATTTCAAAACAATGTATCACGGCGGAGAACCATTGTATGGCAATACTAATTGGCATACAAAAGCGTATGAAAAAGAAACATCTAATACATTTACTGCAACAAGTAAAGATGTATGGATTCGTATTGAGATTTATGGAGAACCAGCGGTCACACCATTATATGCATACTTTAAGCTGGCATCAGCATTTGAAGAGTTTAGACCGTGGGCGATTCGAAAAAATAATCAATGGAATAGTTTAGATAAAGAAACAGGATTCTTCAAAAAACGAAAAAATAGTAAGTGGGAAGATATTCCTAAAATGTCTTATGAAGATGCAGGAAAAGATAATAAAGGAACGTCACGTATTAGAAAAGATGGAGTATGGAAAGGTCAAGGCAAAATTGGAAATTAAGGAAGTGAACTTAATGGATCGTCATTTAACGGAAATTGTATTATTTAAAAATACTCCTCTTAATGATTTTCAAAATACTATTCATTTTAAATCAGATGAGGATAGAGACAATTATTTTCTTAAAGAAAACCATTTTAAAAAAATAAATTTTGATACGGGTTTTAATTTCGTGAGAGATCGTCTGCAAATTAAAGCACCGATTGAATATGCAAAATGTGATGGTGTCAACTATTGTACTTTTATATCTTCACGTGATAATAAACGGTACTATGCTTTCGTGATGTCTTATCAATACATTAATGAAAAAGTTACTAGATTGAATTTAATAATTGATGTGGTTATGACGTTTACGCAAGGTAAAACATTGAATACATTGAAAAATATCCATGTTATTAGAGAGCATTTAAATCGATCAGACTATATAAAATATTTACCATTATTGAGAACTAATGGAGATATATTAAATACAACAACAAAAGCATATGTTCAAACTAAATTAAAGTCGTTTAAATCCTACTTTGTTGTTTTTCAGAGTTCAGTTGATTTATCAAAAGAATTCGGAACTGTAGATGCGCCCAAAATGGAAACATCACAAGGAAATCAATATGACAATATGACTAGCCCAGTAAATCTTTATGCGATTCATTATGAATACTTTAATGGATTAATGAAAATTTTAGCTCCGTATCCGTGGATTACGCAGAACATTCAATTACTCATGATGATACCTGACGATTTTATAAACTTAGAAGATTTGGTAACTGTTAAAGCAAAAGAATTTAATTATGAAAACCTGAAAACGTTCAAGAAAGGTGGGAAATCCCTTAACAAAGAACTTGATGGAATTAACTATTCTATTAATGAATTATGTAATATATATGGAATTGACCATAATGAGGAAAAACATTTGTTAAGAACAGGATACACAACAGCAGAAATTTATAGTTGGGATGGTCAAAGGATTTTATTAGATAACGCATTTTTAGATGAAAACACTGGCATTAAATTCAGAGCGAAAACATCTATTGGTTATGAGAATAAGATTGCACTTTACCCAATTAATTATAAAACAACGGAAAAAGAAAAAGCTGTTAAAAATTCAAAAGGTGAAATTCTGATTGATAAAGGTTCATTTTTGAATGATGCAATCATTTACGACAATTTCACAGAATTACCTATTTTAATCGATAATTATCGACTATCAAAAGCAAGTAATGCATACAGTAGACAATTAGCAGAGGATAGATTGCCATCCAACCGAATAAATTCAACTGTTAAAGATATTACTTCTGGGGATCTTTTAGGTAATATGCAATCGGGTAATTTACAAGGAACACAAGGAAGTTTCTATAATGCTGTAAATCTATTAAGCGATTTAAAACCACAATCAGTTTTATCAAAATTCGAAAATGAATACGAATTTTATAGAAATCAACGAGCAGAGTTCGCAGATATGGCATTAAAAGCACCGACAATAACAAATCAAAGTCCTGGTACTGCTTTTCAAATGGCTAATGAAATAAATGGTCTTACTATAAAACTTTCTGCACCTTCAGAACAAGAATTTGCTAAAGTAAAAAAATATTACAAGATGTTTGGATATGAAATTGAAGAAGATGGAAAACAAATAAGTGATATTGAAAGTATGACTATTTGTAATTTTTTACAAATTAGAGGTAATTACAAGATACACGGAGTTGATGTAGCTTTGATGGAGCAACTAAAAGCACAATTGGAAAATGGTGTGCGTTTTTGGCATAACAATAATACTAGCAATCCTATGGAACAAGATATCCAAAAAAACAAAATGAGGTGAAAATATGCCGCTATTAAATTATGATCAGCAATATGATTATCTAAACAAGCTAGTGCAAGCGTGTAAAAAGGCAGGCATACCTAAGGAAACAACAATAGCTTTGGCAATTAATGCAGCTCATGAATCTTATTTAAACCCATGGACAATTGAAGGAGCTATTAATCCTGGCCCTCCTTTGGGTGCGAACGGTTGGGATGATGGAGCTTCTGGAGGAGGTCTTTGGCAATGGACGCCATTTGCTGGCAAAATAACATTGGGCGATTTTGATGGACAAGTAGCTTTTATGATTTCTTATAAGCAACAATGGGATATAACTGGATCGTGGTTTAGAGCGGCAGGACTACCAGACCCTACTCCTAAAATAGAGAATTTTGACCAATTTTTATATAACCAGCTTGGTTATGATTCTGTAGCTCTAACAAAAGCTTTTATAGGCTACTGGGAAAGGCCAGCGTATAACCCTGGTACTATTAGATATAACACAGCTCAGGAAGAAGTCGCAGAAATTGAACCTTTGGTTAATAAGTATTGGGGAAATACTGGGAATGAAAAACCTAGTGAAGGTTCTCCAGGTGGTGGAGGTTCTGGTAGCAAGAATCCTGAAAAGCCAGATAAAGAAGATATACCAAATGATAATGTAGGGTTATCTGATGCGATTAAAAGCATAGTAAATGAATTCCTAAAAAAATATGATGATGCTATGAAGAAACAAGTCTATATGATGGATGGCGGTAAAAATACTTATTCAAATTCAAGTGTTAAAGTAATGAAAACATACAACAATTTGATGACTGTTAAAATGACGAATAATTTTATAGAATCTCTAAAAAAATTAATGGATGAAAGTAAACAACCATCTAACAAACCACCTTCTCCGCCACCAGAAACAAAACCAGATAATCCGCCAAACAATCCTCCCGATGAACCTCCTAAGAATATGGATGGTATTTATAATTGGGCATTAAATAATTTAGGCCAAACTTTTAACTATCCAGCGGCTCATCCAGGATCAGGTCCTCAATGTGTAGACTTAATTAAAGCTTTATCAGAATTTTATCTTCCAGGCAATCCATTAGCTCCTGCATTAAGTTACGGTAATGCGCAAGACATATATTCACATGATCTTCCTGCTGGTTGGGAACACGTGCAAGGAGATATAGGTAATGATGATAATGCAAAAAAAATATGGGATTCATTACCAAATGGAGCGATAGTATTTTGGCTATATTCTGAATATGGACATGTGGGAATAAAAGCTGGTAATAATGGGCTAGATACAATTAACCAAAATTATAACGGCACTCCATACGTTACTCGTGATGATATTTGGTATTGGCAACACGTTTTAGGCGCTGGATTTTTGGGTGCGTGGATTACTAAATAATATTATAACTAACATAAATATTAGTAGAAAATAATAAAAAGAACCTTATTCTATTTTTATAGAAAGGTTCTTTTTTTGAAAACAAGCCAAAAACTAGATAAACCACTTGACAATACGTGCTTATACGTATATAATAATAGATGTAAGGAGGTAGTCGCGAATGCCACTTACCGGAAAGCAAATGCTAAAGCTCTTAAAAAATAATGGTTGGATTGAACGAAGACAAGAAGGCTCACATCATCACTTATACAAAGATGGCGTAAGAATTACAGTACCAGTTCATGGAAATCAAGATTTAGGAAAAGGGCTAGAGCGAAAAATCTTAAAAGATGCAGGGCTACAAAAATAGCCCTCGTCTTTCAAGAGAAGGAGGAAACATCATGTCATTACAAACATCTTTGAAAGTCGCTTATCCTGCTATTTTTCATCCAGAAGAGGGTGGAGGATACTTTATTGAATTTCCAGATGTTCAAGGAGCGTATACAGGTATAAATGAAAATGATATAGCCTATGGTTTATTGATGGCTGAAGAAGTTTTAGGTATGGTGTTAGCTGATTATATTGAAAATAATGAGACGTTGCCTAAAGCGAGCGAATTAAATAGTATAAGTCATAAACCTGATGAATTTGTAACTATGGTTTTAGTTGATATAGAAGAATATTTTAAAGACATGAAACCAGTAAAAAAGACGCTAACGATCCCAAGTTGGGCCAATAATTGGGGAAATAGAGTAGGGATAAATTTTTCGCAACTGTTAACGGAATCTATCGCACAGACAGCAATAAATTACACACAAGAGACATTAAAGGAAACAAAAGAAAAATACGAAGTAAAAAATTAAGCGTTGTATGAAAAATCATACAACGTTTTTTTGTGAAGAGAAGAAGAAAGTAATCAAGAAAGTTACATAGTAAATATTAAGAATATCATAAGAATACAAATATAATAAAAACGAACAATAAAGCTATTAATCATAGAAATAACAATAAATAGTTCGTGTTTTATAAAGTATTGTTATTTTATTATAATAATTAAATAACAATAGAACGCGTGAATAGAAATATAGGAAGCTGTTTAAGAGATAGGAGCGGTTAGATATCACGTTTACAAAATTATAAGAAATTAAATTATCAGAAAATTCAGACATATAAAAATCTATTTAAATGAAAAAGCGGCAGAAGTGTAAAATTTTAGAAAAGCTGTTATATCAAGGTTAAATATATATAAAATAGTGATTAATCGAGAGCGAAGCGGTTCGATTGTAGCCGAGGGCTATGCCCGCGGCGTGACAGACCAAGCCTTCAGGCTTGATTGTTCGTTCCGCTTGCGGAAGGGACAAAGGGTTCCCGATAAGGAAAGATAAAGCAGATCCCCTCCCCCAGTGCGGTATCGTCCTCAACCAGCAGTAGCCGCATGTTCAGTCCTGTTTGTCCTTGATTGCCTTGAGTAAAGCCGCGATATCCGCCCGCCGGCCCTGGTCCGCCAGTTCACGGCCCGGCCGCGGCGGCGCCTGCATGGCCTTGTGCAAGGCAGCAGTGCCTTCAGCGTAGCGCTTTTGCCGGTACAAGTGGTCGGCCCAGAAATAGTTGCTGTCGATGCCGTTGGGGTTGATCTTCAGGGCTTCGCGCAACAGCTGGTCCGCCTTGTCGCCGTCACCGAACCCTATCGGCCAGCCCGGCACCTGGTCGTAAAGCGTGCCAAGGCTGGTATAGGCCGAGCCCTGCAGGGCATCAGGGTCCAGCTTCATGGCCTGCTCCAGGCTGGCCTTGGCTGACTTGACCTTGCCCAGCGCACCAAGCCCGCCCACGGCGCCAGCCCAGCTGCTGTTGATGATGCCTTCCCAGATCAGCGGCTCGGGGGTGCCGGGGTGCTGCCTGACGAATGCCGCCGCCTCACCGGACAACTTCTCGAAAGCATCGGCACGCTGGGCCTTGGGCGTCTGATACTGGATTTGTGCCCAACGCTGTTGCAGCGCGCTGAGCTGCTGGTTTCCGGCTGGGTCCAGTGCCCAGGTGAACGGGGTGAACGCCAGCAGGCTGACGAAGGCCAGTCGCTTCATTTGCTCGACTCCTTGATATGGCCGCCAATGTAGCGGCGAATGACAGGCAATTGCTTGCGCAGGGCACGGTCGACCACCCCTGGCAACATGCCGTTGATGCGTACGAAGAGCTTTTCCGGCCACCCCAGGTACAGCTCGCTGCGCTCCGACTGGACGGCTACGAGCACGGCGCGGGCGACATCGGCCGGGTCGTCCATGCCGACCTTCAGCGCCTGGTTTAGCGCGGTGGCGGCGCTGCTGTTCATGGTGGTGCGGGTGGCCCGCGGGGCTGCATACAGCACATTCACCGTGGTATCGGCCAACTCACGGCGCAACGCCTCGGAAAAACCGCGCAGGGCGAACTTGCTGGCACAGTAGGTGGCGTAGCCGGGCTAGCCGATCGAGCCGTAAGTGGAACCGACATTCACCACCAGCGCCTTGGGTTGCTCGCGCAGCAGGGGCAGGCAGGCACGGGTCAGCTGCAGGGGCGCCTTGATGTTGATGTCGAGCAATTCATCCAGCACGTACTCGTCCAACTGGTCCAGCAAGGCAAAACGGTTTACACCGGCGGCATTGATCAGCACATTGACCCCGCCCATTTCACGGGCGCGGCTGACCACCTGTTCACGCCCGGTCGGCGTACGCAGGTCGGCCGTTTGCCAACGCAGGCGCTCAGGGTAGCGGTTCATCAGCCCCGCCAGCTTGCCCATGTGCCGGCTTACCGCCAGGACCCGGGCACCGGCTGCACACAATTGCTCGGCCAGTTCCAGGCCGATGCCGCCACTGGCCCCGGTCAGCACCACCACCGACTCATGCAAGCGCATGCTGCACCTCGGCATGCTCAGTGCGTGGCAAACCTTCGAACATGGCGGTATACAGCTGGTACACCACCTTGGCGGCGTGCAGCACCGCCTGCTGGTCGGCCACGTCGTCCAGCCGGTCCATCAGGCTTTTGTAGGTGACCATGTGGTCCTGGTCCAGCGCGCCGTGGGAACTGAGGTAGCTGAAGGCCTGGTTGGGCAACCCGAGGGTGCTCTGGATCGCCCCGGCAGCATGGGTGGCCAGGGCGATGCTGGTGCCCTCCAGCACGTTGACCATGCCGAACAACCCCACCGGGTTGCCCCGTGCGATAAGGTCGTACAGATAGGCAACCATCAACTCGATGGGCAAGGCAGGCAGGCCGTCGCGTACCGCCTCCCAGTCACCGCCACAGGCCTTGATATCGTTGAGGATCCACTGCTCGTGGCCGTACTCCTCCTGGATGTACTCGCACACCGCGCCGCGCAACCACTCCAGCCGCGCCGGCAGCCGAGCGCCGCACGCCATCATCAGCGGCACGGTATGGCGCACGTGGTAATAGGCCTGGGTGAGGAAGGCGATGTAGCTGGCCCGGCTGACCTGGCCGGCCAGCGCCTCGCGAATGACCGGCACGGCGAACAAAGCCTGACGTTCGTAGCTGGTTTGCAGCTGCAGGGTGTCGAAAAATGACATGGTAGACCTCATGAAGGAATGTCGGACAACAAAGATTGATAACGCTGCAGGATCGCCTCACGGCGTGGGCGGCCATTGGCGGTCAGGGTGTGCTCGGCGACCGAGAATGGCGCTGGCAAACGCCGCCAGGCATGCACCCTGGCGTAGTCGGGCAAACTGGCATTACTGTGCTGCACGGCCTGCTCGATAGCCGCGTCCGTGGTGCCCGGGGCGAGCGGCCAGAGCAAGGCCACGTTGCGCGGCATGCCCTCGCCATGAACGAACGCCTGGGCGATCACACCGCTTTGGGTCAGCTCGGCTTCTACCCATTCAGGGTTGACGTTGCGCCCGAAGCTGGTGATGAACTGGTGTTTCTTGCGCCCGTTCAGGTGCAGGTAGCCTTCATCATCGAAAAAGCCCAGGTCGCCGGTAGCCCACCACGCGGTTTGGCTGGGCGTGTCGCCCAGATAGCCAAGCAGCAGGGTCCCGGCAACCAGCACCTCACCGTCTTCGGCGATACGCACCTGTACATGCGGCAATGGCCGGCCGACACTGCCCGGGCGCACCGCACCGGGGCGGTTCAGCGCCACCACAGAGGCACATTCCGACAGCCCGTAGCCCTCGAATACCGGCAAGCCTACGGCCTCGGCCCGCGCCAGCAGGCTGGGCGCCACACGGGCGCCACCCACCGCAACGAAACGCAGCATGCCAACCCCCATCAGCCCGCGCTCGACTTTATTTAAAGTGTCTGCCAATTCATCGGCATTTTCACGACTGTTACAGAAAAT